>Ga0272447_1000339_pt1 | contig 36629 bp, 36 predicted proteins | sample YNPCB0133_FD_194589 | JGI IMG/M metagenome (GOLD analysis project Ga0272447, IMG submission 194589) | Hot spring microbial mat communities from Yellowstone National Park, WY, United States - YNP-CB-013-3 | ecosystem: Environmental > Aquatic > Thermal springs > Hot (42-90C) > Sediment | place... | reverse complement strand
GGACCTTGGTAATCGCTGCGGTCAGCGTGGTTTTGCCGTGGTCGACGTGGCCGATAGTGCCGACGTTGACGTGCGGCTTGGTGCGCTCAAACTTCTGCTTTGCCATTGCTGTTCACTGCTCCTTGCACTGTTGGGCGCGGCACTGACCGCCGCTTCCCTGCTGGAGCCCATGACGGGACTCGAACCCGTGACCTCGTCTTTACCAAAGACGTGCTCTACCTGCTGAGCTACATGGGCGTATGAACACAAGAATGAGAATGTAGAATTGAGAGCTGGTCTGGTACTGTCTCAACTCTACATTCTCAGCCAAACTGGTGGGCCGGGCTGGATTCGAACCAGCGAAGGCGTTAAGCCAGCAGATTTACAGTCTGCCCCGGTTGGCCACTTCGGTACCGACCCGCTACGACGGCACGCCACATACCGTAGCAAGTGTGCATTATACGACAGCGTTGAGCGTGTGTCAAACCGTTTTCGAGGGATTTAAGTGTTCACATTTTGCTGGGAGCGAGTGCATCTTGCCCTCGTAGATGCGACAAGGACGGAATACTCTCGCCTCCAGGCGTATATGTTCCTCCAGGTGTAAACAGTTCCTTCAGAAGTTGACGATTCGTGTACAATTAGATGTGAAGGTGTGCGCGCACTATCGAGCGCTGCCCTTGATCGAGCGCAGCATTGCGCGGATCGCGGCGAAAGCAAGTGCGTCTGTGCTAATGTCCCGCTTTTGTCGGTATATCGCCAGACGGACAAGAGAAACGGACCGAGGGGCTCTATGCTCATCTGATATGTCCGTGTCTGATAACTGTATCGAATCCACTCATTGCAATTATATGGCGCAAACGCTGCTGCCGCTGAAACTCGTTCCCCCACCGCTTCGTGAGGGTGTGTTGCTTCGCCCCGATCTCCAGGCGCTACTTGCTGAGGTACGTCTGCATCCCCTGACCGTTGTGACAGCTCCAGCCGGGTATGGGAAGACAACCCTGCTAGCGCAATGGGCGCAGGAGTTGGGACGTACCGGTGCGCCCGTCTCCTGGTTGACGCTTGATGTCGGCGATCGCGATCCGGCGTTGTTTCTGGCGTATCTCATTCGCGCCTTTCAAATGGCATTTCCCACGTTGGGGCGCGATGCAACGCGGGTGCTATCGAGTGCCGCAAGTCTTGAACGCGATTGGCCCCTGATTGCTGGGGCGCTGTGCGGCGATCTGCAACGTCGTGTGCAGTCGGCTGCCTTTCTGTTTCTAGATGATCTGCATCATGTGATCGACTCGGCGGTCATCGGGCAGATCCTGGGTTATCTGTTGCGTGCTGCGCCGCCGACATTGCACATCGTGGTTGCCTCGCGGCGCGAGGTGCATATCCCACCGCTGTCGCGTTTGCGTGCGGAAGGTCGTCTTGTTGAGGTGCGTCAGGCTGATCTGCACCTGACGCTGGAACAGGCGCGGCAGTTGCTCACCATTCAGGGTGTGGCTCTCTCTGATGAGGAACTGACGACACTCCTCGCGCGCACCGAGGGGTGGGCGTTGAGCCTGCAACTGGCTGCCCGTGCGCTCGCTGAACTCCCTGCCGAACGGCGCAGCGCCTTCGTTGAGGCATTAGGCGGCGGGAGTGAGCAGTTAATTTCCTATCTGGCAGATGAGGTGCTTGCCGATCTGCCTGCCGATATTCTGGAATTTCTCCGCCTTGCTGCTCTTCCGCCGCACTTCGATGCCGATCTGTTGACTGCAGTACTATTGCGGGACGATGTTCCCTACCTGCTGCGCCGTGTGCGCGCCCTTGGTTTGCCGCTCACTCCGCTCGATAATCAGGGGGAGCGATTGCGCTTCCATCCACTTTGGCGTGAACTGTTGTTGCACGGCATCGATGAGTTCGTCGACAATGAGACGCTGGCAGCGTTTCACCGTCGTTTTGGTCGTCAATTCGAAATGCGGGGCGAACTCGAAGAAGCGCTTGAGCATTATGCGCACGCAGGCAGTATTGATAATCTCGAACGGGCATTACTTGAACGGGCGTGGCCCCTTCTCAACTCGCCGCGGCGCGATACAGTACGACGCTGGATTGAACAGATCCCCGTTGAGCGTCGTGATGCCAATCCCGAACTTTTGTACATGTGGGGGTACAGCCAGATCGTTTCCGATCCGTCGCGGGCGGCGCAGACTATCGAGCATGCTGCCGAATTGTTTCGGCGTTCAGGCGCGCATGCGCGCGAATTGCGCGCCTACTCCGATCTTGCTATGCTACTCTTCTGGCAGGCGCGTCCCGCCGATTTTGCTGCTGTCTGTGTGCGTGCTGTTCGCGCTGCCAACCTGGCGCGCGATGCCTGGTCGCGTGGCGCTGCGCTGACCTGCGTCGTCGCTATGCTGGCGATTCGTGGTCGTCTCTCTGCTGCGCTACGCGTTGCCCGTCACGCGGCTACACATCCGCTGAATCCAGCCTGGCACTGGTTGCTGGCGATGATCGTCACATCGATCCACAACCAGCTCGGTCGCCCGGACGATGCGCTGGCCATGGTCGATGAAGCTCTGCAGTCGAATCAGATTGACGGCAACGACCGCATGCGACAGAATTTGTTGCGTCAACGCGCGATGGCGCTGTACCAGATCGGACAGCCTGCCGAGGCAATCACCCTGGCACTCGATGTTCATCGCTATCTGCTCGACTATTACCACGACGGCACAGCTGGCGTTAGCGCTGCGCAACTTGCGCTGCTCCTTTCGTTACAGGGACGTTTCGATGAGTCGGCATTCTACATTGCCCAGGCGCGCGCTGCCTTCCACGACCTCGGTGCGCTTGCGCCGCTCGCATCATTGCAGGTGATCGAACTGTACAACATGCTGAGGTGTGGGCAGGCAGCGCGCGCAGCAGCGGCGGCTAGCGCATTCGTGCGCCGCCTCGATGAGGTAGAAGGTGTTGCGCCGGATCTGCGCCTGCGCCTGTTGCTGGCGGTTGTGCTCGGTGAGGCAGGTGAGCATCGCCAGGCGCTCGATCTGTTGCGGACAACGGTGCAACAGATGCAGCACCGAGGCTATCGTCTGTTTCTGGCGTCCGCCTGTCTTTATGGAGCATCGCTTGCTAGCGTGTGCGGCGAAGGGGCGTTGCGCGATGCGTGGCTGCGCATCGGCTGGACGATTGCTGCCGAGGATCGGAGTCGTTTCCTACCGATAATGCCTGTATCTGCATTGAAAGATGTAGCGATTGCCGCGTTGCGCGCTGGAATCGCACCTGATGCAGTTGGTCGCATTTTGCCGCACCATGTTGGCGACGAAGCGGTCGAACTACTGCGGGATGCGCTAAACGATCCAGACCCATCGGTGCGGACTCACGCAGTGCGGTTGCTGGGGGAAGTTGGTACGGCCGCTGCCTATCCGGTGCTTCGTCTGCTGTTGAAGGACCGCAACCCTGCTGTGCGTCAGGCTGCCGAGGAGTCGCTCAATCGCCTGGTCTATCGCCCGCCGTATCCGTTGCGCATTCGGATGCTTGGTGCCTTTACTGTCTGGCGTGGCGACCACGAGATCCGTGATCGCGAGTGGCGCAGTAGTAAAGCCCGTCAACTGCTTCAACTGTTGCTCACCGAACGCGGACGCGCCCTTCCGCGCGAACGGGTGGTCGAGGCGCTCTGGCCCAATATGGAGATCGAGGCGGCAACCAATAATTTGCGAGTCACGATCAATCGGTTGAGCAAAGCGCTTGAACCAGATCGTCCCGAAGGAGCGCCGTCCGCTTACCTGATCCAGCAGGGTGAGACATATGCGTTCAATACCGCCAGCGACCATCACATCGATGTAGTTGAGTTTGCTGATGCGGTTGCCGAGGGAAGACGCGCTGATCAGCGCGGTCAACGTACCGCGGTAATTGCCGCCTATCGACGCGCCGTTCAGTTGTATGGCGGTCCGTATTTGCCCGACAATATGTACGAGGACTGGACGGTCGTCGAACGTGAACGCCTGGCGTTAATGTTCGTCGAGAGTGCGCTCCGCCTGGGAACGCTGCTCCTAGAAGAAGGCGCTGTTCACGAAGCAATTGGTTTGGCGTGGCGGGTAGTCGAGATTGATCAGACTCAGGAAGAGGCGTACCGTTTGTTGATGCGCGCCTATGCTGCGCTTGGCGAACGAAGCACAGCGTTGCGCCTGTATGCACGCTGTGTCGATGTGTTGCAGAATGAACTGGGGATCGCTCCGCTGCCTGAAACGACCGCACTGTACCACACGTTACGCGATTTGCGCTAAACTGCGCTGAAACAGGCTTCTTTCCGCTGGCACCCGATTGTCCGTGGAAGTCATTCGGGCTGAGATAGCGCTTGCACGCTCGATCATGGAAACGGCGGCGGCAGGTCGTATAGCGTGGTGTTGCGCTCTTTTGATTGCGCGCATCGGTAGCGAATAAAGGTCAGCGCCTCTTGCAGGGTGCGAAACACCTGTTCATCGCCACTCGCCACATGCTGAACACGTCCGTGCCATTGTTCAGGATCCTGCGTTTCGTCTTCCAGAACCAGACGGAGCAGAAATGCCTCTGTGCGTCGCTGACTCATCCCTGTGTCCTCCTCAGCGCGTCGTCCCTGATGCGACGATGCAGAGCATCAGGTTGATAAGGGTGAGTCTAGCGGGATCTCGTTAATGTTTTATTACCGTCGCGTAATGCTAGTGACCACATTCATCAGGTAGGTGACGCTGATGGTATCGCCAGGTCGCGGATCGGCATAGGCATCCTCCACCCCGATCCGTGCGCGACGCAGTTGATCGGGCGTGTCCGTGTGGCTGAAAATGATGTCGTAGAAGCGGGTTCCATGAATGTCAATAAGGTTCACCTGGTGCAGAACGGCATCTTTCTTGCCGGACATGATCATGTCCGTCGTCCTTTCCACTTATTCGGGCCAGCTGCCAACTCCCTCACGCTCCACATGATAGCCGCAGTCGAGGAGATGTTGCACAACTTGTTGCCCATGTTGTTCATCGCGCACTTCGAGCACTAGTTCGATGCCGACGCGGTCAAGTGGCGCCAGCCAGACGGCGCGGCGATGAAAAATATCGATAACATTTGCGCCCGACTCGGCGACGCGCGTCAGCAGCGGTGCCAGATTGCCGGGGCGATCTTCAAGGGTCGATTTGAGGAGCAGGTACCGTCCCTGACGCACGGCTACCTGTTCGAGCACGCGCGTCAGCAGGTTGCTGTCGATATTGCCGCCACACAACGGCACGCAGACCGTTTCGCCGGGACGCGGCGTCACCTGCCCGCTGATCAGCGCCGCCAGACCAGCGGCGCCAGCGCCTTCGACCACCAGATGGTCGTACTGTACGGCATGCGCGATTGCACGCGCAATGGCGTCATCATCGACTGTGACCACGTCATCGACCAGCTGGCGAATGATGGACAGTGTGAGTTCGCCGGGGCGCTTGACGGCAATACCATCGGCGATGGTGTGCACCTGGGCGACGGCGACGGGATGACCGGCAGCGAGTGATCGCGGCACTGGCGCGCAGCCTGCTGCCTGGACGCCGACGATCCGTGCGTGCGGTAATAGCGCCTTGACTGCCAATGCAATGCCACTGATCAATCCTCCACCGCCAATCGGCACAATCACCAGACCGAGATCGGGCAGCGATTCAGCAATTTCCAGCCCCAGCGTCCCCTGGCCAGCAATCACGTCTTCGTGGTCGAACGCTGGCACGTAGACCATGTCGCGTTCCGCTTCCAGGTGGCGCGCATACTGCTGCGCATCATCGAACGTTGCGCCATGCAGGATGACCTCTGCGCCGAGACGCTGAGTTGCCATAATCTTCGTCAACGGTGCGCGTTCGGGCATCACAATCGTCGCAGGTAACCCTATCAGGCGTGCCGCTAGCGCGACGCCCTGCGCGTGATTTCCTGCTGATGGCGCAACGACTCCACGTTTGCGTGCTTCCGGGGGCAGGCGGCGTATCATAGTATATGCGCCGCGGATCTTGAACGAGCCGCTCCGTTGGGTGCATTCGGCTTTGAGCCAGACGGATGCGTTAAGTTCCTGCGAGAGGCGTTCGTCCAGGAGAAGCGGTGTGTCGATGATAATGCCGCGCAACAGCATGCGGGCAGTGCGAATGTCGTCAATGGTAATCGGCATAGCTGCGTAACCCTCACGTTCGTCATTGAACGGCGGTCGTCGTCCGGCTATTCTGCATTCTTTTCCAGTTGCTCGCGCATATCGGCAGCGCAGGCTGCAAGGACCTGGAAGCGCAGCGCGAGATGTTTATCGCCCAGGTCGCGCACTGCCGCCATCAGGAACCCTGCAACATCCTGATCGCGCTTCAACGCCAGCCGATCACCGGCGAGGTGATGCTCGGCGATCCGGCGTTCCAGATACTCCAGGACCTGTTCAATGGTTACCATAGGTTCCCCCTCTGCTTGCGCCGCATTGTAACACAATCAAGCATCGCCATTGTGTTCGCGCTGCAAAATGGCGGTCAACGTTGCGTACAGCGGGCTGGCGCGCAACTGAATATCGGTCGCTTTGCCGTGGTACACCAGATTGGCAAGTTCACGCCCCTGACGTGCCAGACTGGTACGTCCCTGAACACTATCCCGAAACGCTGTATGACGGAGCAGCAGTGACGCCTCATTCCGTGGATGCAACCGACCGGCATACAGGTGGTGGGGCGCACGTACTGGAAGATTAAGCGCATCGCATCGCTCCAGCAATGTCCGATCACGTTCATTGCGGTAGGTCAGGTCAGGGAGGGCGCGACCGCGATAGAGATCGCGATAGTACGCTGGTGGATAGCGACCGATGCGTGCAAGCATATCGTTGATCCGCCCGCGATGACGTTCGTCCGGGATCAGGAGATAATCCCAGACGACAAAATCAGCACCAGCTTCGGCGATAGCACCAAGCGTTGCATTGATGATCAGGTCCGTATCGTTGACATATGGCAGGATGGGTATCATTGCCACGCCGACAGGAATACCTGCGCGTTTAAGCGTGGCAATCGCGTCCAGGCGCAGTGCTGGCGCAGGGGCATGGTCTTCGAGTTTCTCCGCGAGATGCGGGTCAATCGTGAGCAGGGTGAACATTACGATTGCCAGGCTGGCAGCATGGATGCGCTCCAGCAGCGTCAGATCCTCGATGACCATCGGGCTTTTAGTGAGGATCAGGAGCGGTTGACCACACTCTGCGAAGACATTCAGCGTCTGGCGCGTTAGACGGTAGGTGAGTTCAGCGGGTTGATAAGGATCGCTCAGAGCAGTGATTCCAATCAGATCGCCACGGCTCACACCCTCGAGTTCCTGCCGAACCCGTTCTGGCAGGTCAATGGGGACGCGCACCATCTCATTTAACGGACGTTGCTGAACTGCCCACCCGTCACAGTATGGGCAACCGAACTCGCACCCGGTGTAGATCGCCATGGTGTACGATGACAAAAAATACTCGTTAATCATCGGGCGTCGTGGACCGATGGCAGCGCCGGAAAGATAATCCTCAATATAGTACGCCATATGACGTCTGCTATTCAGCGAGCACTGCGATCAACTCATCGTGGATGCGACCGTTCGACGCCACCAGTCGGTCGTTCCACGGGTTCCAGGGTTGGCCATGCCAGTCGGACACGCGACCACCTGCTTCGAGCACGAGCAACGCACCAGCGGCGGTATCCCACGGTTTCAGGCGTAATTCCCAGTGCGCATCAAGCCGACCCGATGCCACATACGCCAGGTCGAGCGCGGCGGAACCGGCGCGGCGCACTCCCTGCGTGCGTGCCTGTATTCGGGTGAACTGGCGAGCATTGTTGTCTGTTGTCGTTGCGAAATCGTAGGGAAAACCGGTCGATACTAGCGAAGCAGCGAGGGCAGGCGTATCCGAAACATGCAACCGCTGATCATTGCGCCACGCCCCTGCGCCGCGTTCCGCGAAGAACAGTTCATCCCGTAACGGATCGAACACGACGCCAAGGCGCAGTTCGCCATCTTCCATCAGCGCGATCGACACTGCGAAGAATGGAAAGCCATGAGCGTAATTGTTCGTACCATCCAGCGGATCGATTAGCCACAAGAAGGGCGATGTGCGTTCAATGCCGCCGCCTTCTTCAGCAAGAATAGCATGGTTGGGAAACGCATGTCGAATGGCAGAGACAATCAATGCCTCACTCTCCCGATCCACCTCGGTCACGACTTCATATGCGCTTTTCAACTCCAGCGAGCGGTGACGCTCAAGCCCTGCCAGGAGCAGAGCGCCAGCACTGCGGGCGGTTTCGATAGCAAAAGAAAGCATAGGCGTTGTCGAGTAGAATATCAGTATTGCGCGGATGGAACTGTCGTCCCGGAAGCAGCGTCTATTCTATGGCATGGAGATCGTAACTTCCATACGCGCAATGGGAGCGAACACCTTTTCAGGAACAGCTGTCGTTGTCATTGTACCAGGGAGGAACCAATGCGCAAGTTGATCAGATCGCTGGGTTTTGGCGCAGTGCTGGCGCTGGCTGCATGCGGTCCCGCGCCCACGGCAACGCAACCAACAGCGCCGCCGACCAGGGAATCGCCAGCAACGGTCGCTGTGGTTGAAATGCCAACAGCAATTGGCGGTATGCCGTATCCTGCGCCGGGTAGCACGGATCAGTCGCCAGGGCAACCGACAGTCGCACCGATTAGTGGGTATCCAGCGCCAGGGCAACCGACGCTTGAGCCGACAAGTGAGATCAATGAATCAACGATGAAGGCAATGAGTGAGCTGGCGCGTCAAAAACTGGCTGAGGAACTGGAAATCAGCGTGGATCAGATCAAGGTAGTGACCGCTGATCCGACATACTGGAGCGATACCAGTCTGGGTTGTCCACAGCCTGGCATGACGTATCCCCAGGTTATTACGCCAGGGTACCGGGTGACGCTCGTGGTTGGGAGCACTCTCTACACCTACCACACGGATACGAAGCAAACGGTTGTTCGCTGTGAGCTGTAGCCGATGACAAAGTGCGGGGTGGCGCAGACGCAGGTGCGCCGCCCTTCACCCGCTTATGCGAGGTTATCCTGTTCCTCTTCCCCGAACAGACGCAGCCATTCATCAACTTCCGACTGATCCGGCAGTCGCTCCGGCTTGTCGGCGTCTGCCGAAGGTTGACGGGGGGCGGGGGATGTCAGTTGCTGCAAGGTTTGAGCGAAGGTGCGCGAATCGATCACCTTGATACCGCGCGCTACTGCCGCTTGCGCTACCTGGCGATCCGAGGTGACGACTGTCCACTCATGCGGACGCGCAATGGTTGTGATCCGACGGATCAGTTGCGTATCTGCGTCGTGCGGTGACCGCGCAAAAGCGCAGGTGGCGCCATACCCGTCGAGGCGTTGCGGGTGACCGTAGACGCCGTGGTCGAACACAACGGTGATGCTTCTTCCGCGTCGTGCTGCAGCGTAGCGTCGCAGCAGCATGACCAGTTGCGCTTCATCGTCAATGTCGGACAGTCGTAGCCCCGGCATCTGCGCAATCAGGTTGTGTCCGTCGATCAGCAGCGGCATGGCAGACCTCGCGAATGGGTTCTGCAACCTGGCTGTCTCCAGTGGCGTCGTAGCATATAAGTATTGAACGATCTGGAGAATAGATTATGGATGAGCAGAACCGTGAGCGTTATACAACGGAACGTCTCCCGTCGTTAAGAGATACCCCTTTGTCGCGTCCGTCTAATGAGACATATGATCGACAAACCGCTTCGCTGCAGCGTCGCAGTGCGTTGCTCGCTGGTCTGGTACTGCTGACGCTTGGAATAGCCTGGCTGCTGCTGCGATTTGCCGGTGATCTAATGCCAGTGACGCCCGGTAGTGCGTCTCTGGTTGATCAGACAGTCGGCGGGCGCCGGATCGAGATCGATGCCAGTAGCGCCGATGTAACCATTATACGCTGGGATCGACCAGAGTTTCGTGTTCAGGCGGAGCGGGCAGGCTGGCCAACCGGTGCTATTGATGTGTCGGTGCGTGTCGATGACGAAACAGTGCACGTGGCGCACCGCACCAATTTCCTGTTCTTCTGCGGCGGGTTGCGCTACCAGATCACGGTGCCCGCCACGGCGGACATTCGCGTTACCACGGCGAGCGGCGATGTGCAGATCGAGGCGATTGACGGCGATGTGACAATTGAAACAACCAGCGGCGATGTGCGTCTCGATGCCATTGGCGGGGCGTTGGCGGTCAAAACCGTCAGCGGCGATGTAACCCTGCGCAAGGGGCAGGTTCCGCGCGCCAGAGTCGAGACGACCAGCGGTGACGTGAACCTGAGCGGTGTCAGAGGTCCGCTTGAGGCAACAAGCATTTCCGGCGACATCGGTGTACGCGACGTTGTTTGAGGGTCCGGTCAAGGTGAACACCACCAGCGGGCGGATCACTGGCGCAGGCGCTCTTTCCGTCGATCTGAGCCTGTCTAGTGTGTCAGGCGATGTGCGGCTGAACCTTCCGGCTGACACCGGCTTCCGGTTATCCATTCAGACAATCAGCGGCGATATTGATGCGCCGGGGTTGCGTGGCAGCAAGAGATGGAGCGAATGGAACGCTACCCTTGGTGATGGTGCGCATATAGTGAATATAACGACCAGCAGTGGGGACGTGCGTATCAGGCAGGAGGGATAACGTACGTCGGGACGAAGTGTTCGTCATCGTGGGGCGACCGAAATGATAAGTTTCAAGAATTGGCGCAGTTCTCACAAAGTTTGAACCTATTGCCCAAGGTTGAACTCTCAACAGACGACCGCGATGAACCTCGCGCTTCCCGCGCAGCGACCAAAATGCATGTCGGTCTATGAGGGAAGTGCGCCGACATGCATTTCAGTCGCGAACCGTCAGGGTTCGGCGTGCGCTGTCGCAGCGATGATCACCACTTGGCGGCGGGTGCGGTACTGCGTCAGGAACTGCAGTGCCAGTGGCGCGGTGCTCCGTTCCCGGGTTAGACATGGGTCTGTGAGCCACCCGCCGCAGCCGACATTTATGCTAGGCTGTGCCCGTCGTCTAGAGTGTCGGGCACGCCTGGGCGCTGGCAGTCCAGCACAGCACAACTGTACTGCTAAGCATGATGCCTAGTGGCAACAAATAGAGAGCAGGCGAGTGAGGAGAAAGATCATCAGGATGCCCTATCTCCCCCTATGGGAGAAGTAGAGGGGGGACGAGGGGAAAAACACCCCCTCTCCCTACATCCCCGCGTTTGCCAGCGCCTCACGCACCAGATCGGGCGTGATCTCCTTCAGCGCACGTTCGCGCGCAAGCGTCTCGACATGCATCTGCATCTGGCGGCTCGCGGAGATGCGCGGAATATAGGGGAGTTTCTCCAGTGCTTCGTCAAGCACTGCTTTCGCTTCAAGCGACCAGGGCAGGTTCCCCGGCGCCGACTCAATCTTTGGCGGGCCGCTGCGCATCATGCTGTACGCCTGATCGACCGGCAAGAAGTTGAACAACGTGTCGTACAACCCGTTGACAATTTCCTGCACCACGTACACTGCCCCGCGGTACCCCATGAACGGCGTCCCGACCGCGCGCCGCACAGTTGGACCGGGAAATGCCGCCATGAAGAAGCGCGCAAATTTCGCTCCCGCTTCGGAGAGGTAGATCTTTTCGTTGATCGAGCCGAAGACAAACGCTGGCGCGCGCCGGTGCAACATCTGCCGGATCTGATCATTGTCTGGGTCATTGGGTCGTCGTGGACGGGCGGACACAAATGCAATCTTCATGCCCAACTCATCCCCCAGGTAGCGCGCCAGACCTTCAGCATACGACCGCCCCGCGACGATGCCGACATCAGTGGTGCCAAACCAGTCCCCCTGCGGTCCGCGCCACAGATCCCATACTGCACGCAGGGTGGTTCGTTTCTCGGCGGCAATGAACGCCTCCGCCTGATCCATTGTGCCGAGCAGCTGCCCCAGTTCGCGCACAAACGAGGTCGTTTCGCGCAAGCCGAAAGGCGCGTAGAGCATCGGTTGACCGAGCATGCTTGCCAGACCGGCGCCGAACTCGCGGTACATGACCACATTCACCTGCGCTGCCGCCAAGCGCGGCGTGTCTGCCAGCGTCGCTTCCATGGGGTAAACTAGATTGATCCGCCCGCCAGCGCCGACGATCAGACGTTTGACTTCTTCTAGGTCCGATGGCGAGTTGAAGCAGCCATAGGTAGGACCAATGATATTGACCGTTCCTGGCGCTGGTTGCACGTCAGCAGCGCGAGGCGCACCAAACTGATCCCACAACCAACGAAGCACCCGGTCGCGCCCGGACCATTCATCTTCCGAGAGCGAATTGCTCCAGTAGAAGCGCGTTCCTTCGCCGAGCGTCGTCACCACCGACGACAGATCGGCGCCGATCATTTCACTCTCGGCAGTCGAGATCACGATCAGTTGTTTGCCGTTGAGCGCACCGCTGGCACGCAGATTCTCATACGTCCAGCGAACCTTGTCGCTGGTGCCCTTTCCGCCGACTTCCTGCTCGGTGATCGTCGCCGGAGTCATGTTCTCGATATGCGGAATCGCATCGGTGTAATCGGGCACAGCAGTCGCCACAAGGTTGAAGCACCCGACCGGCGCATCGGCGATCACGTGGACATCTGGCATGGCGCACATTGTCCACACTGCTGCCCAATACCCGGATGTATCAGAAAGGTCGCGAATCAGTGCAGGGGGCATAGTCGATCACTCCGCAAAAAAGGCAAGCATCTCACGATAGCGGTTGCTGCGCTCCAGCGTCTCTGCCACGAACCCAATGGTCGCTGCCATGCCGCCGCTTAGGAAGAAGGGGCGCGACGCGAGTTGATTGGTGAAATACATCGCCGGAATGCCCCGCTCCTTTGCCGCTGCCGCGAACGGTGTCGTGCCGAGCACAAAGTCGGGCGCATAGCGATCAAGTGCTGCCATATCCTCTTCCAGCGCCTTACGATAGACGACCTCCTGCGTTCCGCGCGCCTTCAACCACAACTCATCAGGCAGTGCCAGCGGGTCGGCGCCGATTGAAGTCGAGACATATGGCACTTCGGCGCCTGCCTCGACCAGCAGACGGGCATATGCCAGTTCGGTGCCCTCATAGCCAGTTACCAGCACCCGTGCTCCCTTGAGAGACTTCGCTGCCAGCACTGCTTCGGCTTTAGCGCGCTCCTCCTGTGCAACCTGATCGACCAGCGCCGGATCGAGATTGAGCAACGCTCCAATCGACTTCAGCCATGCGTAGGTTCCGCTGATGCCAACCGGCGCACCACCTGCCACCGATGCGCCCCATTCGCGGTAGAGACGCGTCACTCCTTTGTAGAACGGGTGCAGCGGCGCCAGTGCCGCAGCGCGACCGGCGCGCCGCAGATCATCTATCGAGCGTCCCGGCAGCGCAACCGTCGCCTCGACCCCCATCCGCCGGAGAACGGCATCTATCGCCAGTTGATCAGCAGGGAACACCTCACCGACCACCACAACGGTACGATCCTCGCGTGGTCCTTCGCGGTCGCCCAATCGGCGCAGCAGCGCTTCCAGCGCCACATCTTTTGCTTCTGGATGCGAATGAATGGCGTAGGCAGGAACCCGCACCAGCACCACTTCTGCATCGCCCACCCTGCGCGGCAGCAATTCCTCTGGCATACCTGCTGTTTCCGCAACGCATAGTGATACGACCGGCACAAGACGGCACCCTGGCTCTCGCGCCGCTGCCTCGATTGCTGCGCGCGTTCCTTCAACAATCTCGCCGGAGTACAACTCAGCGCTTCCCAGCGTCGGCGCCAGGATCGACTTGCGCGCCCCGTAGAAATGGGTAACGAACGTCAAACCGTACAGGCATCCGGTATCGGTCGCCATTACCGGGTGCGACCCTTCGATCCGGCTCAGGATGCGCAACGATCCAAACGCTGGGCACATCGACTGTGGGTGCAGTTTGCACGTGTGCCCCTGCGGCTGCTCAGCGCTCAACGCAATTGGCTCCATGGAACGCACCTTTCAGGTAGCAGATGGGAGAGGTGATAACATTCACAAATATGACGACATACTCTTTACTACACGATCAACGGAAAGATGCATGCCAGCGCATGCCTTTCCGTGAGAACCACAGAACTACGCCACCTGAACGTTTTTATGAATTCCTCCCTCGTCCTGGAAGAGCGGGCGCTTCTAGGTTCTTCGTGTCCTGATTACCAGTTCCGGGCGCTCAGGTTCCGCTTACCGACACTGAACATCCAGCGCCCAATTACCACTTTCTGGTCTTCAGTTCTCAGTTCCGGTTCTTGGTTCTCAGTTCTTGGTTCTTGGTTTACTGCTGCTCCGGCTCATTCGCTTTTGCCGGATCGAGCCGCAGGTAGGTCGATGTCGCCTGCTTGTCGGTGAAGCGCGCCGCAATGATGAAACCGAGAATCACCGCCGCCAGCGGACCGAAGCAGATCAGATACCCCGTCCATTCGGGCCAGGGCGACGGCGCCGCTTGAAGAAGGATCAGGAAATCCATAGCACCTCTCCTTGCCTGTCAGATGATGACCTGGACACAACGAACGACTACCGCGCCAGCACCACGCTGGCATTATGACCCCCAGTCGAGTCCGCTGCAAAAAGGCTATTTCCTCACAGAGCCGCAGAGTTCGCAGGGGAAGACTCTCTTGCTTCGCCGCGCATCAAACTGGGTCGTTGGAGTTCTCTGCGCGCCCGGCGTCTCTGCGGTGCGCTTTCGCAGTGAAGTCGTAGTTTCCTTTCCGTGTGTGCGACGGCATGATCGACCGTCGCATTTCGTCGGGATCGATCCTGAAATTTTCGATCAACTCGACAATGTACCTGAAGTGCTCCCGTGGTACCGCAATAAACATCTCACCCGGCGCCACCCGATTGTGCATCCGTCCGCTGCCGTCGCCAGTTGCGAATACACCGCGCCTGAGGCGTGGCGTTGCAAAGATCGACGCACATGTGGACGGCCCCAGCTCACCGATAGGGAAGGTTCCCTCCCGCACCGACGCCGCACCCGCAATCTGCATGGCGTGCATCGGGTCGGTGATACAGACCAGCAGATCGACTGGCACGCCGTCCGGCACATTGTCAAGCGGCGTAGTGGCCAGTGCAGCAATCGAACCGGTAGGCAGCACGGAACTCTGTGCTTTGTTGCGCCGTGCACCTTCTTCGGTAAAAACCCCTGTGCCATCGTCAGATACTGCCCCTCGGTGATCAGACGCCCAGCGTCTGGCAGCCAGCCAAGGTGATACTGCCCAACCCAGCAGTCGTGGTGGTGCGCATCGACATACACCCGTCGCCCTGCCTCCGCTTCGCGGATTATCGCGCACGCCACAACATTCGCTGGCTCATAGCCTGGAGGCGGTCGATCTTCGCAGTACGTCACCGCTACCGGTCGCCGCTTGACTTTCATCCGCTCGACCAGCAGCGTATGCAGGTATTTAAGATCGACGGCGGTTTGTTCCGCTGGCATACAGCCTTTCCACACTCTTGCCAATCGATCGCTGTCAGCGAATAAACGAATGCCTCAGCGCCTAAAACATTCCCGCCTCCAACCCCCACGCCTCACTACCGATATGTCGGCGCATCGGCGTACCGCAGATCGACAAAACTAAATGCCTGCCCTGATCGATGCAATGCTGACAGGAACGCAACTTTGTGTTCAAGATCGTTCGGCTCGCCCAGTCGAATCTCAATCGAGCCGGAGGTAACGGTGATACCATCACGATCACTGCGCACCATATCGGTCACGTACATGCCGATCGCCTCGATCATCTGTTGTACCTTGCGCTGTACCGGATCGGTCACCTGCACCTGTGGGATGACCGGTTTAAGCGACAGGATCGGCACTGTAAAGGTTGGCGCCTTGTCGCCAAACAGGTCCTGCTCGCACGCTGCAACCGGTCGACCGGGCGGTTCTTCAGCGCCAAACACGCGCAGGAACTCCTCATAACTCAGCGGCGTATAGTTTTCGACCGGCTGCAATTCCTGGCGCGCGATACGCCCTGCCAGGTCGCCAAAAATCTCATTGAACTGCGCATCTTCGAGCGCTAGACGGCAGGCATCGGCAAGCTCACGCACTTTCCGGCTCAACGGCACTCGCGTCAGGATCGGTAATCCAATGGCTTCTGCATACCGGTCAGCGGTATCGCTGCCGTCGTCACGGTTCACCACCAATCCGAGAATCTGGGTTGTGCCGCCCATCGAGCGGAAGTACTGCGCTGCGCGCGCGATATTGTTCGCCGCATAGAGTGATTGCCGGTCGTGCCCGACGAGGATGATCACCTGCTCCGCCAGCGAGCGCGCAAGCGGCGTGGCGAACCCGCCGCATACTACATCGCCGAGGAAATCCATAACGATGAAATCAAGGTTCCAGCGGCTCATCCCCAGGCCTTCCAGCACCTTGAAGCCAGTCGAAATCCCCTGCCCGCCGCATCCGCGCCCGACTTCGGGACCGCCGAGTTCACACCCGAAGATGACAACGCCAGGGCGCAGTTCATTGCGGAAGATCACATCGCTAATCGACAATTGATCCTCTTTTCCCGCCTCCTTGAACAGACGCCACTGATCGCCAAGCGTCGGCAACGAGTGCCCGCCAAAGATTGTGTTGCACGAGTCATGCTTCGGGTCGCAGCCGAGTTGCAGCACGCGATAGCCATCGAAAGCCAGGCGCGCCGTCAGGTTGGAGGTGAAGAAACTCTTCCCCATCCCACCCTTGCCATAGATTGCGATCATACGTGGCGCCATCGTGTCCTCCTAATTCAGATACCCCCAACGCCTAACGCTCAACCTTGTTCAAACGTTCAATGCTCAACCTTCAACCCCCAACATCCCACTCAATCACCAGTTTCAGACACTCCGGGTCATTTAAGGCAGTCGCATACGCTTCCTCAAAGCGGTCAATCGGCAGGCGATGCGTGATCAACCCGGTTGCATCGAGCACCCCTGCCGCAAGCATAGCACGGGTGCGTTGCAGATCGCCCTCGCCCCACTCCTTCGCGGTGAGCAACCGCGCCTGTTTGAGGAACAGCGGCATGTACGGTAGATGCAATTCGTCATAGTACCCAAGCAGGACAATCATGCCATCGTTCGCCAGCAGCGACAGCGCATCGCTCAACGCTGCCATCGACCCGGTCGCCTCGATGATCGTATCGACCGGTTGTTGCACCGCTGCAATGAGCGAGTTGGTTGCCACATTAACGCGCAGGTCCGCCACGCTGCGTTCCAGACGGCTCGCAACCCGATCACTGACCGCAACCCAGGCGCCCTGCGCCCGCGCAATCCGTGCCGCAAACTGTCCGACCGGACCCTGCCCCAGCACCAGCACTCGCCGACCGGTCAGATTCTGACTCGCACCGGCTATCAGATCGACGCCGTGGAGTGCAGTCGCTGCCAGCGCCAGCAAGACGCCGTGCTCCGGTTGTATTCCGTCGAGCGGAACCACCCGATGATAATCAACCAGTAGGGTCGCCGCCTGCCCGCCCCATGCCGGGTTGACATCACGGAAGCAGCGCGCACCGCCAATGTACACCCAGCGCCCGTCATACTCTGCCGGAACCGCCGCACCACGTGCGACTATTCGACCGACCGTTTCGTACCCCGGCACGACCGGAAACCGTAACATCGGATGTGGCATCCGTCCTGCCAGCAGCATCCGTTCCGTTCCGGCGCTGATCGATGTGAACGCTGTCTGCACCACGACATCACCGGGTCCCGCGTCTATCAGCGCCACATCACGCAACTCAAGACGATGTGGTTCAGGAATAACAATTGCGCGTGTCGTGCTCATAGATCGTCTCATCAACGCGCAACTGCGCCGGATTGCCCGCTGCCACTTCGCATCATTCGCCGCTGCCGACCGGCCTGAATGCCGCGATGGACGAACTGAGCGCAATTGATCAGATAGGTGCAGTACGCCACGAGCATCAGTGTCATGATCGCATCGGGCGACCAGTGCAGCCAGATCGCGAGAAAATACAGGTTGTGCATCACCATCGCCAGCGCATTGCCAGCATCTTCCCAGAAGAACTCCGGCGCCATGAACCAGCGCCCGAAGATCTCTTTCTCCCAGATCATGCCAGTGATCGTGATTGCCCACAACAGCGCGATCTTAATCCATACGCTGACGGTGGCAATCGTATACCCTTCACCCGTCACCAGGTAACGGATCACCAACCCGAAACTGATCAGAAACGCGAGGAACTGAATCGGCGCGAGCACAGCCTGCACTTTCGTCCAGACACTTGCATCGCGGCGGGCCAGCTGTTCCGGCGTATACATCGACATCGCGGTCCCCCAATATGTCAATACATTTTGACTTGTGAGAAGCGTGCGCTTAGATTATAATACATCCACCTCTCAAGAAAACGTCTACAACCACTACACAATTGCTCTCAGTTTGACGCACACCGGTTCGACTTTGAATGCGTCGAACCCGTCGGGCGGTGTGATACGTGCGGTGCAGTTGCACGTCGAACGCATCGTAACATCCAAAAGTGGACAATTGTGCGTACCTAATCACGTTAACAGGACTGACCAGAGCCAGCATACCTCACACAACCAGCAGGAGTGACGCTATGCGCATCAATAATGTTCCCCTTGTGTTTGCAACAACCGCTATCGACCGGAGTTTTGCGCTGTTGCCAAACGTTGCTACGTTCGCCTCCGCCATTGGCAGAAGTCTGCATATTGTGCACGTGCTCGGACAACGCTATCGCAGCTACGCCGAACGGCAGATGGCAGCGGCAATTGAAGCGTTGTCATCGGGCAATAGGTTGGTCTTCGAATTGCACAGAATCGAAAGCAAACAGCGCCGTGCCTTCCTTGAGGAGATTGCCAGCACTACCGGCGGCATTCTGGCAATGTTGCCCACCCGTCACAATTTTATTAGCCGGTTGCTAGCAATGATGAGCGACTACGAAAAGTTTATGATTGAAGGTCCACTACCAATTCTCGCTCTTCCGCGCAATGGCGCACTCCCGACTTCAATCAAACGTATTCTCTTTCCGCTCGACCTTTCACCGCGCTCCGACGACCCGCTCGACCAGGCTGCCGATTTCGCAAAGTCGGTTGGCGCCGAACTGCACCTGATCTATGCCTTCGGCAACGACCGGCTGCTTCCTTCTGAAATGGACATGGCCGCACGCATGGCAGCACGTTCACCACGCGAACTGTATCAGATCGATAAAAATCGCATTAACGCGCTTGCCGAACGCGCCCGGTCGCATGGCGTTCCGGTGGTTGTCTCCACAACCGAAGGGCGTGCGCATACCGCAATCCTGAACTACTGCAACGCCGAAAAGATCGATCTGGCCATTATGGCGACCCACGGTCCGCGCACCAGCGAAGACATCTGGCATGGCACCACCACAGCGCGGGTTATCAAACACGCCACTATCCCTGTCATTGCAATGCGCTGTTGAGAATGCGCTGCCCATCCTCCCGCAGGTTCGCGAGCCTGCGGGAGGATTGAAGCCGCCAGACCCACATGTTTACTGGCAGGACATCGAGCCAGAGTGCGACGCACGCCATCGCTGATTGAGCCGCGAGCAACATCGCACCAACACCCGCACTCGTGTCCAAACCATACTCCAGCGCATCGGCAGCGAGCCACACACACGCCGCTGTTAGAGCAGTGACGCTGAGCGGAAAGATTGCGCTCAACGCCTGCGCTGGCGGCAATCCGACCGCAAACCAGGGTGGCCAGATTAGAGGACCGCCATCACGCGCATGAGTGGCGGCATACGCCGTCAGGCGCATGCTGAGATGTCCCCACCAGGCGAGGAAGAATGCCCAAACCCCCCACTGATTGGCGCCATTCCACGTCAGTGCAACGATCCCGGCAGCGGGGAAGACCCACATGACTTCCTGCCACAGCGCACTCCGGCGCGCGAACCCCAGGCGACGCATCCCCGGTCCGGCATACATGCGACACCCGATCTCCTGCCACACCCACACGATCATGGCACAGAGATGAGCCACATACACCCCCCGCAGCGACCGGTCATTGCAGGTCAGCGCCAGGACGACAAGCGCCCCGACCACCGCAACCGTCGCCAGTCCATACAACCACGAAAACGCCTCAGATGACAGACGATCGGCGAGTGTAGGCAGAACTATTGCTGCGCTCAGAACCAGAACCGCATAGAGCAATGGCGCAAGGGGGAGTGGCATATGCTTCATCTCTGCCGATTGTGAAGAACGAAACCTCAAGCGACAGCCGGTTGATCGGTCCGACGGCGCGGCAGATAGTGACGCACCTGAGCAGCGATAATATCCGCCGTCATCCGCAACTGCGCCAGCCACGGCACCGGTGCCATTGTCTTGTGCATATACGACTCAAATGTCAGCCGTTGCACATCTAGATTACGGCACATGTCGGTGAACACTTCCATCTGCCGTGCACTGCCATACCCCCACTTCTGCAAGAAGACGAGGAAGCGATACATCGTGCCGTAGGTCTTCCACCATCGACGCTCATAGCGCCGTAGCGCGGCGAGCGATGTGTCTGGCAGACTGTCGATCAGCGTCTCAGCCGCCATTTTGCCGCTCTTCATCGCCCAATAGATGCCTTCACCGGAGGTGTGCACCACTAGACCAGCCGCATCACCAATAAGCATCACGCGCTCAAACGCCATATGTTTGCGCGGTTCCATCGGCAGTGCATGCGCCTCTTCGAGAATGATCTCACCCCCTTCCAGATCTTTGCGGATACGGTGCTTCAGATTCGCAAGAAATTCACGCGCGCGCTTGCTGTGGGCAGGTCCCGTTCCAATGCCGACAGCTACGTGATCGCTCTTGGGAAACGCCCACGCGTACAGGTCGGGGCTGACCTCAGGACCCAGATACAGATCAGCGGTATCCTCCCAGCGCGCCATCTTGCTTGCTGGGAGACGAATGCGCTGCTGAATAGCGATACAGCGCGGCAGATTGGGCAAACCCAGAAGTTTCGCCGTGGTCGAATACGCCCCATCGGCGCCAATCACTGCCGTAACGCGCAACTGTTGACGGGTGCCACTGGACCGTTCACGATAGGTTGCAGTCACACCCTCCTTATCGAATGCGAGATCGACCAGTTGACCTTCGATCAACGTCGCACCTCGCTGAACAGCGCGCTGACGGATGTAGCGGTCGAATTCCTCGCGGCAGCACATAGCGATATAGTCCTGATCGCTGCGATTGACGCCAGCAACTTCGATTTCGACGACCCGTTCGCTCGGAGAATGCACCAGGGCGTGGTGCACCTTGCGCGAGATCAGCGTTTCCGGCAGGTCAAACTCGGTGAACGCCACTGGCGGCACTGCACCGCCGCAGGGTTTGACATACGACGTGTCGCGCTCAAGCATCACGACCGGCACACCCGCGCGTGCCAGCGTATCGGCAGCCGTCGAGCCGCCAACCGATGCACCTACCACGAGGACTGGATCCATGCATCTCTCCGTTTCTAGCGTCTCACGTCGATAAGAGTAACCTCATCGCAAATAACGTGTACCGCAGAGACATCGGGAACACAAAGTTTTCCATTCCATTGCTTGCTACGTCCGCTACGCTGCTGCGGTAAAACAACCTTGTTGCAGAAGAGTCTTTCTTCAGAATGAACGTCGAGCAATAACGCGATACTACCATTTCCTGCGTTGTCATCCTCTCAACCCGATCGCCGCTGCCATCATCCCCCACACAAACATTGCGATACCGCTGGCATTGTAGAAAATAGCGCGTTTACGCGGATCGGCGATCGTAAAGAACTTCCACTGCGTCGGAATCTGCATCAGCACTAGTGCTCCAATAATGCTGGCGATGATCCAGTTGCGGATGTGGAGAAAATACATCACCACTAGAATCTGGGCGACATTGATCGTCACGAATGCAGTCCAGGCTGCCGCGATCTCGCCGTACAGCACCGGGATGGAGCGAATGCCGCTAATGCGGTCGCCCTCGATGCTCTTGAAATCATTGATCGTCATGATACCGTGGGCGCCAAGTGAAAAGAGCGCTGCCATCAGCACGCTGCCGAACGTCAATGGCGCAAACGCCAGATGACCGGCAATCCACGGCAACCCCTCGTAGGAAACAGCGACGATCGCATTCCCGATCCAGCCATTGCGCTTTGCGCGGATCGGACCCGCACTATAGATCACCGCAAGTACCATGCCGATTGCCGTCATCAGGGCGACGTACTGTCCGAGAAACAGTGCAATGCCCAGACCAAGCACGACCAGTACACCAACGGTAATAAATACCTGCCTTGTCGATACCAGACCCGACGGAATCAGGCGCTGCGGCTCGTTGATTGCGTCCACGTCGCGATCGCAGTAATCATTGACGACCTGCGCCATCCCGCAGAGGATCGGACCAGCAAGCAGTGTTCCCAGTGCGATACGTCCTACATCGGTGACCGTCCACTGGCTGGCGCCGCTGGCGATAGAACCGCACAGAAACGCCCATGACGGCGCAAACCATGTCACCGGTTTCATTAGCTCAACAGAGCGCCGCAGAATCAACATCGGGCTGGGCGAAGCCCGAGATGACGCGGTCGAAGCGGTTGATTCCGGCATTAGCTCACTCTCCTGCGAGTCAAAAGAAGAAAGTCGCCACGGCAGGTGCACAATCATTCATTGTGACAAACAAGAAATGCTGTGTGATGCGCAATGACGTTCACACATCACACAGCACGCATCACACCCTCGTGGCGCCAGGGCTACGGTGTACTTGAAAGCACCGCTGGCACCTGGCCCGGCCTGGCTGCACCCGGTGGAATGCGGGCACCCTGATGGCACAGCCAGCACGAAGGACTCTTTCCAGCCATGATGCCATCGGCAATCCGCCCGCCTGGCGCAACATATGTTTCCTGAATATGCTTCGACATCTGGAGCATAATGATGGAATGGTTCTTCTGCTCAACCTCGTAGCTCGGGAAGTAGCGCGAATTGTGGCAGAAGGTGCATCCCTGCCCCAGACTGACGTTCATGTGATACATGGCGAACTGGTTCTGCTCTACCTCCGCGTTCGACACATCCTTCCGCCCGGTGACGACCAGACCGCCGGGGTAGTCCAGATCAAGCGGCAGGCGCCAGTCGTTCGGCAGCGTGTTCATAATCTCGATTGGATACGGCTCCAGACCCGCCGCCTTCCCGTTGTGGCAGGTTGCGCAGGTGATCTGATAGTTACCGACCGATGCTGGCAGTTTGGCAGTATAGTTCTGGTTCAGATCGGCGGACATCAGCATCATCTTGCGCGCTATCACCTTCTTTGCCGCGTTCGGATACCCCTCCTGCTGGGCGAAGTTGGCGATATTGTGGCAGTAGCTGCAATCGACCTTCAAGCCACCGGAAACATGCGCCACCATGTATGCCGAGATTTGCGCCGTCGTCATTCCTTTCAGCACCTGCACTGCCTGTGGCTGCGGATTCGCCTGAATATAGGCATTCATTGCCGCGAGCGACTCAGCCTTAATATAATCCGTGGGCTCCTGGGTGTAATTGACGTAGATTGGGTTCTGCAACGGCGGCGCAGGCGCCGGAATGACCGTGTAGAAGATCCACCAGAAAATCACGACACTTGCCACGGCCATAACGACCGAAATGAGTCCGGCCACAATGTAGAACCTGCCGCGGACGGTATTCGTGATTTCCGGAAAGAGCGTTGGAGGCTGCTGGATCATCGCTTCTATTCCTCTCTAGCAGTGCTGCGGACGAGACATAACGCTGGCCCAACTGAGTGGGCGGGCGAATGGATGATCATTCGCCCGCGCTACACGCTTACTGGAAGATAAACTGCTGCCACCAGTACTCAAGTGGTGGCATGGGTGCCACTATCTTGATCGACTCACCCCATGTATACCAGTCGGTTATGACCGTACCGCTCAGGAATAGACCTATCGCGCCAGTAATTGCGGTCAACGCCGCGAACCACCATGCCCAGATGTGGATGTTGTACGAGTTGGCGTTCCAGCCCATCACCCAGCGCCAGAAGAGCTGGGCACGCTGCGTGCCGGGACCTTCCGCCATCATCTCGGTGAACTCCATCTCCGACTTCCACTTCGAGGTCGACACGATCGTCGCCCCGTGCATCGCCAGCAGCAGCGTCGATCCCAGCAGGAAGAAGATCGAGAGCATGTGGAAGGGGTTATAGTAGAAGTTGCCCCAGTGGATGCTCACATAGTTCGTCCAGTCCAGGATCGCGCGGAAGCCGTGGCCCGGTGCGGCGTTCCAGTTGCCGAGCGCGATGGGATGGAACAGGTAAATAACGAAGTAGAGCGACAGTGCCGAAGCAAACCCCCAGGCGAGGTGCGTGCCGAGGCGCGTGGCTTTTGCGCGCGTATACAGCCGCGCCCACCAGGTCAGCACCGAGATATGCAGGAAGAACGTCGCTGCCAGCCATGCGCCACCCTTGTCCCAGGGCACATTCCAGCTCAAGCCGTACTCGGTCGGCGGGGGATAGACCGCCAGGTTCCAGAATTCACGCAGGTAAATGATCGGGTTCCATGCAACCTGACGACCGTAGTCCACCAGGATGATGAACGCACAGGCAAAAAAGCTGATGAACGAGATAACACCCCACAGACCAACGTAGATCGGACCGACCTGACCCTCGCCAAGCAGACGCTGCATCCAGCCAACATGCCCTGGCGGCTTGGCAATCGTGCCTTCCAGTCCGTCACGATACTCCTCGTCATGCAGATCAACCGGCTCCAGCGTCTCACGGGCGCGCCCCAGCACCAGTCCGACACCCATCAACGCCAGACCGGCAGCCAGCACTCCCTGACCGATGCCGTTCCAGATCGGCATCTTGTCCCAGAAGCCCCAGAAAGCGTTCCAGTCCTTTACGAACGTACCAGAGAGGAAGATGCACAGGTTCGAGAACAGCACCGATGCTGTGCCTGTCCAGAACGCAACGCGGTGGATGCCGATCTCGCCGATGCTGTAGCCGAGGATATTGCGCCAGAAGACGTGGATGTTCTGGTCGGTGATATTCCGCCGCGCTTCGCTCAGCACCGCCGAACCGTGCATGTGCAGGAATAGCGTCGAGGCGAAGAGCAGGGTAATGCCGATGGCGTGGAACGGGTTATAGAAGAAGTTGTAGTACTGATATCCAATGTTCGACACCCAGTCAAGGTGATGCGTAATGCCAAGCGGGAAGCCATGTCCCCAGGCGCCCATCGCAATCGGGCGCAAAAACTGCAGGGTAATCCACGATGACACGACCGCGCCGAACGCAATCGGCACCTCCATGCCCATGTCCAGCTTCAGGCAGATGTCGATCTGGCGCAGCAACCAGCCCACAAAGGCAATGGTTGCCGCGATGACAGTCAGGAACCAGAAGAAGCCGGGTTTGGCAGGATCGATATTCAAACCTTGCGATACCGGCGGCGGCTCGATACGCATCGCCAGGATGTTGAACGTTCCCTCGTTGACCACGCCCTCGTACAGGTAGAACGCTACCCCAAGAATAATACCGACAATTGAGATCGCGCCAAACAGACCGACGTAGAAGCGACCGATCCAGAAGTCGAAAGGATCGACTCCAAAGAAGCGCGCCGCAAGCGTCTTACCGGGGCGCTTATAGAACTCCTCGATGATCGAGAACGGAATAACTTCTGCAGATGCTGCCTGCGAGCCTGTGGAGGAAATCGCCTCAGCGGGGAGAGTCTCTCCACTCGGCAGCGGCAGCGCGCGTGGCACAGCGGACATCGTGTGCTCTCGCTTTCTAGCGTATGGATTGGCTTACGCGAAGATAGTTATGTCTCCACAGGCAAAGCCAGCACTTCATACAGTGTAAAGACAGGACAGGGGCTGATGCGCTGCCACGTGCCAGCCCGCTGTCCTCATCTTTACGAGCGCCAGGCAGAATAACGATCCTCAGGGCTTCAGCCAGTTGAACGCTCCCGAGCTGAGCACTACGAAGTGAATAAGCAGCGCCATTACCAGACCGAGCAAGGTGGAGACTACCACTGCTGTCCGGAACTCGAATGGCCGATCTTTCATAATAGTTCCTCCAAAATCTTATCTGATCCAAGGATCCCACGCCCAGCACAGGATATGGGCAATCACTGCGATGATCATGCCGCCATAGATCGTCTTAACGACAATGTCGTGCACCAACCACTCTGCGTTGTTGAAAAGCGGCTTCCACTGATCGGGCACCAGATCGTTCTGTGGTTTGTCGGACATGTGGGTCACCCCCTTTCCTCATCTGCCTGACTCAATAACGCAGTGCTTCATGAACTGCGTGACAATGTTTTTCCCGCGCCAGTTGCTGCCTGTCGCCTCCTGTATCTGAGCGTCATTTGTCAAGAGTATGCGCGGGTTTCACCGCGATTATACTCCTGAGAAAGCCAGCGCGTCAATCAAAATCCCTCACACATCTACTATGCAAGGGTTATGCAGACTGTGTGCAAAAGCCTGAGTTATGAATTTGCAACACTGCGTCAGAGTATGTACTACAGCGTTTGACAATCCCTCTGCGTATACTATAATAAAGCCCTACAATCCTAGCCAAAAGGAGGGGAAGCAGCGAGCAACCTTGCTTCACCCTGCTGCCGGAACTGCCACGTTGCAGGGTGAATACGCGGCGCCGACCGTGTGCGTGGCATTCCTCACGGGTTTGCCGCCAGGCAAACCATGTGGTGCGTATGCCGACGCTTGACCGTTCTAGAGATGGAGAACCCCAATGTTGGAGCAGGTCCATCACCTGCTGACGCTGTCAGACGTGCCACGCTACAATATCAAGGCAGTCGTTCAGCAGACACAGGTCAATGTTTCGACACTACGCGCATGGGAGCAACGCTACGGCGTTCCGCGCCCGACTCGCTCTGAACACGGTCATCGGCTCTATTCGCAGCGCGATATCGAGATCATCAAGTGGCTGAAGCAGTGTACTGAGGAAGGACTGGCGATCAGTCAGGCGGTCGCACTGTTGCGCGACATCAGCAACTCAGGTAATGCTACTCCTCATGCACTGCAATCGCAGCCGCCCCCGCCAACACTGGCAGATGCAGGATGGCCCGATCTGCGCACCCAACTGACCGAGGCGCTCCTTAGCACGAACCTGCGCCAGGCGCATTTGCTTGTCAATACTGCAGTAGCCCTCTTCCCTATCGAGACACTGGTGCTCGATCTTTTTTATCCCATGCTGGTCGATATCGGCGAGCGCTGGGCGCAGGGGGATGTGTGCGTGGCAGAGGAGCGAGTGGTGACCAACTTCGTGCGCCAGCGCCTGCTCGGGTTGTTGCAGATCCACGCGCCGTTCGCCGTCGGTCCGCGTCTGATCGCCGGATGTGCGCCGGAAGAACAGCACGAGATTGGGTTGATCATGTTCTCGCTGCTAATGGAACAGCGCGGCTGGGAACTGATCTACCTGGGGCAAACTGTGTCGGCGGAAGGACTTGATGGCTTCCTGATGCGCCTGGCGCCGGCGCTTGTATGCATGTCGGTGTCGATGGCGGAGCATGTGCCCGGTCTGCTCGAAATTGCCCGGATTGTCGAAGGTCGCCGTCGCCATCACCTGGTGTTCGCCTACAGCGGTCAGGTGTTTGATCGCCATCCTGAGCTTCGTGGTCGCATTCCTGGCATCTTTCTTGGCAATGATTTGCGCGAAGCGGTTATTCGTGCGGATGATCTTGGTGGAGAGATCGATCCAGAACGCTGGATGCGACGGTCGAACTTCTTTCGCCACTAATTTTGGAACGCCGGTTTGAAGGTGTTGGGCACGAATGAAACCAGCATACCGATGCGCCAGCAATACTTCCTGGCACATATACAAGAACGGCGCTAGAAAGTGCAAGTATGCGCTCATTGATGACGTGGCTGAGCAGTCGCGGACCGGAAATCGCCCAGGCCCTCGATCAACACCGTGAGGCGATCTGTTCTGCGGTCAATAATCGCCTCATGTCAACGTTCGCAGGATTGCTGGCAAATATCGAATCGCGCCACGGTGGTCAGTATCATCAGGTGACCTTCAGTCGCACACCCCGGCGGCTCCATCAATTGTTGCTTGTGGCGCTCGCGCTTCAGGCACCGTCGGTGCTGCAACGTGAGATTGAGTGGAGCGTTCGCCTGTTACTGCGTCACGGTGTGACGCAGCATCACATTCAGTCCATGGTACGCTGGTACTTCGAAGCGGTGCGACGCGAAGTGGCGCTTGATGAGCACGACCGCGATAACTTGGCGGCGCTCGAAGAAGCGATCCTGGCAACCGTCTACGCGATCGGGGATGAAACCGAACCGTGACTCCCGGATAGATTGCGCTGGGTGACAGAGACGCTCCGGCGTTGCATAGGGATTGTCGATCCAGATAAGTGGAAAGCAGGACGCCTACTGCTGCGCCTGAATCTGCTGTGCCTCTGCCTCAGCGATGAACGAACGCTCGACCGCGCGCCATTCAGGCGTTGTGTCGTCGGCTGTCTCCGCAGGAGTTGCCACCAAGGTGACGCGCACTGCCACATCGAGTTCGCTCGTTGCCTGACCTTTGTACACTCCGCGTGACGGCGGCACATCGGCATAGTCGCGTCCGATAGCCACGCGAATGTGGCGTGAACCGGCGACCAGGTTGTTCGTCGGGTCAAATCCCACCCATCCCATGCCGGGCAGCAGGGCTTCTACCCAGGCATGGGTTGCGTCCGCCTCGGAACGATCACGGTCCTCGGCACGGTGAAAAAGATAGCCGCTGACGTAGCGACACGGAATGCCCAGCATGCGCGCCAGCGCGATCATAATATGCGCGAAATCCTGACAGACTCCGCGTCGGGCACGCAGAGCATCGTCGACCGGCGAGTGCACATGAGTACTGCCGGGCGCGTATTCAAAGGCATGGTAAATGCGCTCGTTGAGCCAGCAGAGGGTTGTCAATGGATCACTGCCACGCTGTACCTTCAATTCCTCCGCAAATGAGCGCAGTAAGTCGCTAGCGTATGCAAAACGGCTGGGCTGGATCATCTCCCAGTGTTCGCCACTGGCGGCAAGTGCGTCGAGGGCAAGCCAGGCATCTCCACCAAGCGGGGTCAGTGGCGGCGGTTCTAGCACTTCCACCAGCGCTTCAGCGATGATTGTCAGCAACTTATGGCGCCCGGGCACATCGAAGTGATGCACCACGTTCCCGAGAACGTCACGATAACTAAACAGCGTCGCGCGCGGTATCGTCGTCATTTGAAAGGTGTGGAGACGCTGGTAACCGTCGCTGCGCGGTTGCATACGCACTTCCATCACGCTTTCGCTGACGGGCGCGCTGTAACGGAACCGGGTCAGATGGCGAATGTGATAGTACATTTGAGAACTAAGAACTGAGAACTAAGAGCCTATCCGAAAAAACTGGTGTACCTCTTCGCCTGTGGCTTGATCGCCTTGCGTGCCGCTAGGTTATTCGGATAGAATCCAAGAACTAAGAACTGAGAACCGGGAACTTTTTGCTTCTATAATCGTTTCGATGACAAATGAGATGCGATACCAACCTGGGTGCGCGGACCCCCGGCCTGCACGATGATGTGAGCGAGAGCAGCATTACGCCTGCGAGCGGACAGGTCGGAACCCATCCCTGCTGTGCGAGCGTAGATGCATAATGTTCCAAACATATTCGGAATAATTCTCAATCCTCATCATTTCGGTTGCTCTCGTACACAAAAGTTCACTTCAGTCTCCTCTTATAGACCGAAATCCATTTCGGTCGCCACGGAGACTGAACTTCATTTCAGTCGCTCTCGTAGACTGAACTTCATGTCGGTCGCCATGTGTGGTACTCGTCTCATCTGTGTCGAAGTACTTCTACTGCAGACGACCGCAGCAGCGAGTGATTCACTCCAAAAAATGTGCTCAGAGTGCGCCTTCGCCCTTCAACGCCTCATCCGCCGGATAACTGATATACGCCCGATAGATCTCATCGTGCACCTGAATGCACATGCGACGAATGGACATTAGAAATGTGTGCATATCGGTCATAATCTCATCTACCTGACCATAATCGAGCACTGCGCGCAGACGACCGGCAAGGCGTTCGACACGTGCAGTGGCGCGGCGGATACTAGAGCGACCAATGGACTGTGCCGCCTCCTGGATCATATCGGCAGCAAAGCGGATCGAACGTGGGAATTCGGCATTCAGCAACAGAAACTCGGCAACGTCCTCAGGACGAATACTGGCAGTGTACACTTTGCAGTACGCCTCGAACGCTGTGCAACTCTTCAACAGGGCGACCCACTCGAAGTAATCGAGCATCTCGGCGTCCGATCCTTCGAGCGGGCAGAAATGAACATCGAGCAACGTTGCGGTCGCCATCGCACGCTCAAGATACCGCCCGATCTGAATGAACCACCATCCCTCGTCATGGCTCAGGGTCGCATCGGTGATGCCCTGAAACAGGTGCACTCCTTCTTTGACCGATCGAAAGAAGAGGTGCGGTTCACCCGACCACATTTCATCCATGGAGGTATGACGAACATGGAGATAGAGGCGGTTGACCTGCTCCCACATTTCGGAACTGATGCGCTCACGCACCTGACGGGCATTGTCGCGCGCTGCTGTGATACACGCAGCAATCGAGTCGCTGTTGGACATATCGAAGGTCAACGCCTGCGTAATCGCGTAGGGGGTGACGCCGGCAGCAGGGGGTTGGCTGTGCAACGCCAGTAGCAGGCGCCGCCAGCGCCGCTCGGCAGCAGTTGGCGTCAGATCGAGTGCACTGTGCAGATGCACATCAAGCAGGCGCGCCGTGTGTTCGGCACGCTCTAGATAGCGCGCCATCCAGAAGAGACTGTCGGCGACCCGGCTGAGCATTGGTGTTTTAGTCATTGAGCACCCAGGTATCTTTGCTTCCGCCACCCTGCGATGAGTTGACGACCAGCGACCCGCGCCGCAACGCCACCCGCGTCAGCCCTCCCGGCACAATGACGATCTTCTCACCGTATAGGATGTAGGGGCGCAGATCAACGTGGCGCGGCTCTACCCGCCCATCAACAAAACAGGCAGCGCGGGAGAGCATGATAGTCGGTTGCGCAATGTAATTGCGCGGCGCTGCAAGGATTCGACGCCGAAACTCCTCACGCTGCTCACGGGTGCTGTGCGGACCGACCAGCATCCCATAGCCGCCCGACTCACCGACCGCCTTGATCACAAGTTTGTCTAGGTTGTCGAGGATATAGCGCCGATCAGCTTCATTGCACGCCAGATACGTCTCGACATTCGGCAGGATGGGATCTTCACCGAGGTAGTAACGAATAATACGTGGCACGTACGCATAGATCGCCTTGTCATCGGCGATGCCAGTGCCAATGGCGTTTGCCAGACCAACATTCCCAGCGCGATAGGCGTTGAACAGCCCGGCCACGCCGAGCGCTGAGTCAGGTCGAAATGCCAGCGGATCGAGAAAATCATCGTCGAGACGGCGGTAAATAACATCAACACGTTGCAACCCCGCCGTGGTGCGCATGTATACCCGGTTATCGTGGACAAGCAGGTCGCGCCCTTCGACCAGTTGCACTCCCATCTGACGTGCCAGGAACGTGTGTTCGAAATATGCTGAATTGTAAATGCCGGGTGTAAGTAGCACAATCGTGGGATCCGGTCGTTGCATCGGATCGAGTGCGCGCAGCGTTTCCAGCAACGCCTGACCGTAATGCTCGATTGGGCGGACATTGTAGCCTTCGAACAGCATCGGGAAGGTGCGCTTCATCACCTGACGATTGACCAGCATATACGACACACCACTGGGCACGCGCAGATTGTCTTCGAGCACTAGAAAACGCCCATCGGCATCGCGCACGAGATCGGTTCCAACAATCGCAATATAGACGTCGCGCGGAACCCGCACGCCCCGCATCTCACGACGGTAGTAGGCACAACTGTAGACAAGTTCGCGCGGAACGACGTTATCGGCAAGGATGCGCCCTTCGTGGTACACATCGCGCAGAAACATGTTCAGCGCCGTGATACGCTGTGTCAGACCGCGCTCGATAACTGACCATTCCGCCGCAGGAATGATCCTCGGGATCAGATCGTAGGGAAAAATTTTCTCTGTGCCGTCGCCATGACCATATACCGCAAACGTGATACCCTGATAGAGAAACGCAGCATCAGCTGCCTGCTGTCGTCGGTATAACTCCTCGGCTGAAAGGTTCGTGAGACGTTCGTACAGGGGGAGGTAATGTGGGCGCGGTTGCCCATCGGCAGTGAACATTTCGTCCCAGGCGATGTCAATATCATATGAGGCAAACATCTTGTGCAGTATAAACAAAAGGCACCCTACAGGGAAGGTGCGAGGGGCCACGCTGCCGGTCACTACATGCCAGAGTTGAGTGGGTATATAGTACGTCTTTGTGCATATTTCGTCAAGCCTTGTCAGCCTGCCTGTTGTTCCACGTTTCACACAGCGTGCTATACTGTTAGGAACAGCAGATCACACTGGCATAAACGGTTCGCCGCCTTTCGGTGGCACGTACTGGATTCGCACCATCGAGTTCGAAGGGCGTAGAATAGCAGCATGGATACGACGCTTGCGCTGGCAGATGCCTATCAGCGCCTGCTGGGTGAACTGAGCCGTCGTCTGGGCGCTGCCCGGGCGGAGCTTTTACTGCGGATCGATCCGCGCCTGCCAGCTCAGATTGTTGCGCAGTGTGAGAATGCCAGCATCCCCGCCGGTGCAGCTCAAACACTGGAAATACCGATCAGCGAAGGCGACATCGAAGTTGGGCGTCTACGGATCGAGTTCGCTCCCACGTCGCCGCTGCCGCAACCATCAGAACTGAGTATGGCGCAGGCGCTGGTCGAACTAGCTACCCTGCTGATCGAGGATCGCCATCAGCACACATGGGGCCTGCAATTGCAAGCCGGACGACGGATGCTCGCAGTGACAGAGGAAGAACTTCAGCGTATTATTCTTGACATCCACGACGGCCCGGTTCAGAAACTGTTCGCTGTCTCGTCCCATCTGGCGCTCGTTCAGGCGCGCCTGGAAGAGTACGGCGACACGGCGCTGCGCCGGGAGATCAAACCAATCATTGAGCGCATGAACGAGTTGATGGAGAGTGCACTGCAGGAGATCCGGGCGACGTTGAGCGGTTTTCGCCTGGCTGAATTTGAGATGCGACCGCTGCAATCTGTTCTACGTGGGCTTGCAATGCAGCACGAGGCATTAACTGGCAATCAGGTGGCGCTGGAGATTGAAAATGAACTGCCGCAAGTGGAACTGCCGGTCAAGATCGCTCTGTATCGTGTGCTGCAGGAGGCGCTGTCGAACAGTTACCGGCATGCTGGCGTTGATCGCCATGAGGTGCGCGTTCGAGCGCACGAGGGCTGGATCGAACTCATTGTTATTGATGAAGGGCGCGGATTCGATCCGCCGCCGCTAGAAGGACCCGGCGCAACCGAACGGCAGGAACATATTGGACTGCGAGGTATGCGTGAGCGCGTCCATCTGGTCGGCGGGCAGTTGCAGGTCCTGAGTCGGCCAGGGCACGGGACGCGCGTGATTGTGCGGGTGCCGGCGAAGGAGGCAGTATGACTGATCTCAATCGTCCGATCCGGGTCGTCCTTGCCGACGACCACGAACTGGTGCTCGAAGGATTGCGCGGTCTGCTGGAACGTGAAAATGATATGACGGTGGTCGCCACCGCAACCGATGGGGAGTCGCTCCTTGCGCTTATCGAAAGCGAACGACCGGATGTGGTTGTCATGGATCTGGCAATGCCCACCCGTGATGGCATGTCGTGCCTGCGCGAGATCCGTCGGCGTGGTATGCCGGTCAAGGTCGTGATCCTGACAGCGTTCGGCGATGGGGGAGCATTGCAGTCGGCATGGGAGATGCAGGCAGATGGATTTGCGCTAAAGACCGATCCGCCCCGCCAGACGATTGCAACGATCCGCAACGTGGCGCATGGGCAAATTGTGTTTCCGCGCGTCGTGCGCCAGGCTGCCGATACGTCGCAGGTGCAGCATACCAGTCTGCTTTCGCGGCTTACGCAACGAGAGCGCGATGTGTTGCGCCTGCTCGCAGAAGGTATGCCAAATGCCCAAATTGCTGAACGACTGGTAGTACAGGAGAGCACAGTGAAATATCATTTGCAGAATATCTTTCAGAAACTGGGGGTTACCAATCGCACGGAGGCTGCACAGGTGTACTACCGCGAAGGTGGGGAGAGATGAACGTTCAACGTTCATCATAAGATGAATGTAGTCCTGACCATAACCTGGTTAACCTTTCACGAAGCGCGGCGGCGACGTATGGTGCTGGTGGCGCTGATCATTGGCGTTTTGTTTGTGGCGTTGTTTGGCATCGGCGTATGGCTGATTGCGCGCGAAATGGAACGGAACGCACCGCTGGCGATCCAGCGTCAGGCGCAGAGTTTCCTGCTGATCGCCGGTCTCTATGTGGTCCACTTTCTGACGATTATGCTGGCGATTTTTGCCTCGGTCGATACAGTTGCTGGCGAAATCTCGACACATACCATCCAGACGCTGGTGACGCGCCCGATCCGCCGCTGGCAGGCGCTGCTTGGCAAGTGGATCGGCTTTGCCCTCATGCTGACCGGGTACCTGGGGTTGTTGAGCCTTGGCGTCATTGCTGCGATGTGGCTGATCGTCGGATACTGGCCCCCCAAAGTTGCAGTCGGACTGCCGTTGCTGGCGCTTGAAGCTCTGACTCTCCTTTCGCTCTCGCTCCTGGGTGGAACGCGCCTTTCGACGCTGACAAATGGCGTGACGCTCTTTTTGCTGTATGGCCTGGCATTCATCGGATCGTGGGTCGAACAGATTGGCGCGCTGCTGCAGTCGAGCGATGCAGTGCGGATCGGTATTATCACCAGTTTGATCCTGCCGGTCGAGGCGCTGTGGCGACGCGTCGCCTATCTGATGCAGCCGCCGCTGGCGAATAATCTCCCCGGACCATTTTCAACCGCTTCCGTCCCCAGTGAGGCGATGGTCATTTACGCCGTGGTGTATGCTGCTGTTGCGCTACTATTGGCAATGCGTTCATTTGGACAACGCGATCTCTAGCTGCATACGCTCTGTCTGACTGCCTGACTATGACGTACTATCGTCATTATGCATACCGCGTATAATATGTGCCAGAGACTCTACCGTTTGTATGAGGAGATCGCGTGTGGCGGTTGTTGTCTTCGGCAGCATCAACATGGATCTGGTAGTGCGCACGCCGCGCCTGCCAGCGCCTGGTGAGACGCTGACCGGTTATACATTCTTTGCAGCGCCTGGCGGCAAAGGCGCAAACCAGGCGGTTGCCTGTGCGCGACTCGGCGCACCAACCCGCATGGTTGGTCGCGTCGGCGATGATCTGTTCGGTGAACAATTGCGCACCAGCCTCCGTTCTTATGGTGTGCAGGATGACGGCGTTCTGACAACGCCCGGCCCATCGGGTGTGGCGCTGATCGCCGTCGACGACACAGCAGAGAATACAATTGTGATCGTTCCGGGCGCCAATGGCGCTGTCAGCAGTGCAGATATTCCACGGCTGGAACAGGCGCTTGATGGCGCCCGCACGCTCCTGCTGCAACTCGAAGTGCCGATTGAAACGGTCGTTGCGGCGGCACGCGCTGCACACACGCGCGGAGTGACGGTGATTCTCGATCCGGCGCCAGCATTGTCGCTGCCTGACGAACTGTATACGCTGGCAGACATCATAACCCCCAACGAACATGAAGCGACGACTCTCACCGGCATCGCTGTTCATGATGATCAGGGAGCAATCGCAGCGGCGCGTGCCTTAATCGCACGTGGCGCCCGCAGAGTGGCGCTCAAACTCGGCGCACGCGGCGCACTGACTGCTGATGCCGAAGGTGAGCAATTTTGGCCCCCGTTTAACGTCACACCGGTCGATACGGTCGCTGCCGGTGATGCATTCAACGGCGGGCTGGCAGTGGCGCTCAGTGAGGGACGTTCCTTCAATGAAGCTATACGCTGGGGACTGGCAGCGGGAGCGCTGTCGGTTACCAGATATGGCGCACAACCATCGATGCCGGAACGGGACGAAGTGCTGACCTTGCTTGCGCAGGAGCATCTGTGACACTCAAAGCGTTAATTTTCGACCGATGGACTGAATCCTTGATACTAGAACGCCGGATTCCGTCGTCCTGAGTGAACAGTACTGTCAGTACGGCGCGGATCTTCGTCCCGAATGATGGATGCACGGGCCTGGCACAACCGATGGATACGGTCCTTGCGGCGAACTTGAATCATTGACGGGCGTTGTCCTTGATCGCAAAGCGTTGCGACGCGAACATCGTGGTATTGCATTATGCGCACAGCAACCGCTTCAATCTGGCATGCGCGAGTTGATTGTCGCTGCCCGTGAACGTGGTATCTGCCTGGCAGTCGCATCAAGCATATCGCGTGAGTGGGTCGAGGGATGGCTCGAGTATCACAGAATACGAGACAGTTTTCATTGCGTGCGCACCTGGAGCAATGGGTTGCGGGTCAAACCTGCTCCTGATCTGTTCCTAAGCGCTGCCGCCTGCCTCAATGTGGCGCCAGAATCCTGTGTCATGCTGAAAGACTCGCAGAACGGCATGCGCGCTGCGGAAGCGGCAGGTGTGCGCTGTGTTGCAGTTCCGGTCGCGCTGATTGACATGCTGCCGTTGCCGCCCTATACCCTGCGCCTGCATTCACTGGCAGACTTGCCACCTGAACAATTGCTCAATCTGCTGGCACGTGAGAACTGAGAACTGAACTGGAAGCATCGTGCGCTCCCGCGAATTGCAATGCCACAACGAACGAAACACAGATGGAGTCTCCTGCAAATTATTTCTCCACAGAG
>Ga0272447_1000337_pt1 | contig 36693 bp, 40 predicted proteins | sample YNPCB0133_FD_194589 | JGI IMG/M metagenome (GOLD analysis project Ga0272447, IMG submission 194589) | Hot spring microbial mat communities from Yellowstone National Park, WY, United States - YNP-CB-013-3 | ecosystem: Environmental > Aquatic > Thermal springs > Hot (42-90C) > Sediment | place... | reverse complement strand
GGCCGGAAAAGTCCCAGGCCAAGAGCAGAGATAGTGTGGCGCAATCGCCTGCGGTGAAAGCTCGCCGGAAACCCACCCGACCGGTCGCGAAAGCGGGCCGGAGGCCTTGTTTTTGCATGGGATCCCTTGACCACTGGGGATCTGAGTCCCACCCTTGTTACAGAAATTTAGAATCGTTACAATAAGTGGGTTGGAATCTTTGCTCATCTTTGCATCGCAGGTTTTATCCTATGGCACCCTCTCAGCAGTTTCCCGTGCTACTCACCTCAGCTTTGCGTCACGACAGCGTAACTCCGCGCTGGTCTCAAGTGGCGTGGACCGTTTTGCGGGTGGTGGCAGGGCTATTCATGATTCACAACGGCCTTGACAAACTGGCAGATATCGAAGGATTTGCAGCGGCTTACGTAGAAGTCATCGGCTTGCCCTTCCCAATCTTTTTCTCCTATGTAGCTGCCTACACTGAACTGATCGCGGCCCCCCTGGTAGCCCTCGGCCTGTTCACCCGGCCTGCCGCGTTGAGCTTGGTAGCAACAATGGCGGTGGCCATGTTTCACCACATCAAGGTGGCTGGTTTCAGCGTTTCCTACCTGGAGCTATCAGCTATCTACGCGGCCATCTTCTTGGCCTTTGCTGTGAATGGTGGCGGCTGGTTTTCGGGGGATCAGCTTTTGGTGAACGCCATCGAATCGTGGCTAAACCGCGCTAGCCGAGAAAAGCTGGAGAGCTTGCAGTCTTCTTTGCAAGCGGCTACAGAGCAGGTTAGGGCAGCGGAGAAAGAAGCGGCCGAAGCCCCTCCGCCGCCTCCCTCCTGAGCTGGTCCCTTCCCTCAGGTCTGCGGGTGAGGGCTAAGCGCGACCGGCAGCCCGCTCCATCAGGCGTTGATGGGTGGAGCGCACAGGCTCTCCCGGCTTAGGCCGTCGCTGCACGTAGGTGCCGTCAGGACGCAGCTCCCAAGCCTGCCGGTTGTCTGTCAGGCAGATGTCCAGAATAACCTTCAGCTCCTGCTTCAACACCGGATCCTCCACGGGGGCAACCACCTCGACGCGGCGATCCAGGTTGCGGGTCATGTAGTCGGCGCTGCCAATGAAGTACTCCTCCTGGCCGTTGTTGTAGAAGTAAAAAATGCGGGAGTGCTCCAAAAAGCGCCCAATGATGCTGATGACGCGGATGCGCTCGCTCAAGCCTGGGATCCCTGGCCTTAGGCAGCACATGCCGCGCACAATGAGGTCAATCTCCACCCCTGCCTGGCTAGCCTCGTAGAGCAGCCGGATCATTTCCGGGTCAGTGAGGGAGTTGATCTTGACGATGATCCGCCCCTGACCCCCTGCCTGAGCGTGGCGCATCTCGCGGCGAATGAGAGCTTCCATCCCCTGGCGCAGCGTGCGGGGAGCTACCAGGAGCTTGCGGAAGTGCCGCTGCCGCGAGTAGCCAGTGAGCACGTTAAACAACTCGGTAACATCGTGGCAGAGCGTCTCGTTGCAGGTAAACAGGCCTAGGTCGGTGTAGATACGGGCAGTTTTGGGGTTGTAGTTGCCGGTGCCGATGTGGACGTAGCGGCGCAGGGATCCCTCCTCTTTTCGCACCACCAAAGCCAGTTTGCAGTGGATCTTCAGCCCCGGCAGGCCATAGGCCACGTGAACCCCGGCTTTTTCCAGCTTCTTGGCCCAGAGGATGTTGTTTTCTTCGTCAAATCGAGCCTTCAGCTCCACCACAGCGGCCACCTGCTTGCCATTTTCAGCAGCTTGGATGAGGGATCCCACCACTGAGGAGTCCCCGGAGGTGCGGTAGAGGGTTTGCTTGATGGTGAGCACCTGGGGATCGTTGGCCGCTTCCTCCAAAAATCGCTCTACGCTGGCGGCAAAAGACTCGTAGGGGTGGTGCACCAGCAGATCCCCTTCCCGAATGACGGCAAAAATATCCACCGGCTCCTGGCTCACCGAAGCAGTGCGCAGGCGGGGCGGCGTGACGGGCCCCCAAGGCGGATCCTTCAAGTCGGGCCGGTCTAGGTTGAGGAACGCCATGAGCCCGCCCAGGTTAAGAAGGCCATCCACTTCGTACACCAAGTCGGCATCCAGGTGGAGTTCCTCACACAGCCGCTGGCGGATGGCAGGGGGCATCGACTTGGCAACCTCCATGCGCACCACCGAGCCGAAGCGGCGCTTGCGCAGCTCTTCCTGAATGGCGGCAAGCAGATCGTCAGCCTCGTCCTCCTGGATGGCCAGATCAGCGTCGCGGGTGATGCGGAAGGGATGGTACTCCAGCACCTCCATGCCCACAAACAGCGCCTCCAGGTGGTGGGCAATCACCTGCTCCAGCGGCACAAAGCTCACCCCATCCCGCAGGGGCACAAAGCGGGGCAGGGTGTTGGGCACTTTGACGCGGGCAAAATGCTCCTTGCCCGTTTCTGGATCCCGCACCACCACCGCCAGGTTAAGGCTGAGGTTGGAAATATAGGGGAAAGGATGGCCCGGATCCACCGCCAGGGGGGTGAGCAGGGGAAACAGGCGGCGATCGAAATACTCCCGCAGTTCCTGCCGCTCTGCCTCCGTCAGGTCGCTAAAGTTGCGGATGTGAATGCCTTGCTCTGCCAGCTTAGGCACCAGCTCTTGCCGAAAGCACTCGTGCAACTTTTGAATCAGGGGCCGTAGGTGCTGGGAAATCTGGCGCAATTGCTGCTGGGGGGTGAGGCCATCGGGGGTTGGCAGCAGCACGCCTGTTTCCAACTGGCGGCGGATCACTGCTACCCGCACCATAAAGAATTCGTCCAGGTTGCTCTCGAAAATTGCCAGAAACTTCAGCCGCTCCAGCAAGGGAGTGCGCTCGTCCAGGGCCTCGTGCAACACCCGGGCGTTGAACTCAATCCAACTGAGCTCGCGGTTAAAGTAATGCTCGGGCAGGGCATAGCCCTCTTTGATGGGGGCAGTCGGGATCCCAGCCGGGTCAACCCCAACTTCCGCTGGACAATTGCCCGGGCCAGGGTTAGAGGAAGGAGGGTTTCCTGGAGGCAACATCGTCATAAGGCGGGATTGGCGAGGGGGCAGCCGACCCCATCCTATCCTGCTGACTCTCCCTCAGGGGTTCTGCTCGCCCTGGACAAAGAAGAGGCATCCCCAACCGGCTGGGGCGGACGTTCCGGCAGCAGACCCTGTGGACGAGTGAGGAGAATAACCTGCAGGAGGAGCCCGATGAGCAGAATGCGCAAAGGACCAGCCCGCGTAGCCCACTGGGGCGGCAGACGATTGGTGAACAGTTCACTGGCCGACCACACCCCCCAAATGGCCAGCGCCCCCAGCAAAGCGCCACGGTTGTTGCCGCTGCCCCCGGCAATCAACATCACCCAGACAATGAAGGTGGCAAACTCGGGCTGAAAGGCTTCCGGGCTGATGAAGTTGACAAAATGGGCATAGAGGGCCCCTGCCAACCCCATGAGCGTGGATCCCAGGACAAATGCCTGGAGACGAAACTGGAGGACATCTTTGCCCGCAGCTAGGGCTGCCGGCTCGTCCTCCCGAATGGCCCGCAGCACCCGTCCCCAAGGGGAGCGATAGGCCCGCTCGCTTAGCCAGTAAACGCCTGCCAAAACCAAGAGCACCAAGCCCAGGTACAGCAGCGTATCCTGCCCTGGGATCCAACCGCGAAAGGGCCGCGGGATGCGAGTGATACCGCGTACGCCGTTGGTTAGCCAGCCCTCGTTTTTCAGGATTTGGCTGATGATCTCGGCAATGCCAATGGTGGCGATGGCCAGGTAGTCAGAGCGCAGGTTTAGGGTAATCAAGCCAATCAAAAAAGCCATGGCTCCCGCCACTACCGCTGCCACCGCAAAGCCCACCCAAAAAGGCAGCGCAAAGCCCCCCAGATGTTCAGGGCTTGGCGGCGTCGTAACAATAGCGCTGGCGTAGGCCCCCAGGGCAAAAAAGGCCCCCACGCCAATGTTGAACATACCGGCGTAGCCCCACTGGATGTTGAGGCCCAGCGCCAGTACGCTGTAGATCCCGACCAAAATCAAGAAGAAAATGGCATAGCTCAGCATCAGGCTCGCCCCCCCACTAGCCCGGTAGGCCGGAAGATCAGCAGGAGGACCAGGATAGCAAAGGCCACCCCCGTCTTGTAGGCTGGGCTAATCACCAAGGTCGAGAACTCCTCCGCTAGGCCAATCACCAACCCCCCAGCAATGGCTCCGTAAGGACGACCAATGCCGCCGAGGATGGCGGCAGCGAAAACGGGCAGCAACAGCCGCCAGCCCATCGTAGGGTGCAGCCGGGTATCTAGGCCGAGGAAGATGCCCGCCAGACAGGCCAAAGCCGCCCCGAGGGTCCAGGTCCAGAGAATGATCTGCTCCGTATCGATGCCGGTCACCTTGGCCAAGTCAAAGTTGTCGGCCATGGCCCGCATGGCTTTCCCCACCTGCGTGTGCTGCAAGAACAGGTGCAGCGCCACCACCAGCAGCGCCGTTCCCGCCAAAATCACCACCCAGTCTGGCTTAATGCGCAGCCCACCCACCTCCCAGGGGATCTGGATGCCCTGGCGGTACACCTGGTTGTCGGGCCCCCAGAGAATCTGCACCAGGCTGCGCAAAATCAGGGCCGTGCCAAAGGAGGAAATGAGCAAAATAACGGGGGCCTCCCGGCGCAGGCGACGATAGACCCATTGGTCGATCCCCACCGCACACACTGCCGTTGCCAAGGCTGCCGGGATCCAACTGACCCCCAAGGGCCAGCCCCAGCCGACAAAGGTCAGGGCAAAATAGGCCCCTAAGGTCATCAGATCCCCGTGGGCGAAGTTGGCAAAGCGCAAAATGCCGAAGGTCAGGGACACGCCAATGGCCCCCAGGGCGTAGATGCTGCCCAACACGAGGCCGTAAATGAACAGTTGCAACAGTTGCTCCACAGCTGTGCCGCAATCCCTTGCCTGATGATGCCACAGACGGATTCCCTCAGTAGGATAGCGCTAGGGTAGGAGGAGGCGCCCAAGAGAGAGCCGTGCCGTCTCATTCTTTTTGGATGCTGGGGTGGCTCGTAGCTTTCGCTCTGCTGGGCCCTGCCTGTAGTGGGCCAGAGCTGACGGCAAGCAGGGATCCCACACCTGCAGCGTCCCTTCCCACCCCCCAGTTACTCTACGAAGACATCACCCTTACCCAGGCCAAACCCGACGGTGGCCTGCTCTGGCGCTTGAAGGCACGCCTAGCCAAGTACGAGCCGCCGCCGTCAGAGGGTACCCCCGTGCAGTTGGGATCCGCCCACTTGGAGGCCATTGAGGGAGAGTTTTTTGACGAAAACGACCGCGCCATTCGCGTCCGGGCCGAGCAGGGATCTGCCTACCCCAGCCAACGGCGGCTGGAATTGAGGGGGCAAGTCGAGGTGGAGTCCGAGCGGGATAACCTGCGCCTACAGGCCCAGCGGCTGGAGTGGCTGCCGGCCCAGCGCCTGCTCAAGGCCGAAGGCGAGGTAAAAGTGGAGCTGTTGGAGGGGCAGGGCTTCCTGCAGGGGGATCGCCTGCTGATGGACTTTGGCCAAGGGCAGATGCAGGTGGAGAACTTGGATCCCACGCAACCGATACGGGCAGAATATCGGGCTCCAGAGCTGGAGCTAGCTGCTAGGCGCTTCCTGTGGCAGTTTGGCGCGAGGAAAGTGCAGGCGCTGGGAGCAGTAGAGGTGTATGCCCCCCGGCAAAGCGTGCGCCTTAGTGGCGAGGAGTTGCGGGCTCCCCTGCCTCTAACTGAGCTGCGCCTGGTGGGCAATGCGAAAGCCGAAACCGCCCGCGTCAGCGGGACAGCGTCCCTCGAGGCCCAGGAGATCCGGTGGCGCATCGGCTCCACCCAACTGCAGGCTCTGGGCCAGGTGCGCTACCGCCAGCCTAGTCAGGCTTTGACCGTGAGTGGCGACAGGGGCCTCCTCGACTGGCAGAGCAACACCATCCGGATCCAAGGCAACAGCCAAACCCATCTCACCCTGCCCTAAGGGCCAAAAGGCCGGCGGGAGCGTGTCAAGATAGTTTAAGAACCCTCTGGGGTGGGTTGTGGTGAGGTTTCCAGAAATGGCAGAGATCCCGAAGGGGGAGCGCCCCAATATCCTGTTGATTGTGCTCGATACCCAGCGGGCAGATCGTCTCTCTTGCTACTGGTCAGAGGAAGAGCGGGCCCGCCAAGTCCCCACCAGCCCCAACCTGGATCGGCTGGCTGCAGAATCCACTCTCTTCGAACGGGCCATTGCCCCTGCCCAGTGGACGATCCCCTCCCACGCCTCCCTGTTTACAGGGGAGTACCCCAGCACCCACCAGACCATTCAGGCAGACCTAGAGCTGAGTCCTACCCTACCCACCCTGGCAGAGCTGCTGAAGCTGGTTGGCTACACCACCGTTGGCTTCTGCAACAACCCCCTAGTCGGGATCTTGAAAAATGGCCTGCGGCGCGGCTTTGACACCTTCTACAACTACGGCGGGGCTCTGCCCACCCGCCCCCCTGAGGGCAACCCTCTGCCGCCTCCCCTCAACCGCTGGCTGGCCGCCTACACCCAGTTTTGGCGCCGCCTCTCCTACCCCGTGCAAAATGCCTTTGCTCGCTCCGACACCCTTTTTCAGTTGGCCCTGCACCCCTGGTTTGCCTCCCTCTGGACCTGCTTGATGAACTTTAAGGGCAACACCGCTGCCTCCATTGCCGACCTCAATCGCTACCTCCAGCAAATGGCCCGCCGCCCTGCGGGGGCGCCTCCTTTTTTTTGCTTTGTCAACCTAATGGAGACGCACCTGCCCTACTGGCCGCCAGAGCCTTTTGTGCAGAAATACGCCCCCTACTTTAAGAGCAGCCGAGAGGCCCGGGATTTCCTGCGCCAGTACAACGCTGAGCCCTACCGCTGGATGGCACCCCTACCGCAGCCGCTTTCTCCCCTGCAGGCGCGGGTGCTGCGGGACATCTACGATGCAGAAGTAGCCTACCAGGATCACCTGCTGGGATCTGTCTTTGCCACCTTGCGCCACACTGGCCTGGAGCAAAACACTCTGCTGGCCATCGTCGCGGATCACGGCGAAGGCTTAGGAGAGCACGATTTCGTCGGCCACGCCTTTGTGGTTTACGAAGAGCTCATCCGCGTGCCCCTGATCCTGCACTGCCCCGGCTACTTTCCTGCAGGAAAGCGGGTGGCCACCCCCGTTTCCACCCGCCGCCTCTTCCACACTCTCCTGGAGGCTGCCGGCTTTGGCCCCAGCCTTTCTCTAGCCGACGGCACCCCTCGGGTTAGCCTCCGGCTCCGCCGCGAAGTTGCCCGCCTTAGCCTAAGCCGTACCCTGGCTGGGGAGGATCCCGAGCAAGGCGTAGTGCTTAGCGAGGCCTTCCCGCCGCAGATTCTCTTGCGGGCCATGGAAAGCCGCAACGACAGCCTCTTGCAGGCCCGCGCCTGCTACGCCACCCGCCGCGCCCTCTACGAGGGAGTGATCAAACTCATCCAAACTGGGGAGAGTCCTAGCCTCTACAACCTAGAGCAGGATCCGGCGGAGCAGCGGGATCTGCTCTTGGCTGAGCCTGGGGATCCGGCGTTGGGATCCCTTTCTCCCCAAGCTTGGCTGGCTCGCTTGCAACAAGGGCTAAGGCGGTGGCTGGAGTGGGCTGAATCGCGCCGCCCCAGCTTGGCTCCTCGCAAGGTGGATGTGGAAAGCGATGCAGACTTGCTGCGGCGGATGCAGGAGCTGGGCTACCTAGAGTAGAAGCTACTCCAGCTCTCCTTCTTCCCCCCAGTGATCCTGGAGGTAGCTGTGGAGATCGTAGGCGTCAGTCTCCTCGGGGTCCGGCGCTGGCCAATCCTCGTTTTGCCCGCCGATGATGACGCGGGTAAGGCCAATGTACTCTAAGCTAAGGGTGCGCAGGGCATTGATCAACACGTCCAGCGCCATTGCGTCGGCAGTGCCCAGGTCAAACCAGCAGCGGGCCCAGTTGCCCTTCTCCTCGAGGGATCCCATGTTGTGCATGAGCGAGGTGACGGGAGGCAAGTCACTGGGATACTCCAGGTAGCTGAGATCTGCCTCAGCCTCCTGAACCACCAAGCGCTCGGCGTTAAATCCTCCCAGCTTGCCCAGCACATACCACGATTCCAGCACTTCCCTGAGGTACTCCAGCTCTGCCGGCACGGGCGGCTCGGCAAACTCAAACCAAATCCAGAGGTTGCCTGGATCGCACTCCCGAAACTCCACTTGCATGGACGGTTTCTCTGCCAGAAGCCAACTTTCTATCGTGACATACTCCCGCCCTCACCCTGTCGGGTAGAGTGCGGGCTTCAAGGACTCCGTCCGAGTAGCGCGAACAGTGACTCCGGTTAGCGCTCCGCGCCGCTAGCGCGAACACCCTGGCGAACGGCAAGGCTCCAAAGGAAGCCAAAGCGTCCTATACTAGTGCGGCTGTCGCCCTTGCAAGGAGGCTGCTGCCTATGTCCGAACTCCTCCCCTTGCCCTCGCTCCACAACCAGGTGGCCGTGGTTACAGGAGCCAGCCGAGGCATTGGCCGGGCCATTGCCCTGCATCTAGGAGCCATTGGCGCCAAGGTAGTCGTCAACTACGCCCACTCTGCCGCCGAGGCCGAAGCGCTAGTGCAGGAGATTGCCGCCGTGGGAGGGGAGGGGATGGCCCTGGCTGCCGATGTCTCCCAGCCCCTAGAAGTGGAGCGGCTCTTTGAGCAGGTGATGGAGCGGTGGGGCCGGGTGGACGTGCTGGTTAACAATGCCGGCATTACCCGCGATGCCCTCTTGTTGCGCCTAAAGCCGGAAGACTGGCAGGCAGTGCTGGATCTCAACCTTACGGGAGTCTTCCTCTGCCTGAAAGCAGCCGCCAAGATCATGGTCAAGCAGCGGCAGGGACGCATCATCAACATCACCTCAGTGGTGGGCTTGGTGGGCAACGCCGGCCAGGCCAACTACAGCGCTGCCAAAGCGGGGGTAATTGGTCTAACCAAGACAGCAGCCCGCGAGCTGGCCAGCCGCAACATCACCGTCAACGCTGTCGCCCCTGGCTTTATCACTACCCAGATGACGGAAAAGCTGGATCCTGGCCCCATCCTGGCCCAAATTCCTCTGGGGCGACTGGGATCCCCGGCGGAAGTGGCGGGGCTAGTGCGCTTTTTGGCGGCTGACCCGGCGGCGGCCTACATCACCGGCCAAGTCTTTGCCATCGACGGCGGCATGACGATGGGCTAGAGCCTTCCGGTTCTGGAAGACTTGTCCTGACTCCACGATTCTTTCTACTCCAGCTCCAGAAGTTCTGCCAATTCGGCAAAGCTGTCCACCACAGCATCGGCGCCTGCCTGACGCAGCTCTAGTGGTGTAAAGGCAGTGGTGAGGCCCACCGCAAGGCAGCCTGCCCCCTTAGCCGCGCGGATCCCGTGGGCAGAGTCTTCAACCACCAAACACAAGCTGGGATCCAAGCCCACTTTGGCAGCTGTTTTCAAATAGGGCTCGGGGTCGGGCTTGGCTCGCTGGATATCTTCAGCGGTAATCACGGCGTCAAACCAGCGGCCTAGGTCAAAGCGTTGGAAAATCTGCTCCTGATCCCGACGGGTAGCAGAGGTGGTGAGGGCAAGGGCCGAAAAGCGACGGCGGCTGAGCTCCAGAAACTCCAACACCCCCGGCACCAAGGGCACCTCTTCCAACAGCTCCCCGAAAGCCCTGGCCTTTTCCTCAATCAAGCGCTGCACCAGCAGGGGCCGCTCTGCAGGTGGGGTGTCCGTCAAGTGTTCCACGAGATACTCAAACATGTCCCGGTCAGTGCGCCCCTTAAACTGCAGGGAGACGGGAGCCAGATCTAGAGCAAGCCGGCAGCGCTCTAGGGCAATGGCACCGGCGCGGGCGTGGATTGGCTCCGAATCCACGATGACCCCGTCCATATCCAAAAAGAGGCCGGCAGTTGCCTCAGCGGCACGGAGCACTTTGGGGGGCAGCATGGGGCTGAAGGACGTTGGGGGGCCAAAACGGCAGATAGGCTAGGAGGGCGTTTCCGAAGGCAACTGGGACCAGCCACAGAAGCGGCTGACCACCTCCCAGAGGGTTTCTAGAACATCGGTGAGGGCATGGTCACTCTCCACAGCTACCAGTTGCGCCCAGGGGCGATGGGCGACGTAGTTGCGGCTGGCTTGGATGGGGATGACTTCGTCGCGGGTCCCATGCACAATCAGGGTGGGCACAGGCCGGCGCAGTGCCTCCTCAGGGTAGCGCTGGGCATCGGTAACAAAGCTATAGGCCAAGGGCAGCAGCCGCCCTTCTTGGTGGTGAAAGACCAGCATTTGCCCGCTGCGTTGCCAAGCTTCCACGGCTTCAGCCCCTAGCCGCGGCAGCCAATGTTGCAAGAAGCCAAAGGCCGGTGCCAGCAACACCAGCCGTTCCACGCAAGACTGCTGCTCAGCTACCCAGGCAGCCACTACACCTCCCAGGCTAGAGCCAATCAGGGTAACAGGAGGATGCCCCATGGCAGCCAACTGTTCAGAAACTTGCCGGATCTGGCGAGAGAGAGTGAGCTGAGTAAAGTTGCCTTGGTTGAGATCCGGCACCTCCAGAGGGATCCCAAGCCGCTGCAGCCGCTGGCGGAAAAAGTCAGCCTTGGCCGATTGAGGCCCCGAGCCAAAGCCGTGCAAGTAGATGACTGCCACGCTACTTATTGCCCTGCGCCTGTGGAGAGCCAGCCTGCTCCCAGCACCACACTGATGGAGAGAAAAAGGGTAGCCACCGTCCAGGTGAGGCGGTTCAGATTTTGCTCAGCGCTCTTGGGGCTGGCAAACAACTGGGCTTGCCCGCTAATAGCCGCCAGGCCATCTCCCTTGGGGCTGTGCAACAGCACCAAGATCACCAGCAAAATAGCCGAGGCAGACCAGAGAAACTCGAAAAAAGCTTCCATTGCCGAGGATCCCACTAGGGCACATTGCTGGAGTTATTATCACTCGGATTCCAACTCTAATGCACCCTGGGCCTTCCCCTAGCTAACTTTAGGGTTGTGCGCTCGACTCAGCTCACAAGGTTGGGGCTGAGCCTCCTCGACTTTGTCGGTCACTAGAGGGGCGCCAAAGCAACCCCTGGCTACTGGGTTGGGCAAGCTTGGCACTTGACGGATGGATCCCTGGCGCAAGCAGGAGTGCAGGCGACGCAGCAGGAAGAAATCCGCCTCGGAACAGCCATCTTGAAATAGCCTCAGGTTCAGCTCGTGTTCTTGAGCAGCGGTAAGCAGACCAGTCCTCATAGCTGCTTGGATGATCTGCTGGATGGCGGTTGCCCTAGCTTCGCTCATAGCAGAGGTGCTCCCGGGGGAGGTCTCTTGTCTATTCTCGACAAGAGTTCCTGCTCTGGGCTCCGCTAAATGGCGGATTGAACGTCTGCTCACAGGGGCTGCCCTTGCTCCAGGGTTACGAAAAGCCCCCGGCTTGAGCGGCGGGGCAAAACTAGGCCGCCTGCCCCTTCAACTGCTGCAGGGATCGGAACAGGAGCACCGTGTAGACATTGAAGATAGGCGTGACTGCCGTGAAAGCGGCAAACCCGACCACAACTGCTAAGAGAGCTACCACAGGCGCCCAAACCAGAAGCGCAAGTCCTATGATGTCGGTATTACCCCCAGTTACAACTGCAGCTAGGGTAGCTCCCAAGATCGCCACAACAAAAGGCAAAAGCAGGATTGAGATGCCGAAGATCAAAACCACGACCAGGAATGCCCAAAACACCCCCCACCAACGGCCCCTGACCAGGTTCCAACTGTAGCCCAACCCTTCTGTGGCACCCTTGTCCTCCAGGGCAATTGCGCAGAGGGTGAAAGCTAGCCTTACCCGGCAATAGATGCCGGGAAACACAAACAGCTGCATCCCTAGTGAGGAAATCAGATTCACCAGGAGGCTGCCGAATATCAGAGGCACTGCCTTAGAGAAAGCCTGATCCAAGCTATTGCCCAGCAAGGGAGTTCGCTGCTTCAAGTGCTGATCCACCAGCCAAAAGGCTGCTCCTGTCAAGATGGGCGCGCCGACTAGGACATAGGCCAGGAGGAGCAAGGAGAGGATCATCCCGAGGGAAGGTGAGGTCAGACCTACAACGAAGAACGCGATATGGCTAGAAGAGGTCAGGATCAGCAGCGGCCAGTAGATGGGACCTACCAACTCAAACGACCGCCGCAAGAGCAGAATCGGGCTAAGGGTGGCGCTTTGCATGGCAGAGGGATCCTCGTGGGCAGCCCAGTCCACCCCCTTCATACCACGGGATCTCACCTAGGACATCTTGGGTTGAGCCGAAATCCCAAAAAGGGATCCCTTCTCATCTCAAAGCCAGGCACGGGGAACCCCCTTTTTGCTATCCCCAATAGGAGACCGCCTGCCCCTTCAATTGTTGCAGGGATCGGAACAGGAGCACGACGTAGACATTCAGGATAGGCACGACTGCCGTGATGGCAGCATTCCCAACCACAGTCACACTCTCAACATTCACAACTTCCAAAATTTTCTCAGCAAAAGTCTCGTCAAAAGACGAAATCACACCCGAAATCACACCTACCGTGAAGCCAAAGATGAAAGCTCCAGCAAAAGGTGCCACAATCATTGCCATGAAGGCAACCATAAGAAGTGCCCAAAACACTCCCCACCAGCGGCCCTTGACGAGGCTCCAACTGTAGCCCAACCCTTCTGTAGTGCCTTTGTCTTCCAGGACAATTGCGCAGGGCGTGAAAGCCAGCCTTACTCCCCAGTAGATTCCAGGAAGCACGAATAACATCATCCCGACTAAGGAAATCAACCCCACCAGGAGGCTGCTGAATATCAGAGGCACTGCCTTGGAGACAGCCTGATCCAGACTGTTGCCCAGCAGGGGAGCTTGCCGCTTCAGGTGCTGATCCACCAGCCACAAGGCTGCTCCGCCTAGGATCGGTGCAACAACAATGAAGAGGATCCCCCCGAGAAGTGGGGTCAGCTCCGTGACGATGGCCAGAATAAAGCCTGGAGAGGCCAGGATCAGCAGCGGCCAGTAGATGGGACCTACCAACTCAAACGACCGCTGCAGGAGCGGGATGGGGCTAAGGGTGGCGTTTTGCATGGCGGAGGGATCCCTGTGGGCGATGAAGTCCACCCCCTTCATACCACGGGATCCCAGCTTTGGTTCCGGGAGTAGAGTTAAGAAAGTCTACAAGGCCGATTTTTGCAGGATCCAGGCCGCTGCCTGTTCGCCGCTGCGCAGGGATCCCTCGATGCTGCTCTGGTGAGTGTACTCTCCAGCCCAGAGAAGGCCTGGCAGGCCGCTATGGGTGGGAACCAAATGCTGCTGGAAGCCAGGCGGCTGCACAAACTGGGCAAAAGGGATGCGATACACCCGCAGCAGGCGCAACTGTTTCAAGGGGGCTTTGGGAAAATAGACCTGCAGCTCGGCCCGACAGGTTTGGGCCAGCTCCTCGTCGCTTAAGGGGGGATCCCCCAATACGGTCACCGAATAGAGGTGTCGGCCAGGAGGAGCCAGTGCCGGGCTGATGCGGGTGAGCTGAACCCAGTGGTTGATCCAGCCTTGGACGCCAGCGTTGAGGTACAAGTAGGCGCCGCGGGCTAGAGAAAAGGGAGCGCAGAAGTAGAGACAGGTAACCGACCGTCCCTGGGTGGGGATGGGCATAGCGGCGTGGGGACAGAGCTCGGCTTGCCAGGCCCGCGCCTGAGGGGCCTCGGTGGCGCAGACCACCCACTCGGCAGGGATCTCCTCTCCGCCGGCGGTGCGGATCCCGCGCACTCTCCCTTCCTCCACCAGGATGCGCTCCACCGGGGTTTGGTAGCGGATCTGCTCTGGGGAAAGGTAGCTGGCCAGTTGGCGGGCAAGTTCTCCCATGCCCAGCGCTGGGGTGACAATGGCCCCCTCGGCCATCATCTTGAAATAGAACGCCAAGAGACGGGCACTACTGGCCAGCTCTGGATCCAGAAGAATGCCGCGGAAAAAGGGGTAGAAGAAGTGCTGGCAGATCTTGGCGGAGAACCCGTACCCCTCTAGGAACTCTCGCACCGAGCCATCGGATCCCCCTAGCCCTTCCTGGAAGACCTGCTCCGGCGTGCGCTGCGCCAGCTCCGCTCGCAACTGCAGCACCTTGAGCTTGTCCCCAAAGCTAGCCAGGGGGTTGAATAGGGAAGAGACGAAGCTGGCTGGATCTCGCAGCGGATCCCCTAACAGCCAGCAGCGACCGGATCGGGCCAGGATAGCTCCCGGACGGTAGGGGCAGGGGTCAAGTCTGCTCAGATCCAGATGCCGCCGCACCTGAGGGTAGGCCGTAAACAGCACCTGAAAGCCGCGATCCAGGCGAAAGCCCTCCACCTCGTCGGTGCGCACCCGGCCCCCGGGGCCGTCGCTTTTTTCCAAAACTAGGACATCCCTCCACCCCGCCTGACTCAGCACCTTGGCGCAGGTTAAGCCGGCCAGCCCCGCCCCGATAACCACTACTTTGCCCATGCTTTGCCGGGGTCCTTTCTCGCCCACGTATTCTAGCTGCCTCCTTCTCTCACCTGAGCCGTCCGGCCACCCCGGGAAATCCACTACACTGAGTAAAGCTGGTAGTACAAGCCAGCCTGCGTCCATCCCTTCGTTTGCCGAGCTGTTCTCCAGGCTGGCTGCCGCTGTGCCCTATGGCTTCTGTCAACCCAACCTTGCCCATTCAGTGGATCGATGCCGATTCGGGAGAGGTGGTAGACGAATGCCCCTGGGAAACCAGCCCCCATCCGGGCACCTACGTTCAACTAGCCGAGCAGCACTACCTGGTTTTAGAAAAGCGCCACTCCTACCAGTTGCGGCAGGGCAAATATCACCTCTGTGGCATCCGCGCCCTCATTCGCCCAGTGAGCCCACCCCCTGAAGCAGGCCAGTTTTTGGGGGATCCCTCCTGTCGCTTCAATGCCCGCTCGCCCCTGTTGCGCTGCGCCGTTAACCCCAGTGGGCCCTGCCAGGGTTGCCCGCACTACGAGCCAGTGCCACGGCGTTAGCCCTCTAACTCAAGCGCTAGCACTTTGGTGAGAGCGCGGCTGGTGTTTTCCCGAAACTCCGCTACGCTCACCCGGCCCAGCAGATACACTGCCAGCAACATCACCCCTGCCTCCACTCCAAAGACGGTGGCATAGGCCAGCACCGAGGAAGTGGGGAAAAGTAGCCGCCCCAGATCGAGCAAAGCGCCGCCAATGAGGGTAGAAAGCGCCTGCGACATCGCCTGGGCCAAGCCCCACGCGCCGATGAAGGTGCCGGCGGTTTCTGCTGCTGTCAAATCCAACATTAGGCTAATGGCGCCGTTGGTGGTGATCCCTGAGGCTAAGCCGAACAGGATCATACATAGCTGCAGCAGCTGCGGCTTGCCTGTAAACCCTGCGGCAATGGTCAGCCCAAAAGAAAGGGCCACCAGCAGGCAGCCCAAGCGGGCAGTCGTCTGCTTGCCCAGCCTAGGCACGATGAGAAAGCCAGTCACCACAATCCCTACCAAGACGCCTATACTCCAAAAGGCGTTGAGCTGGGTGCTCTGGGCTACCGTCATGCCAAAGACCTCGCCGCCATAGGGCTCGAGAACCGGCTGTTGGATGAACAGGCCCATGGTCATCAGGGCCAAAAAGCTGAAGAAGATCAGGGTTTGGCGGCTGGCGGTGAGCACCTTGAGGGCCGTGCCCAGGGTAATCTGATCCTCCCGCCCGGCCAAGATGGAACGGGATCCATAGCGGGAATAGCGCTTTTCTACCCCCCAGGTAGCGATGACCCCCAGCAGGATCACCACGGCAGGAATGACGATAAAGAGGCGGTTAATCGTACTCTGGAGATTCTCTAGATCCAGGCCGCGCAGCAGCACCGCCGAGCCAATTGCTCCCCCGGCAATGCCCAACATCAGCATCGACCAAACGATCCCCACCAACTGGGAGCGGTTGTGCTCATCGGAAACGTCCACCAGCAGCGCCGCAAAGGGCGTGGAGCAGGCACTGAGGCAAAGCCCGTAAAGAGCAAACATGAAGGCGGCCAGAGCAGTCCAGCCATAGGTGGCTAGCGACCAGCCACTTCTAGCAAAGCTCTGCCCCAAACCCCACACCACCTGCACTGCCAAAAAGATGCACAGGGCAAAGAGCACCGATCCCAGGCGTACATAGCCGCTGCGGTGCGTCCCAAACAAAGGCTTGGCATCGGAAAGCTGCCCAAACCAGACGCGGGCCGGAGACACCAACTGGTGCATGGCCAGGGATCCCCCTGCTACCGTGGCCGGGATGGCCAAGAGATTGGGGTCAATCATGACCCGGTTGAGCACCCCCAGCGTCAGCAGCGACATCATCCCCAAGCCCATCTGAAATAGGCCCAAGCGAAACATGACGTGCAACGGCAAGGAGGGGATCGCCGGCTGGGGGTTTTGGGCAAGAGCCGAAGCAGCCGACAAGTTGACCTCAGGATCCCGTTGAAGATTGGCCATGATCTGGGAAAGTTGGCAGGAGCGCTACAATTTCTATCATGGTAGCCCAGGTGGCTTGGGATCCCGGCAGAGGCATTGGGCTGCCGAACGTGAAACCGCTAGGTCGGGTTACGATCCAGTTCTACAAAGCCACCGACAATGATGCGATCTTCGCCGACGATGTAGCCCAAATTACCGCCAGATTGCCCGCGTCTACCGAGAGGCCGACTCCGTGGGCAGCTTGGCGATCCAGCCAGAGACGGGCCGCCTAACCGAGTACGACCGCGACGCAGAGACAGAGCGTCCCTTTCCCTTTCCTTGGTTTCCTTGGTGGCCGCGACACTAGCTTGCTGGTTGCCGCTGCTTTTGGTAGCGCACAAGCAAGTCGCCAAATCTTCCCGCCTCAGAGTTTCTCTACTACACTGACAACTGACTTGGTGCTAAGCAAACGTGCCTTCGAGCTGCTGCGCTTGGCAGAGTTAGCCTTTGCCCAGACAACGAACCCAACCTCGATCGGGTTTGGGACCAAGGTGTCTGTCATAGCCAGCTTGCCCCCAAACCGGTGGGGATCTTTTCCGGCAACCCTATGGCTGAGGCAGTTCCCGTTCGGCGCTACGACCTGTTTGTGCAAGCTTCACGGCTGCTGCAGCGCTACCGGCAGTTGACGCCGGAACTGCGTCCAGTAGGGCTGGAGGTAGCTCTGGCTATCCAGTACCATCGCGCCCAGGCCGGCTCGCGATCCCTTTTGCCGCCGGTGGGATCTCCCCATGGCCTGCCCCTGGAGCAGGTGGCCCAGCGCATTTGTGACCCGTTTTACACCAAAACCCACCCTCTCTTACCTACGCTGCCAGAGACAGGGGATCCCCTGGTGTGGCCGCTGTTTAACCAAGGGGAAAATGGCCTTGTTCGGCCTCTGGCGCCAAGCAAAGTGGGGGGCAAATTGGTCGAACGCCGCTGGCTCAAAGCCTGCAACAGCCAGGAAGGCATTGGCTGTCATGCCCTGGCCGCCCACTTGTGGCAGGACGAGAGTTTTTTAGCAGCAGACCGGGATCTGTGTCCCTTTCGCCTCTACGACGGGCGCTACCCCCTAAGCGTGGATCAAGGGCGGCAAACCTGTGGCTTCGACGACCATCCCTGTGGTTGGCAGCCCGGCCACCCCAAAATGCTGCAGGTGGTGGGCAAAGGCAGACAGGCCGAGATCCTGCTTCCCCACTGGACTGACGCGATGTGGGCCATGCTTATCCCGCCCCATCGCCCTCTACCCATCTATCCTCTCCTGGTAATGCTCTACTTTGGCCAGGAGACTCTGCAAAAGGGTCGGGATCGCCTTTCTGTGGAACAGTTCCGTCTAGATTTTCAGTTTAGCCACTCCCAACTCAAGCTGTTGTTTGACACCCACCCGGAACACCCTCTCAACCGCCCTCTGCTTGCCCTGGCTGCGCAGCCGGAGGTGGAGTGGGGAGACGTCGAGCTGTTGCCCTCTGTGCCACCCCTCTTGCACCAACCTGCAGGGGGTAGGGTGGTTTTGGATCCCGATGAGCCGCCCCAGTTTTGCAGCAGTGGTATCCCCTCTTCTGCCGGGACAGACCCGCTGATGGCAGAGCGCCGCCGCCGGCGTCAGTTGGAGCGCAGCGAGCGCCACAACGAAATCTTGCACCAGTTTCGCCGCTGGTTCCGTCTGGCTGGCTTGGAAGTGCGCGAAGACCAGCACACCTTTGACTTCTTAGCAGTTGCAGACGGGCAGCTGCTTTTGGCCGAGGTGAAATTGCTGCACCACAAAGATGCAGCAGAGGTCATGCAGGAGGTGGTGGGGCAGTTGCTCTACTACGAGCGTTTTGCCCTCACGCCTTGGCTAGAACAGGGATTTTCCGTCCAAAAAGCCGCCGTTTTTGACGGGCCGCCGCCGGATCCTTACATCCGCTTCCTTGAGGACCTGGGGATTGCCACCTACTGGATCAACGAGCAGCAGATGATCGATGGGCCGGAAAGCTCGCTGCGGCTGCTGCGCCAGATGGAAGTGCGGGTACGGCCGGATCCCGAGTTGGGAGACTAGGCCAACGCATCTTTCCTAGGACTAGCTACTGCCAACAGAGACAGGCCAAAGGGCAGGGGGAACTTGGGGATCAAATAGGCTTCTGCAGCAAAGATCTCAGCTAAAAGCCAGTTGACCCAGGGCAAGGGCATCTTCAGATCCTGGCTCTCCCTGAGGCGTAGGCCCTTTTGGGCTAGGCGGATCCCTGCTGCCAATGGAAAGAGAAAGCTGTTGAAAAAGGTAAAGATATCAGTTTCCAAGCCGACGCTTTTAAGTAGGGAGCGAAGTTGTTCCGGCGTGTAGCGTCTCTTGTGGTGATTGAGTTCGTCGTGGGTACTCCACAGCCAGGGGTAGGCCGGTACCGTAATCACCATGTAGCCAGAGGGCTTTAGCCTCTTGGTAAGGGTTTCCAGAGCCGCTTTGTCTTCCTCCAAATGCTCTAGGACATCCAGCAGAGCAATCAAATCAAATTGTTGAGAACCAAAAGGGATCCGATGCGGCAATTCCCCTTCGGCCACAACTCCGATTCCACGGGCCCGGGCAATAGGCAATGCTATCTCGCTTCTTTCCACTGCGAAGACCTGGCCAAATTGAGACAACATTTCCAGGTTGCCACCGCTGCCACAGCCGACTTCCAAAATACAAGCTGCGGGAGGAAGAGGGATCCTTGCAATAACCTGGCGGAGAATGCGGCGACGGCCCAGAAACCACCAATGCCGATCTTCTAGGCTCGCCATTTGTTCATAAGCTTTGGGATCCATAAACCCCTAGCCAAAAGGCGAGGTTAAAGCTCAGGGAATTCTAAGCCTTGACTCTAGGCTTTGTAGGGCGTTCTCATCCAATTTCTAAGGAGATAGCCTAGCCTTGCCCCAGCGGTTTTTGCGGTACCACGCCGCAATGTGCGGGCACCACGCTTCAAAGTGGGGCCAAATCAGGTCGCACAACTCCCGAATTTCACGCTGCGCATCTGCCTTGGCACGTAGATCCAAAAAATGCATCAAACTACGGCAGTTAAAACTCACCACGAAGTGCTGCCGAATGCCGTAGCCTAAAACGCAGCGAGCATCCTCAGGTGGTACACCGCACTCGGTTACCAAGCGGCGGTAGGCGGCCACTTGGCTGCGGTATTGCTCTAGCACAATGCCCAGCGCCTCTGGGGAGATGGGGCAAACTCCCTCGCGGGTCTTGGCCTGCCCCTCCTTGATGTTGGCGGGGACATAGAACACCTGCTCCAGTTGGTCAGGGCTGGGATCGGATCCCAGCTCCAGAAGCTGCTTCCCAGTGTACCGAAACGACTGCACATCGAACGACACCCCAATACGGTGCGTGCGCGCCTGCTGCACCACTAAGTGCGGAAAATACCCCACAGCAAACGTAATCTGCGGATGCTCCAAAGGCCCATAATGCCCACGGTCACCCTCCAATAGGTGCCGCACCACCGCCTCACCGTAATTGGCCGGGACGCGACTGGCAGCCGTAACGTACTCCGCACTGTAGTCCTGGTGCATCGCCAGCCAGATCACCCGCTCGGGATCTGGGGTTTGGCTGAGCACCTCCACCCGGAATAGGGTATCCACTGTTACTTCCCGAAGTGTAGGAGGAAGACACCTAGAGAAGGCGACGAGCCCGCGTTTCTTCCGCTAGCACCCCACTCAAGCTTGGATGGCTACGCAGCAACCCTGCCACATAAAGGGTATAGACTTTGCCTGCCTCCAATTGCAGGTCAAAGCGTTGCAGGGGGATCCTGGGAGCGACGGTGAACACCTGGACTTGGGTAAAGCCGGGGCGCATCACCTGAAAGGTAGAAGCCTGCCCAAAGGCCAACTGGGGTATCAGCACTCGTCCCCCCTCCCCTTGCCATTGCAGAGGGGGCGCGTCGGGGGCAGCGTGGACAAACCGCACCAGGGCCTGATCGAACAGGGGGTTAATATTGTCTTCTAGTACCAAGGCCGTCACGCGATTGGGCTCGTCAGCGGCCACCACTGAGAACACCCCCCCACCTCTAAAGTTGGCCACCGTTTTGGCCACCACCTGAGAAGACGAGGACGTCACGGGCGTTGCAAGCAACAGGATGTCGTGCTCTCCTGTCGGCAAGCGGGTATACTCGCTCACCAAGCCATAGGCTACACTGCGCGCTACCTTGACGCCCCCCACTTCCAAGTCAAGGGGAGGGGTATTGGGGGCCACATGGACCAGGCGCACCTGAACCTCGGCGACCCCTGCAGCGGCTATGGGGATGGCACAGCCGGACAAAAGCCCCGGTATCCAGGCGCCACCCACTAGGCAAAGCACTGCGCGCGCCCATTGTTGCGCAATTTTCATCGCTCACTCCTACTCCTCACACCCAACGTTCATTTGGAGAGCGAGCTGCTGAATTCTCCAAAAGGGCATTTTCGCTCCCCGAAGGGATCCCATCCTGCTGACGCCAAAGAACCTGCTTTTGTCTTACTCCACCTTGGCGCCCAATGCCATAAGCTGGCTAGGACTTGCCCGACTCCCTAGATTGGGATCCCAGCGCTGGGATCGGGGACGGCTAGTGGAGAAGAGCGGCGGCTGAACAAGCGGAAATAGGTGCTGACGGCCAACTCTTTCAGCGGGAAAAGTAGGTAGGTGAGGGGGTTGATGGTGACGATGATGTTGCGGCAGTCGCGTTTGGCCTGGGCCAGGATTTGGGCGGCCACCCAATCCCCCGACATAACTCCAATCGGGTTGAGCTGGCTCTTGAAAGGGCCAAGGATAAGCTTGCGCACCACGCAGGGAGCATCGAGACGGCGCAGGGTCACCAGGTCGCCCAGGGCCCGTTTGGAGAGCTCGTAGAGGGGGCTAAAAGCAGGGCTGGCCTCGGCTTCGGAGGTGTTCACCCAGACCTCTTTGGTGGCCATTTCCCGATTGCCGCGCACCGTCTGGAAAAATAGCTCCATCAGGCGCCATGCCGAGAAGGTGTTGACGGCATAGGACTGGCGAACCGATTCGGGATCCCGTTGCCTATGGACGTTTAGGCCGTGGTTGATTACCAGGATATCGACCTCCTCCAGGAGCTTGGCCAGGGATCCCTCCTCCCCCACTTGCCAGCGAACAGTCGGCACCGGCTGAAGTTGTCCGTCCACTTCGATGGAAACCGAATCCGCATGGGAGCTGAGGGCGATGACTTGGGCCCCATGGCGGGAAAAGTGCTTCAAGAGGGCCCGGCCCAGGGTGCCAGAGGCGCCAGTGATGGCCACGCGCTTGCCTTTAAAGGAGAGACTGCTGCCCATGATCCGATCCAGCAAGGTTAGGGTGCCGCAGAAGTAGGCGTTGGTGTCGTCGAAGTGGTGCCGCCAGTGGTAGGCGCGGTTGACATGCCACTGGCTGGGAGGAGCAGGGAAAGGCCCCGGCTGGTGGGTAATATCCGTTTGCAGAGCTAGCCCGCAGCCCCGCAGCAGGCCAGCAGCTAAGAAACTGGCCGAGTAGACCACTCCCACCGCCGCCGCCAGGCCGTACAGCCAGGATCCCTGTCCCAACAGCACCACCCAGGGGATCCCAGCCAGAAGCATCGTCGCCGCTTCCGGGACGTCGTGGTGCCACTGGGATTCCCGGTATAACTTTGGGTCTACCACGCTGAGATCGGGGCGAAACAGGCGGTGGTGCAAAGTGTGTTTGGGCATCAGCCAGGGCCACTGGTGGGCTAGCCAATGGCGCACATCCCGCACAATCTCGGCCCAAAGCACAGAAGCCAGGGCCACAGCCCCGACCCCCAGCCACTGGGCTACGCTGCTAACCTCCATAGGGCTTTGCTGGCAGTAGCCGAACCATCCTGAGCTCGCCGTCGCCTCTTTGCATCAGCGACCCCTAGGAAGAATCATCGCAAAGAGGCCATCCCAATCGCAATCAAGACGGCCAACAGGACCCTCAAGGAGCTTTGGGCGAGAGCTCGCGGATCTCAACCGTATCTCCAACTTGCAAGCCCAAGGCCGCTGCCGTCCCGCCACGGAACTCCAGCACGCTGTCCACTAGCTGGCTGGGGGGAGGCCCATAGGTGGGGCAGGGCAGGGCGGGACAGCCGGGCACATTGGCGGCGATGTACACCACCCGGCCTTGGTGGAGAAAGATAATGTCCAGGTTCAGCGGTGTGTTGAACATCCAGAAGGCAACCGGCTGGGGTGGGTCGAAGGGGAACCACATGCCGCGATTGGGCGGCAAATCGGTGCGGAACATCAGGCCCAGCCGCTGTTGCTCAGGGGTGCGAGCCACCTCCAGCTCAAAGCGCCGACCGGCAAGGGTTACTTCTGCTTCCACGGGCAGGCGCTGGGGCTCTCCTTTGGCGGGGGTAGCGTTGGCAACAGCTGCCGTCCCCTGGGCTTCCAAAGATGAGGAGGCACATCCCAGCAGCAGCAGAGCCAGGCCCAAGGCAATCCCGCCCACGGGGACAACCTGGTAGGAGCGCCGACCCCTCTGTGGCTGCCAACTCATCCGCTCTGAGAGACCTACGAAACGCTAACAAACACTCCCATGATCCATGACTGGTAGCAGGCTCAACGCCTACCGCGCCGCCAGAGGGATCTCCACAGCCCTCACCTCCCGTCGAGCTGACAGGGGTTGCTCCTTGCCCTGGATAGAGCCCACAGGCTAGAGACGGAGCCAACTTTAGCCCAGGCAAAATGCCTAGAAAAAAGGCACCTGCCAGCTTACTAGCTTAGCTAGTCCACGTCAAGGCAGAAGGTGCGTTGGCGAAATTGCACATTGTGCCACAAGGTAGCGAATTGTCCGGCAACTCCGCACCGCTGTCGCGAACGAGGACTAGAGGAAAACCCTCAAGAAGAAGGCAAACCCAATAAAGGTCAAGCTAGGGGTTCTTGACGATGTAGGTAGCCTTGGCGTCTGGACCAAAGCTGATGACATCTCCCGACTTAAGCTGGTGGGTAGAGACTTTCTGGCCGTTGATCAACAGGCCGTTGGTGCTGGGCCGGCCCTCCAGATCCCCGTCCAGTATGCGATAGGAGTATTCTCCCTCCTTTTCAGCAGGGATGCGCAACAGCATGGCATGGTGGCGGGAGGCGTACTGAGAGTTAAGACAGATATCGTTGGCCAGGTCGCGACCGATGAAGTACTTTGCAGCCGTCAGCACCTGCGTGCGGCGTCCATCTCGATCTTCCACGATGAGAAGATGCTGCTGAGCACTTGGAGGAGAAGGCACAGGGTCTACCATAGATCCTCAGGATCCTTCCGCTGCAACTGGCAGGGCCTACCATACACTATACCCGCCTCTGAACTGGCGAAGTTGAGCCTAGGATCAGTCGGGCAAACTTTGCAGCAACGGACCAACCCAGCCAGGGAAGAGAGTGTAGGCTGCTACTGCCCACTGGGCCATGCCGACGACCACTTCTGACTTGGAGTGGCAGACAGCCTCCCAGATGGCTGCGGCCACATCTTCCGGCTGGCTAACCCAAAAGCTCTCCAGGGCCTGCTGCATTCGCTGCCGTGCCCTGCTTGGGTGGGTCAAGTTGTCCTCTCCCGGCTCCTCGAGAAAAATGGCCCGCTTGAGAAAGTTGCTGTTGACCAGGCCCGGATGGACACCGATGACCTGGATGCCGTGGGGTTGCAGCTCTAGACGCAGCGCCTCCGTCAGCCCGCTAACTGCATACTTGCTGGCACAATAGGCAGCCATCTGAGGCAGGGGCATTTTGCCACCTATAGAGCCGACGTTGACAATCTGGCCTCTTTTACGCTTCAGCATGTCGGGGAGCACTGCCCGGATGGTGTGCAAATAGCCCCAGAAGTTAACTGCCATCAGCGCCTGCCAGTGTTCCAACGTCGTCTGCAGGAAAGGGCCACTCAGACAGATGCCGGCGTTGTTGATCAGGCAGTCGATGCGACCATAGCGCTCCAGGGTAGCCTCGACCAGCTTTTGCACCTGATCCGGCTGCGTCACATCGGTGGGGACGGCCAATACTTCCGCATTGAGGCTTTGCTCCAGCTCGATAGCTGTTTGCTTCAGAGTTTCGGCCGTGCGGGCAGCCAGCGCCAGGCGGTAGCCACCGCGGGCAAAGGTAAAGGCAGTTGCCCTGCCGATACCCTCGGAAGCGCCTGTAATTAAAACAACATCGCCCATCTTGCTGCTTTAGCAACTGAAGGGGAGCGCAGGGCTCCCTGTTTCTGTTGTAGCCTCTCCCGCACCTGCGAAGCCCTTGATAGGCTTAAACTACGGAACGCCAGTGAAGAGGAGGGCTATGGCCTCCACCCACTCGTTTGATATTGTCAGCGACTTCAACCGGCAGGAGTTGGTGAATGCGCTAGACCAAGTTCAGCGGGAGGTTAAGCAGCGCTACGACCTCAAGGATACCCAGACGGAAATTAAGCTGGAGGAGGGATCCCTGACCATCACCACCGCCAGCGAGATGGCTCTCAACTCCATTCGGGATCTTCTCCTAGCCAAAGCAGCTAAGCGGGGCCTCTCCCTGAAGATCTTCGACTTTCAAGCTCCGGAAAGTGCCGCTGGCAACCGGGTGCGTCAGGTAGTTCGCCTCAAAAGAGGCATTGACCCGGCGTTGGCCAAGCAGATTGCCAAGCAAATCCGCGACAACTTCAAGAAGGTGCAGCCTTCGATTCAGGGAGATCTGGTGCGGGTTTTCGGCAAAGACAAGGATGAGCTGCAGGCGGTAATTCAAATGCTCAAGCAACAGGATTACCCGGTGGCACTGCAGTTTGTCAATTACCGGTAGCAGGGCAACAATCCAGTTCGCGTAGCCCCTTGGCTCTGGGCTTTTTGGGAGCTAGCCCCCCGAGAAGACCAGAATCCTTTACCATAGGTAGTGATCTCCATCTCCAACTGCAGCTCTACCGCGCCGGTATGTACACCATTTCTGAGTTCGATCGCCTGATCCAGTTTCTCCCGGTGGAGATCCGACCCGAGGTGCAGATCGAGATTGGAGCCCCTGACCAGTCTCGGGTTGTGCAGCCGCTCTGGCGCTTCCCCTGGCAGAAGTACACCCGCTTTGCCATCGACCTTAGCCGTTGGCAGAAGCTGAGCCCTGATCAACAGAAGATCTACTTTTTGCGGGAAGCCGTGATGGCCACCGAGCTGGCCTTGGGAGACAACTGGTCGGCGCTATTGCTGTATCCTGCTCTCATTGGAGCGGGCACAATGGGCATCCTGGTGGAGCTGCAGATGGGGGACAACCTTGGCGTGGCTCTGGCCGCTGGTTTGGCGGCGTCAGCAGTGTTCCTTTTGCGCAAAGCGGAGAAAGGCCAGAAGGCCCAGGTGGCAGCCGACGAGTTTGCCGTGCGCTACGCCTCCCAGAATGGCTACACGTCCGAACAGGCAGCTTCCATTTTGCTAAGTGCGCTGCAGCAGGTGGCTATTCTAGAAGATCGCGTTAAAACTGACTACGACACCACCATGCGCCACCGCAACCTGGAGTTTTTGGCGCAGCGAGGCTTGGGAGCTGGCACCCTGACCATCAACCCCAAGTACCGCAACAGAAGGCAAAGCTCCAGCCCGAATCCTTTCCAAAACCCTTTCCAGCGCTGAGGGCTCAGGGCATACGCAGTTCCCCTTCCGCCTCAAGGCGGGTGTAGGGACCAATGGAGAGGAAACGCTCCCCTAACATTTCGGCAGCAGCAGGCTGAATCCAGCCCATACGCTGCAGCAGGTGCAAAGCCAAGGCATATTTGGCCCGCGCTGCCCCATCCTGGACCTTGATGGCCAGGCCCATCCCCTCTCCGACGCGTCCAATGCACTGGATCCCCTCGGCGCCGGACTTGCTGACCAGCTCGCCTTGGGTAGCTCGCATCAACTCGGTGTCGAAACATCCCTCGCCCGCCACCATTTCCGGACAGTGGGTCATGGCGCGGACAATGGCTTCCAGCTCAGGCCGCTCTCCTGCAGTTAGTTGAGCATACAGGTAAGCTAGCTGGTTAAGTTGCAACTGGTAGGTGGGCACGCCGCAGTCATCGCGGGCAAATAAAAACTCTTCCGAGGGCATTTGCAACAAGTCGGCCAACTTAGCCCGCACTAGCGCCTGAACAGGGTGTTGCCGCTGGGCGTAGTCCTGCAAAGTCCAGTTCTGGGCGCGGCTTGCTAGCAGCATGCCAGCGTGCTTGCCGGAGCAGTTGTGGCACAGTGGGCTAGGCTTGCCGGGTGGGGTGGGGCAGACCAGCAGCTCGGGGGAAAGATCGGCGCGCCAGAGCATGCTGAACACTTGCCGCGCATGGGCCGTAGTGCCCTGATGGGAGGCGCACATGATGGCGATGTCTTTCTCGCCAAGCCGATAGCGCTCGCGGATGCCCGTGGAGAGCATGGCCAGCGCCTGAAAGGGCTTGAGGGCAGAGCGGGCAAAGACGGGTGTGGTGCTTTTGCCGGCTACGGCCAGGGAGCGCCCGCGGCTATCGGCCACCACGGCTTGGCAATAATGGGTAGATTCGGTCAAGCCCTCCCGCAAAACGTGGATCAGCAGTTCGGGGGCAGTGGAGCGGTTCTCAAATGACATGAAACCCTGGGAAAGGGCCGGCGAGTCTAGAAAAGGGGCGTGTACATTATCTCAAATCATACGTCCAGATCTGGCGCGAAACCTTGCCAGTAGGGAGCAAAATGGAACAAGTGCGTCTGGATCCCTAAGCTCTGTCATGTCTTCACCTCCCCTGGTGTTTTTGGTCTGTCACGGCAGCCGGGATCCGGAATACCAGCAGGCGGCAGCGGACTTGCTGGCGAGGGTGCGGCAGCAGCTAGCTCCTCAAGTGGTGGAGCTGGTTCAGTTGGAAGGCAAGTCCCTGGGCCTGGCGGAGCAGATTCACAGGTACTTGGCGGCTCGGCTGCCCAGCTGCGACAACCCAGTGGTGTTGGTATCGCTCTTCATGGGGAGGGGAGCCCATGTGGAGGAGGATCTGCCAGCGGTGCTGGAGGAGCTTCGGGCTCGCTGGCCCTGCCTAAAGCTGCTGTTGACACCGCCGATTGGCCAGCATCCAGCCCTGCTTGATCTGGTGGCAGCGCGCGTAGCAGCGGCGCAGCAGTTGGGGGAGTTGATCCACGCCTGGATCCTGTTCGGCCATGGCAGCCGTCTGCCCGAGTTTGCCGCCCAGCTGCAAGCTGAGATCCAAGCTTTAAAACAGCACCTGCTTGGGATCCCGATTCACCTGGCTTTTGCCGCCCAGCCTCCTACGCTAGAGACCACCGTCGTTCACTGCTTGCGCCTTAGCCAGTACCGCCTGCGGGTGCTGCCCTTTTTCCTCTTCCCGGGCGGCTTGCTGCGCTCCTTACAAGACCAGGTTCAGCGGTTGCGGCGGCAGTGGCCCTTGTTGCAGCTTGAGCTGGAGCCACCCCTCTGGCGCGATCCTCAACTGCTGCAGGCCATTGTTGAGACGGTGCGGACGGCCTGTTCTCGCTAGATGGGCTGGTCAAAGCCGTCTTGCTTAAGCAAGATGGATCTTTCCAAGAGGCTGTTGGGAAGATGGGCAAAGTGTATCTGGTGGGGGCAGGGCCCGGAGATCCGGGCTTGCTGACCGTTAAGGGCAAGACCCTGCTTGCCCATGCGGATGTAGTCATCTACGATGCCCTGGTGGGATCCCCCATCCTGGATCTGATCCCCCCCACAGCAGAGCGCATCTATGCTGGCAAACAGCGGGGGGCTCACACCTTGCCCCAGGAGCAGATCACGGCCCTGCTGATTGAGAAAGCGCAGACACGAGCTGTGGTGGTGCGGCTCAAGGGCGGGGATCCTTTCATCTTCGGCCGGGGGGGCGAGGAGATGCTGGCCCTAGTCCAGGCGGGGATCCCCGTGGAAGTGGTGCCCGGGGTTACTGCAGGCATTGCCGCCAGCGCCTATGCCGGGATCCCTCTCACCCATCGGGAGTTCAGCTCCTCAGTTGCCTTTGTTACCGGCCATGAGGCGGCAGGGAAATACCGCCCCCGAGTCAACTGGCGCGCCTTGGCAGGAGCGGTGGAAACGCTGGTGATCTACATGGGGATCCACAACCTCGGCCATATTGCCGCTGAACTGTTGGCTGGGGGGAAAGCTCCCGATACGCCGGTGGCCTTGATCCGCTGGGGTACCACCCCAGAGCAGGAGGTTCACCTGCTGCGTTTGGACAGCCTGGTTGTGCAGCCGCCGCCGGTGTTGCCCCCGGCCATTGTGGTTGTCGGAGCGGTAGTTACTCTTGCCAACTTCTTGCCTGCCTTGCGTCCACTAGATCCCTTGCCAGCAGGGTCTTCATGAAGGCTTTTTTGCGCAAACTGGCTGCCCTCTGCTCCGCCTACTACGCCTATATGCTGGAGTACCGGGCGGAACTCCTTTTGTGGGCGCTGGCTGGATCTCTGCCTCTGATCATGATGGGGCTCTGGAGCGAGGCCGCTCGCGCAGGGAACTTCTCGCTCTCTTCCCTGGAGTTCATCCGCTATTTCCTAGCGGTGTTCCTGGTGCGCCAGTTTAGCATCATCTGGGTCATCTGGGACTTTGAGCAGGAGGTGGTCGAGGGCAAGTTGTCTCCCCGCCTACTGCAGCCTTTGGATCCTGCCTGGCACCACGTGGCCAGCCACCTGATGGAACGCCTCGCCCGCCTCCCCTTTACTGTGGCTTTAATTGCCCTCTTTTTCCTACTCTATCCCCGCGCTTTTTGGATCCCCTCTTGGCAACAAGTGGCGCTGGGATCCTTGGCTATTCTCTTGGCTTTTGCCCTGCGTTTTCTTATGCAGTACACGCTGGCGCTGCTGGCCTTTTGGGTAGAGAGGATATCAGCCCTGGAGCAATTTCACTTTTTGGTGTACTTGTTCCTCTCGGGGGTGATCGCCCCCTTAGAAGTGTTTCCGCCAGCGGTGCGCCAGGTCTTAGGCTGGACGCCCTTTCCCTACTTGGTGCATTTTCCCGCCAGTCTCTGGGTAGGGCTCCCCCAGGACATCCTGCGCGGCTTTGCCATGGGCCTGGCCTGGCTGGGGCTATTTTGGCTGGTCAACCGTTGGCTCTGGTGGAAGGGTCTGCAGCGCTACTCGGGAATGGGGGCTTAAGAACTGCCTTGAGCCGCCGCAGCTATTATCATGGGCTAGGGATCTCCAGCTTGGCTGCCAGTCTTCGGCTCCCCCTCAGGTCATCATGAAGCGCGTCCTAGTCGTAGATGACGATCCCATTTCCCTCAAGGTTCTGAGCCGCCATCTCAGCCAGCATGGCTATCGGGTTCGCACAGCCACTTCCGGCAGAGAAGGATTGCGCCTGTTTGCTGAAGAGCAGCCGGATGTGGTGGTGTCAGATGTGGTGATGCCGGAAATGAATGGTTTCGAGTTCTGCCGGCAGCTACGCCAACAGCGAGGCGGCGAGCTTGTTCCTTTTATCTTTCTCTCTTCCCGTGGCGAACTGGGCGACCGCATTCAGGGGTATGAGTGGGGAGCCGACGACTACATCATCAAGCCCTTTGAGCCCCTGGAATTGGTGGCCAAGATTGAGGCGCAGATTGAACGATCCCGCCGCACGCAATTGGAGATCCTCCGTCTCATCCGGCAGCAGAACTCCGCTAAGGCTGATGTTGCCCCTCGCCCCCGCTTGGAGGAGCTCAACCTAACCCCTGCCGAAGAGCGGGTGTTCCGGGAGGTTATCCAGGGCTACACCAACAAGCAGATTGGCGAAAGGCTATGCATTAGCCCGCGCACTGTCCAGACCCACTTGACCAATATTCTCAGCAAGCTTTCTCTGGAAAACCGCTCCCAGCTGGTGCGCTTTGCCTATGAGCAGGGCTACGTTTCTCGAGAGGAAGGAGGCAACAAAAGGATCCCTCCCTCAGGCCAAATGAAGTCTTAAAACAGCAGGCGTGGCCCTGCGCACTCGACACGGGATCCGATCCCTGCCCAGGCGGACAAAGGCCTCGTAGCGGTGGCAGCCCGAGAAGCTGTAGTACTTTCCCTCCACCTCTAAAACCTCAATTGGCTCCTGCAGGCCTATTTCCTGGATGGAAGCCATCAGCGCCTGCACCTTCCCCGGATCCGTCTGCCGCGGCAGCGGACGGCGAATCTGAGCCAGGGGAATCTCGCGAATCTCCACCATGGTGGGTCTCTTCTCAGTTCGGCTTCTTCATCATACTCGTTATGAGTTTATCTTGTCAGCCCTTGGCGGAGAGATAGACTCTGAGAGCAAGGCATGGCAGGATAACACCATCCTGGACTTATGAGTTTTTCCTCTGCGCTGTCGCTGAAAGCCAAGCCATATGTGGCAACTCCTCAAAGTTCTGTGGGGAAAGGTTGCGGGTCAACTTCCCTCTGCCCCATCCAAGATGCCGGCAGATCCGCTTGGCAAAGTGCCGGTTCAGCAGCCTTCTCCCCAGAAGGCCCCTGCTGCGGAGACTACCCCCAAGCCTACTTGGGAAGCTGCTGCCCCCAAGGTCATGGCAGCCCAGCGGGGTGAGGAACCCAGGGAGTTGCTGAGATCCCCCGACGCAGAGGCAGGAGAATCCGGCATCGGCCCAGCTCAACCTACCTCCACGGCCAAAAGCATCAGCAATCTCTGGGCCATGGGCGATAGCGGATCCCGGATTTCCCGCATTGCTGCCGCCAGCAACAGTAGCCTTGCTGTCAGCTCTATTGCCAGGGCTGCTGGGCCGATAATAGATAGGTAATGCTGGGGGTTCCAAGCATGCTGGAGATAGTCTTTAACGCAGCCAACTGGTTTGCGCTACCTTTCTGGGCCCTGATGATCCTGTTGCCGGGTTGGAGGGTAACCCGCAGGGTGATGGAATCGCTCTTGCCCATTGCCCTTTTGGCAGCAGTCTATCTCTACCTTCTGCTTAGCGGGTTTAGCGCAGCGACTCTTAGAGAGTTTTTCAATCCCCAGCTATCTCTGAGCAATCTAACAGCTCTATTCAGCCAGCCCTCGGTGATGGCGACGGGGTGGGTTCACTACATCGTCATGGATTTGTTTGTGGGACGATGGATCTTCCTGGAGGGGTGGGAAAAGCGGGTTTGGACAACCCATTCCCTGCTGCTGTGCTTGTTTGCCGGGCCAGTGGGCTTGCTCTCCCATTTGCTTACGGTGGCAGTTGTCCAGGCACGCCGGCAAAACCGGTCGGGGGGAAGGACTCAAGAGACAGAAGTGCCGCAAGAGTTGGCTAACTCCTAGGGATAGGCTCTATCGAATAGGGATCCAGGCTCGCATAGCAAGAGGAAGTTCTGTGAGGCTAGGATATCAGGGGTAGGAGCCCTCGGCCTTGAGGCCAGAGGAACTGCTTGATGAGGAGTGGAGGCGTAGCTTGGTTTTTGCGTCCTCAGCGGTGGCTGTGGAGCGGCCTTGGAGCAGCAGCCCTTGTGGCCCTCACGGCTGGGGCTAGCTGGGCACGGCTTTTGTTGGAAGTGCGCATGACCCTGGGCCTGCCCATTAGCCCTAACTACTGGTACATGGTGGCCCTTAGCCGAGCCGGTAGCCCTGGTCCCACTGCCAACCTGGTAGATCCCAATGTCCGGGTCGGGCCCAACGAGTACACCTTTGTGCGCGACTGGGACTACCTGATTCGGGTTACCCCTCTTAACGAGGAGGCCGTTTTGCAAGCTACCATCCAGCGCTTTGGTGAGCAGGAGCGAGAGTTTGCCGTTGGCCTTAACCAAGTGCGGGTGGAGCGCGTTAACCGGGACCGCGACACCCTTAGGTTTCGGATTGACCTTTCGGAGCTCCAAGGTCTGGACGGGCAAAACCAGGATATCCAGGTGGCTTTGCTCACGGCCCGCGCCCCTTTTCGCGTGGCTCCTGAAGAGACCAATCTGGCCATTGATGCCACCCGCGGCGAACTGCCCAACTACTATCGCCTTAGTCTCTCCAACCAGCGGCAGGTGGTTGTCGACGATCCCCAGCGCCAAGAGACCATGCGCCGCAGCCGTGAGTTACTCCAGCAAAGTGGATCTGGAAGCGGCCTCACCCGCGAGCTCATTGAGGGAGGAGCCCTGGAGATTTTGGCTGCCAACATCCTCACCTTTGAGCTACGACTTCTTTCCTCCTCCAGTTTCTAGAGAGAAACTTTAATCTATCCAGGTGGCCTCTGGCTTTGGCCTGAGAATGAGAGCAGGGGGACTGCCGTGGTGCGGGCAAGATGGGAGCACTTTGAACACATGGCCGACATTGGTGTGCGCGGCTATGGGGCAACGCCGGAGGAAGCCTTTGCCCAGGCAGCTTTGGCCCTGACTGCGGTGGTCACTAGCGTGGATGAAGTAGCTCCCAGAGAACACCTAGAGATCGAGCTAGGAAATGCAGGCGATCTGGAACTGTTGTTGGTGGATTTCCTGAACGCAGTGATCTACGAGATGGCCGTCAGAGGCATGCTCTTTGGAAAAGTCGAAGTGCACCTGGCAAAAGAGCATCTCAAGGCCAGCCTGTGGGGGGAAAGAGTTGACCCTGCCAGACACCGACCGGCGGTAGAAGTTAAGGGGGCAACTTACACGGAACTCAAGGTAGCCCGAGAGGGTGAGCTTTGGGTGGCCCAGTGCGTGGTGGACGTGTAAGGGGAGGCAACCTATGGATATCAAGAAACTCGAGCGTGTAGATGAGACGGTCTGGCGCATTCCTCCAAAAGGCAGAATGCGTGTCCCGGTCTTGATCTTTGCCGACGAGGAGTTAATCCGGGAAATGGACGACAAAGTGGCCGAGCAGGCCAGCAACGTGACCACCTTGCCAGGGATCGTTGGAGCCTGCTACGTGATGCCAGACGCCCACTGGGGTTATGGCTTTCCCATCGGTGGGGTGGCGGCCTTTGATGCGGAAGCAGGGGGGGTGATTTCCGCCGGCGGCGTGGGATTTGACATCTCCTGCGGCGTGAGAACCTTGCGAACCGGGCTAAAGCGCGAGGAAGTGGAGGAGATGGCAGAGCCCCTAGCCAATGCCCTGTACGCGAGCGTACCGGTAGGGCTCGGCAGCCGCAGCAAGATCTCCTTGAGCGACAAAGAGATGGAAGCTATGCTCGAAGGCGGAGCAGAATGGGCTGTTGCTCAAGGCTACGGCAAGAAAGAGGATCTGGAGCGCATCGAAGAACATGGCCGCATGCGCGGAGCAATGCCGAGCGAAGTCTCCGCCTACGCCCGTGAGCGCCAGCGACGCGAGATGGGAACCCTCGGTTCGGGTAACCACTATCTCGAAGTCCAAGTTGTTGACGAGATCTACGATCCCGAGATTGCCAAATGCTTTGGCCTTAAGTCGGGGGAAGTGGTGATTACTATCCACTGCGGCTCCCGTGGCTTGGGTCACCAGATCGGCACTGAGTACTTGAAGAAGATGCAACAGGCGGCTAAAGAACACGGCATAGAGCTACCTGATCGCGAGCTGGCCTGTGCGCCCTTGAAGTCCAAAGTGGGGCAAAGCTACCTGGGAGCGATGCGGGCGGCAACCAACTGCGCTTTGGCTAACCGCCAGATCATCACCCACTGGGTGCGCGAGGTGTTCGCTGAGCTTTTCCCCAAAGCTGAACTCGACCTTATTTACGACGTCTCCCACAACACCTGTAAGGAGGAAACCCACGAGATAGAGGGGAAAAAGCGCCGCCTGTTCGTTCACCGCAAAGGGGCAACGCGCGCTTTTGGGCCTGGCCACCCAGAGCTTCCTCAAGCTTTTCGCTCTATCGGTCAGCCCGTCATCATCGGTGGCTCCATGGGCACGGCTTCCTACATTCTGGTCGGCACCGCGCAAGGGGAGGCCCTTTCCCTCTCCTCAGCCTGCCACGGCGCTGGGAGGGCGATGAGTCGCAACCAGGCCCTCAAAGCCTGGACAGGGCAGGAGATTATCGAACAACTGAGACGGCGCGGCGTCATCGTGCGCAGTCCCTCTTTGCGGGGGGTAGCTGAAGAAGCGCCCCAGGCCTACAAAAACGTCGACAAAGTGGTGCGCGCTGCCGATCAAGCCAAGATTGCGAAACTTGTAGCGCGCTTAAAGCCAATTCTGTGTATCAAAGGCTAGCTATTTGCTGAAAGGGGAAGCTATTTTTAGGGGCTTAATGCCCTTTTTTTGTTGCTTCCAAGTGATGCTTTGCTGCGTTTGTGAGTTATTCCCCAAGCTGTGCTTGCCCAAGCGCGAATGCCTTAGGAAAGGGTTAGTGTGTACTTGCCCTCTTCTTTGCATTTCCCTATACTGACCTTCATGTCTCGACACTCCAGGTGCTCTATGACTGCGAGTTACCTACCCTTGGCCCAGACTTTTCTGCCCCGTTCTTCTCGCATTCGCGATCTACTGCTGGTGGTGGGAGGGAGCCTATTCGTAGCAGCTCTGGCGCAGGTGAGGATCCCTCTGCCTTTTACACCGGTGCCCATCACTGGACAAACCTTTGGGGTAATGCTGGTGGGAGCAGGCTTTGGGGCCAGGCTGGGCTTTCTCGCCTTGCTGCTGTACCTGCTGGAGGGGCTCTTGGGATTGCCCTTCTTCAGCGGCGGCGGCTCTGGGCTCAGCCACCTAGCGGGGGCAACAGGAGGCTACCTGCTGGCTTTTCCCTTGGCTGCAGGGCTGATGGGCTGGTTTGTGGAGCGCTGGGGGGTAGATCGCAGTCCCTGGAAGATGGCCGCGGCAATGCTCTCCTGCTCGGCTTTGATCTACGCTTTGGGGGCTACTTGGCTGGGGGTGTGGCTGAACGAGAATGTTGGACCTACCTCCGCCTTGGCGGTGCTCAGCAAGGGGGTGTTTCCCTTCATTCCCGGGGATCTATTGAAGTGTGCGCTGGCCGCAGCCCTGCTGCCCACCACTTGGCGCTGGCTGGGGCGGGGGAAGCCGGCAGCCGATCCCAAGTCATCCTCCCCCTAGGAGCAGAATCTAAAAAAAAGGTGATGTTTGCCGCGATCGAGTTCTTCTTCTGGGATTCTAGTACTTGATCAAAGCGGTGTTCAAAGCCACCCATTAATGGAGCGCGTCTTATATTGCTCTAGGGTTTTGTAGGTCGCTGGCCGGTCGCGACATGCCCCCCTTGGGGGCCCTTTTTATTGGCCCTACAACGTTGAAGGGCACGCTAGCTTAGGTTTTAACAGGTACCTTTTTCTCCAGCCACTCGGCCACTTGGTTAGCCAGATCAACTCCCTGCAACTGACTGATCTCCCGCAACATGGTTGGGCTAGTAACGTTAACCTCCGTCAGCCGCTCGCCAATCACGTCAATGCCTACAAAATAGAGTTTCTCCTGGCGCAGTACTGGCGCCAAGGCTGCGCAGAGAGCCCGTTCCTTTTCGGTAATCTCAGTTTTCTCCACCCGACCCCCAGCAGCCACATTGCCCCGGAAATCTCCCTCGCTGGGGACGCGGTTGACTGCACCTAAAGGTTCTCCCTCCAGCAGCAAAATGCGCTTATCTCCCGCTGCTGCCTGGGGCAAATACTCTTGCACCATCACGGGCAGCCGGCCAAATTGAGTGCTCAGCTCGATGAGGGAATTGAGGTTGGGATCCCCGGCAGTGAGCCGTAGGATCCCTTCTCCCCCTTTGCCGCCCAGAGGCTTAAGCACTGCCTGCCCCACCTGCTCGACAAATTGGCGGAGCAAGGCCTTATTGCTGCTAACACAGGTGCGCGGGATCCACTCCTTAAATTGCAGGGCGTAGAGCTTTTCGTTGGCCGAGCGGATGCCAGCGGGGTGGTTGAGCACTAGGGTACGGCTGGGAGGGAGGTGATCCAAGAGGTAGGTGGCATAGAGATAGGCCGTATCCACCGGCGGATCCTTGCGCATCCATACCGCCTGCATATGACTCAAGGGCACCAGGCGCCGTTCTTTGACCTCATACCAGGGATCCGCCTTTAGATCCAGCACGATTTCGGATACCGACCCCCACGTTTCCCCTTGATCCCAGTAGAGATCGCCCAATTCCAGACAGAAAACGCGGTGTCCTCGTCGCTGTAGCGCCTCCATCAGGGCAATGCTGGTGTCGTGGTTTACCTGCAACTGGGACAGCGGATCGACGATAAAGGCTACCTGCATGGGTGGTTAGGGTTCGCAAACAAAAGGCTGCCCCGAGTATGCAATAAATCTGAGCGAATTCAGCAGGGCTGGCTTTATTAACATCCTCTTAACCTCAGCAAGCGGCGCAAACGCTAGCTTAGTAATTAGCCCTCCGTCCTCAGCTAGGTTGGTTGGTGAGGAACGTCCCACCCGTGAATGCTCCTTCTTCTCAACCCTTGGAGCCGGTTCGCATTGAAACTACGCGGGATCTGCTGGAAGCCCTGCGGCAGGGACGTTCCCTTGTGGGTGCCAACCTCGAAGGCGCTTACCTTTCGCGGGGCCTGTTCGACCGCATTCGGATGCCCAAGGCCAACTTGACGCGGGCCAACCTGCGCTCGCTCAGCATGCAGCAGGCGGATCTGCGGCTGTGCAACTTTCGCCGCACCGAGATGGAGCGGG
>Ga0272447_1000334_pt1 | contig 36770 bp, 34 predicted proteins | sample YNPCB0133_FD_194589 | JGI IMG/M metagenome (GOLD analysis project Ga0272447, IMG submission 194589) | Hot spring microbial mat communities from Yellowstone National Park, WY, United States - YNP-CB-013-3 | ecosystem: Environmental > Aquatic > Thermal springs > Hot (42-90C) > Sediment | place... | reverse complement strand
GGCCTCTCGCTCGCCCTCGCCGCTGCCCGACACCCAGAGCCGGTGCTCGCCCCGCTCGTCTGGTGCACGCTGGGACTCGTGCTCGCGGCGCTGCCCTCCCGGTGCACCTGGTCGACGTGGATCGCGCTCGCGCTCTTCGCCGGCGGATGCGGCGCGGCGCTCCTCGCTGTCCTCCGCTCTCCCGACTGGCAGCGCTGGAGCCTCCTCGTCCTGGTCCTCGGCACAGCGACGATGACCGGTCCTTTCCTCGCTCCTCGCTGGTGGTTCGTCACTGGCTGGCTCAGCAGCGGCGTGCTCGCGCTCGCCGCACTCCTGGCGCTGCGACTCACTGGCCTGGTGGAGATCGCGGCACTGAGCGGGCTGGCACTGGGTACCCTCGTCGTGACCCGGTACATCGTCCCCCGGCTCGATCATCCGACCGGTGCCTGGGTGTGGCTTCCGACTTTCGGTGCCAGCGCCAGCGCACTGGCCAGCGCGCTGACCGGGCCACTCTCGCCGGGACGACTCGGCATCGCGCTCCAGCCAGCGGTCTCCGCAACGAGCGAGCCGGTCATCGCGGCCAGCATGCTCGTCGCTGCTGCGCTGGCCGCCGGTCGCCTGCTCGGTCGCCGCTGGCGCTGGGCCGCGATCGCGATCGCTCTGCTCCTGATCGCGTCTGTTCTCCCAGCGGTCGTGCCGGACGCCGCGCTCGTCCTGAGCTGGTCCGCGCTGGCCGTCGCACTCGCGCACGCGCTCGGCATCCGCCTCCGGCCCTGATGCTGTCTCGCCCCCGAGGTGCACCGCCGAGGAGAGGTGTTCCCGAGGAACGGAGAACAGCGAGAGCCAGCGGCTGTTCCCGCGCTGCTCGAGCCGGGCCAGGAGCGCCAGCTGGCCACGCCCCCGCTCTCGCGCGCACTGCTGCCACAGCCGATCGCACCTGACCGTACCGGCGCGGCGTGATCGAACGTCGGCTCGCCATTTCGGCACCTTCGGTTCGCTGTGTCGCCGTAACAGCGGAGTCGAGAAAACCCTGGCACACTGCACGAGGCAGAATTGGCACACTTATCCGAGTGGCGGGCATCACCGCCGCGTTCGTCGAAGCGCAACGGGTACACTTTAGAAGCGAACATATTGCGTCGGAGAAACACATGAAGGAGAGGATCATGACGAGAGCGATACCGGTTACTGCGAAGCCCATCACCCAGGCGCGACTCCACCAGCGAGTCGTCGAGGAACTTCTGCGGCAAATCGTCAGTGGTGCATTGCCGCCCGGCACCACGCTGCCGTCCGAGCCGGAACTGGCCCGGCAATTCGGGGTGAGTCGCATCGTCATTCGGGAGGCGATCCGTATCCTCGTCGAGAAGGGCCTGATCACGGTCCGACATGGCAGCGGGATGTGGGTCCAGTCGATCGAGCAGTGGAACCATCTCGACCCGATGGTCCTCCTCGAGGAAGTCCGCTCGAGCCCGGACGCGAGCCGGCTCAGTGAACTCCTCGAGCTCTGCGAGATCCTCGACGTCGGTGCCGCCGAGCGGGCCGCTACCCGCCGCACCCCCGAGCAGCTGTCTCGGTTGCGCGACCTGGTCGAGCGGATGCGCAAGGTGGTCGATGATCCGGCAGCCTACCTCGATCTGGATGCGCTTTTCCATGCGACGATCGCTGAGAGTGCCGGAAACCGCCTCCTCCGCGATGCGCAGCGACCGCTCAGCGAGGTGCTGTTCGCCAACTGGCTGTGGGCCACACGGGCCCCGGAGGAGCTCACCCGCTTCCAGCAAGACCACGAGGCGATCTATGAGGCGATCGCCGCCGGTGATCCACTCGGCGCTCGCCAAGCGATGCACCGGCACGCCCAGCATGTGGCCAGCGCTCTCCGCGCCGGAATCGCCCCAGCGGCGGGGGAACCGGTCACGACGGGCAGCGACGGTCGCCACGCTGCTGCTTGAGCGAGTCCACGAGAGCGGGACGGGTATTCCGTCCCGGCCTTTTTTTGAGCGCCATCACTGGACAGGAGCGAGACTGTGCCGGACAGCGCGCCCGGTCAGACGCTCGGATTGTGTACGGGGTGAGGCTCGCGCTTCCCCGTCCCCCCTCACCAGAGCCCGGACTTGGCGAAGGCCAAGAGGAAAAGCCCGCTCACCAGCAGCAGCGCGACCACGATACCGAGGACGCGCACCAGCCATGGCGGCATCGCCGATGCCTCCCCGCTCAGCCGATCCCTCGCTGGGCAGCGAGCTGTCGCGTGAGCAACGCTTGCCCGATGTACTCCCGATTGTGCTGGATGGCATGAAGCAGCCAGCGCATCCCGCTGAAGCGACGTCCCAGGCGGTCATTGGGCGGTGACCACTCGCGGGCCAGTGCGTCGCCGGTGAGCCGGGTGAGTCGCTCGCTCGTTTCCTGATCGGTCTGGTCGATCAGCTCGAGGAGCGCGAGCGCGCTCGGCGCCTCGTACCGGAACCAGCGCTCGCGGTCACGCTCCACCACCTCACCCAGTGCCGCCGCCACGAGATAGCGCTCGGAATCGAGGAGATGCGCGACCAGGACAGCGATCGTGTTCATCTCCGGTCCCGGTGACCAGTTGAGGACCGCTGGGCTGAGCCCCTGAACGAGTTCCCGCAGGACCTGATGCTGCTCGCGCAACGTCGATTCCACCGCTGCCCGTACCGTCGAGACCAGCTCGTCGCTCATCACGCTCTCCTTCCGCGCCGCAGCCGCTCGATCTCCCACCGTCCGTATCGTTCCGTCTCCTCCGCAAGATCCTGGTAGAGCGCACGGTACCGCTCGTAGCGCCCCGCGTCGATGACACCCGCTTCGACCGCCGCGCGCACCGCACAGCCCGGCTCATCCAGGTGCCGGCAATCCCGGTACGGGCAGGCACCCAGATACGGCCGAAATTCCCGGAAGCAGCGGTCGAGTTCCTCCGGCAGGATCGCCCAAAGGTGCAGCACCCCGATTCCCGGCGTATCGACCAGGAACGTCCGCTCGTCGAGCTGGATGAGTTCGCTCGCGGTCGTGGTATGTCGGCCACGCCCCGTCGCCTCGCTCACCGCACCGATCCGGAGTTCCAGGTCCGGCCGGAACGCTTTCACGAGGCTCGTCTTCCCGACCCCCGAGGGTCCCGCGAGCGCGGAGAGTTTCCCCTCGATCGTCTGCCAGAGCTCGTGCAGGCCCGCTCCACTGGCTACGCTCGTTTCGACGACCGGATAGCCGATCGCTCGGTATGGCGCGAGCACCGCTCGTGCTCGTCCAGCCGGGTCGAGATCGATCTTGTTCAGGCAGATAACCGTCGGCAGATCCTGCGACTCCGCCACCACCAGGAAGCGATCGAGCATCCCCAAGCTCAGTTCCGGCTGGGCAGCCGCCATGACCACCACCAGCTGGTCCAGGTTCGCCACGATGACCTGCGCTGCCTCCCGATCGCGCGCTCGCCGTACCAGCGCGCGTCGCCGCGGCGCGACCGCTTCGATCACTCCCTCTCCCGGGGCGACGACGCGCACCACGACCCGGTCACCGACCACGACCAGGTCTTCCCGCCGGCGCTCCTTCTTGAGTGCGCCACGCACGACACAGCGGAGAACTCCCTCCGGCGTCAGCACGTCGTAGTACGGTCCCCGCACCCGGATCACGATGTTCGCTGGCCACGCGTCACCAGAATGGTCTGCGTCCTCCGTCACCGTTCCCCCTCGTCCTCGACCCCTCCGTTCACTGGGACGCCGACACACCAGCGACCGGAGCGCGGCCAGCCCGCTCCATCAGTGCCCGCTCCGGCAGCGACTGGTACGCCAATACCGCAAGCGTACCGAACAAGAGCGTCACCACCGCCGCATGCCCCAGCACGCTGGCCAAGCTCAGCCGGCTCCAGACCAGCCAGGCACCCGTCGCCGATTGGGCGAGCAGCAACCCCAGCCCAACCAGCCCACTCCACACCAGGTCCGGACGCTCGCGCCGCAGCTTCCGGTCGCGCCACAGGCGCACCACCAAGCCGACCAGGGCCAGCGTCAAGGCCAGCGCGCTCAGCCGGTGCAGGAAGACCACTCCCACCGGTCCCGCCAGGTCCGGGATCAGCCGGCCCTGGCAGAGCGGCCAATCCAGGCAAGCGAGGCTCGCGTGCGTGTGCCGCACGTACGCGCCGAGGTACACCACGGCGTACGTCGCGATCAGGAGTCCCCAGCTGGCCCGGACAACCCCAGCCGGCACGTGGAATCGGCGGCGTGCCCGCAACGACTCGCCCCGCGTCAGGACGAGCGCCAAGAGGAGCGCGCTGGCGAAGACAGTGAGCGAGACACCGAAGTGCGCCGCCATGACCAGCGGATGCCGCGGCGCCAGCACTGCCGCTGCCCCGAGCGCCGATTGCAGGAGCAGCGTCCCGACCAGCAGCCCCGCGACGATCCGCGTTTCCCACTGTGCGAAGAGTTCTCGCCGCTCCACGATCGTCAGCGCGAGCAACGCCACCAGAACCAGCCCACTCACCAGCGTGGCGAGCCGGTGACTGTACTCGATGATCCCCTCCGCCGTGAGCGGCGGAAGCAACCGGCCATGGCAGAGCGGCCACGACTCTCCACAGCCGAAACCCGATCCGGTCGCGGTGACCGTTGCCCCCAAAAGGAGCACCAGTCCCATCGCCACGGCGTTCACCCACGCTAGGCGCTTGCTCCACGACCTGCGGCTTACCATCGCGGCACTCCTTCCCGCGCGCAGACCTCGCCTCCACCTCGATTCTACCGCCAGCAGGGTGGCACTCCCCCGAAGCAGTCGGTCCGCACGATGACGAGCGTTTCCCGACCACGCGCACCGACTGAGCCCTTGACAAGCGACGACCCTACCTGCATACTTTGAAGGGTATGCAGCTGCCTGACGAGGAGGTTTCTCATGCAGCGGCGCAGGCGGTGGTCTTCGCTCGCTCACCTGTCGATCATCGTGGCGCTCGTGCTGGCTGCCTTCGTGCCGCTCCTGCCGACCGCGGCAGAGGAGGGAGTCGGCCCCAGGTTCCCACCCCTAGAGAAAGAGGCCGGGAAGCCTGAGACCGGTAAAGGCCCGGACTGCAAGGGCACCGAGTGCAAGGACCAGTCCGACCCGAACGGTTCGCCCACGAGTTGGAGCGATCCGCCACCGGGACCCCTCAGCAATTGGTCCCTGCACCTCTACCTCGATCCGCGTGACGTCTTCGGTAACCGTTCTTGGATCAATCCATCGTCCGACCCCTCTAGTCGATATCCGGTGCAGGTGACGATCGACGACGGGACGACCGTCACCACTTGGTGCAACTATGGGACTGCTCCGGGGTCGTGCGATTGGATCTCGGTTCCTGGCTCTGCCCAAACAGTCACGATCGATCCGCCCGGCTTGCTCACCGATAGCTGGAGAGTCATCAGCGGGCCAGGGACCTACGATGCCAGCGACCTCCTCCGGGATTGTGGTAACCCGTGCCAGATCCCGATCGTCCTGCAGCTCGAGGACCTCGAGATTCATCTTCGAACATTCTGGTATGGTCCAGCACTGCCGAGCACCGGCGCGACCTACACGCTCGAGACCGGCATGGGGACCTTCACCCTGACCTGCCCAGCGGGCGCTCACCTAGAAGATTGCTCACCCTACCCGTTGGTCCTCGAAGACTGGATCGACCTCGCTCCACCAGATCGGGGGATCACCTTGAACATAGTGACCCTCCCCGATGACTGGGTCGCGGTCGGGGCGTACGGCCTCGGTTCCTGGGACGGCAGCGAGCCGCCGCGAGTGGGCACTGGCTACTATTTCGGTCCCGGCGACCGCTGGTTCCTTTACGGTAACGCCCTCTATATCGAGACGCTCAACCTGAACACCCGCGACCCGCAACCACCAGGAGACGAGTTTTTCGTGCTCGAGTTCCGCAAAGCCTGGATCGGCCCGTCGCGGCCGACCAGCGGTGCCACGATCCAGGTCACCTTCTGGCCGGAGGGCCACTGGCTCCGCCAGACCCGTACCTTCACCTGCCCCGGTTCGGCACCGAGGGAGGTTTGCTTCCAGATGAATTTTCCGGGTCCCGCCGAGGAGAACGATTTCGCCGACTTCGTCATGTCCATAACCGAAGTTGGTGGGCCACCCGGCTGGACGCCTGGCGGTGCCTTCGGGACCTACGATTTTCTAGGCTTGGTACGGCTCCTCGGCTGCCCCAGCCTCGACGAGTGCGGCGAATTGCCTCCAGCGTGTCGAGAGCCGTCCAAGGAGGACCCTGTCCAAGTGCCGATTTGCACGATCGACCTGACCAACACGCTGAACGCGAGCGGCGGAGGAGGCGGCAGCAGCGGCGATGACGGAGGCGGCAGCAGCGGCGGCGATGGCGGAGGAGGCGGCAGCAGCAGCGGTGGGGGCAGCGGCAGCAGCAGCGGTGGAGGTGGTGGTACGAGCAGTGACGGAACGCAGGCCCACCACCCGGCCACGCAGAACCTGGAGTACGCGGACCAGACGACTGGGCAGGAGCGCCTGACCGACACCCGCGCGTCGAACCAGTCGGTCCCACAAGTTTTGCCCCGGACCGGACGCCAGTGGTCTCCCGCCTGGTGGATCGCTCTCCTCGCGGCTTCTTTGGCAGTCGCTGCCGGTCTCGCTCTCCGACCCAGCCGCCTCCGCCAGCGACGGTGATGACGGCGATCTGCGGGACGAGGGGGGCGCTGTGACAGCGCCCCCCTCGTCCGTTCCTGTTCCCGACCGTGCTGTTGGCGATCCTGCATCGCTCGCTCCGAGCGAACGATCAGGCGCCAGCCGTCGCGCTCGACCGACATCGCGCAGCCGATCGCGCCAGCCACCAATCCTGACCGTGCACCGCCTGCTCCGGCCCCCAGCCGAGTATGCACGACACTAGGTGGCCTGCACCCTGATCCTGTCGCGGCGACCGATCCGGCGATGAGGGCGGACCGGCAGCGCTCCGGCTGCCTGTTCCAGCTGAAACCCTCGCACCACATCGTACTGTCGGACACTTCGGTAACCGGCATGCACGAAAACGGTGCGGATCTTGCCGAAATGGCATAGCAGACCGTCTCTCCGTGTTGTCTCTCTCGATAACACGGCGAGCAGGCCACTTCTTACCAATCATTGCCCGAAAGATTTGAGAAGCTTTGCAACTCTCGAGCAACTGTGCGATGACCGGTGTCTCGAGAGTCGGCGATCACCTCGGAACAGCTTCTCCTTACCTGTCAACACGCTTGCCTGTTGTCCGACACTCCGATAGACTATCCTCAGCGAGTCTATCCTCGTGGAAGGCGTTACTAGGATGGTGGAAAACACGCCGAGTCGGCTGATCGCTCCCGAGAGCCTGGCACAGGCCCTGGCTGGCTTACCGGGATCGGCCGTCGCACTGTGGCTGCGCGACCCCTCGACGGGCACTTACGTCCTCGTCGCAGCCCGCAACGAACTGGGCACCCGCATCCCGCTCCAACTCTCCAGTGAGGCGGCCACAGCGCTCTGCCCGACACCGGAGGTCGCCGTGCTGCCGCTCGACGAGCTCGGCGACGACGCGAATCGGCTGCCACCGCTCTTCCGCTCCCCGGGAGTCGCACTACCGCTCCGCTGGAACGATAGCGAGCCAGCCGGGATCCTGTGGTGCGACCTCCCAGCCCCGATCGGGAGAACAGCGGACCTCGAGCGACTCACCGAACTCCGCGCGGTGCTCGAAGCCGCGCTGGACAACGTCCCCCTCTTCATGCTGGTCGACGAGGTCTGGCGCACGGCGCCGATCCCATCGTGTCTTCTCGATGGCCAGTGGCGAATCCTCGCTGCGAACCCGGCATTCCTCCAGTTGGTCGGCCGGACCGACGTCGCTGCTCGTCCACTCGACGACCTCCTGCCTGCCTTCCCGAACTGGGACAGCCTGCGGCGGCAACTGGCAGAAGACTCAGCAGTGGAGGACGTTCCACTCGCGCTCGTCGTCAACTGCCAGCTCCAACGCTTCGCAGCTCGGGCGGTCCGCATCCCCCTCCCTGGGCAACCGGATCCGTCAATCGTGCTCCTCCATCTCTTCCCAGAACTACTCCGTCACGTCTTACCACCGCCGTGCCCGTCCCCGGCTTCCCCACCCGAGCCACCCGCGTTGGAGTCTCCCCTGCAAGCACTCGTTCGGCTCCTCGACCGTCTTGCACGCCGCCGACCGATTCTCCTCAGCATCGGCGTCCTCCGGTTCCCGCTCCTCACTCAGGGATCGCATCAGGAGACAGCAGTCGCGGCCATCCGCTCCTCCCTCACCAAGACTATCCAGGATGCACTCGAGCCGGATCACCTGTCGTGGATCAGTCCACAGGCCCTGCTCATCGTCACCTCAGCACGACCGGAAGACACTGTGGCTGCCGCATTCGAGGACGCTGCCCGTCGCGTCCACCGCTCGTACCCATTCCTCTCGGCCTGGCCGTTCGGTACGCGCGTGGACTTCGCGCTCGTCCGACTGGATCCTCTCCCGTCCACCGCTGCAGCCGTTGCGGACCTGCTCCACCGTCTGCGCGACATCGCACTCAGCACCGAGGAGACGGTCACGGTGCTCGATCCGAGCGAGGCGTGGCCGACTCCTCCCTCGCCTACGGAGATCGCGTCAGCGGTCATCGCTGGTCAGTTCGCGTTCGTCGCCCAACCGATCGTTCCCTTGCGGGACTCCCTTGCACCTCGGGTGGAACTCCTGGCACGACTCCGCGCCGGTCAGCGCTTGCTCCGACCCCGTCTGTTCTTGTCGACCGTTGAACAGCTCGACCGGCACCAACAGCTCCTTTCGGCGGCGCTGGACAGCGCCCGCGTCGTCGCGGAGCGCGGTGTCGTGGTCCACGTCAACCTGCCTCCTACGCTCTTCACGCGCTCGGAGCTTTTCGCTCGCGAGTTAGCCGCTGTGCACGGGGATCTCGCTGGTCGCGTTACACTCGAGATCACCGACGAGCAGGCCCTAGCCGATCTGCGTTTGCTCGCCCGGTTCCTCGAAGACCTCCGGATGCGTGGCTTCGCTGTCGCGCTCGATGACTTCGGCAGCGGGCCGCAAAGCCTGCTCTCCTTGGCCGAACTCCCCCTCGACCTCCTGAAAGTCGACCAGTCAGTCGTCCTGGCAGCCACGCACGAGCCTCTTCAACTCGTTCTGGCATCGGTCATCGAGTCCTGCCATCGTCGTGGCATCCCCGTCGTGGCGGAAGGAGTCGAGCACGCTCACCTGCTCGAGCAGCTCCGCCACTGGGACTGCGATTACGCGCAGGGTTTGGCGTGCGGGAGACCGGAACCTGTCTCAGGGAGAGCATGAGCCCACACGACGACCGGTGCTGTCAGCAGGTAAGCTGCTCGCTCGCCGCAGTGCCGGCTCGTACGCTGCTCTTCTCCGCTCCTGTCGCCGGAGCAGTCGGCAGCGTTCCCCGGCTCGCACACGGCGCTCGCGAGACCGGAGGTCCGCCTCGCCCGCGACACCCTGCCATCGGTTACGCAAGCGTGCTCGTCCGCTCCCGATCCCTCGTCATCACGGGCGAGCAGCCGCGACCTGGTGGCACCATAATGGCGCGTGCGCTCGCGCCGGTCGGCTGTCTCGCTCACCCGCCTGGCGGTCCTCCTGGCTATCGCCCCCAAGACAGGTCAGTCACCGCCCGGCTGCTCCACCGCACCGAGCGATCACGAACGCGCCAGGACCACGGCCAGGAACTCGCCTGCCAGAACGCTTCTGCGCGCCGAGCAGGCAGAACGTCGTCGCCCTCGCTCCGTACTCAGTTCGGACCAGCACGCTCACTGCGCAACGATGACGTGCCCGCAGCGCAAACCGGCAGCCGGAGTCGACTCGGTACGGCCTCCCGTCCGGAAGGCCGACCCAGCCCATTCGTCGCCCGCGCCTGGCTCACCGCCGGTCGGCCGCCCACTGTGTCGAGACGAGTCGGTCCGCCAGATTCCCTCCCGTACGTGTGTCTCTTGACCGGGCGATCGCATAGTCCTCTCCCACAGCATCCAGAGAGCGCCTTGGGCAGCTGGATTCCAGCTGGTGGTCCGCAAGGTGTGGCGCGATCCGTTGACGATGAGTCAGCTGCCGCCGCACGAGGCGCACGTGACCATCACCAACCAGACAACCGGTGCCGCCTGGAACCTCACCTGCCCGCCCGCCCCGCCTGGCGAGCTGGAAACCTGTGGGGTCGTGCGCGGCCAGCTTCGGGTCGCCGACCAGCTGACCGTCCACGAGTCTCCGCCCCTCCACTGGCAGCCGACCAACCTGGGAAGCCCCTTCACGGTGGGGAGCGACCGAAGCGACTTCTTCTGCACCGACGATACGACTGTCTCACCGGCTCGGCGCACCTGCCTCCTGACGATCGATAACGAGTTCCGCCCCGCGGCACTCCTGACGTTGACCAAGCGCTGGCTGGACGTCCTGGATCTCGACACCGCCGGACCGTCCACGACGCTCATCGTCAGTGCCGATGGGATCGACTACCCCGTCGCTTGTCCCACCGGGCAGTCGCCGGTTCGCTGCCAACCGCTCCCCCTGCCCAGTTCACCGACCACCTTGGAAATCACTGAGCCAAACTCGTTGCCCGGGTGGACACCGATCGCTGGCCTCGGCGATCTGTCAAGCGCGACGTGCTGGCCCTCCTGCCAACACACGGTCGTCAATCGAGCCCGTGACCTGCACGTGACCCAGAAGCTCTGGTTGTCGAGCACCGGGGCTCGACCGCCCATGAGTGCAACACTGACACTCTCTGCACCCCAGGGCTCCTTGACCATCACCTGCCCGCCACCACCTGCCGGCCAATCGCTCGTCGATTGCACGCCGTCGCCGATCACCTTGATCGACTGGCTCGACACTCGCGGACCAATCACCCTCCAAGAAGATCTGATCCCGTCCCGCTGGCAGACCTTCGCCGGAACCGGCTCGTGGGACTCCAGCACGGTCGTTCACCAAGACCGCGAACACCCCCTCATCGAGGGACCGGGATGGGTCCTCTCCGGCGGGAACCACTTGACGATACAGGTGAGCAATCGCCCCAGCGACGAACCGAGCCAGTATCCCGTCTACCTCATGGTTATCACGCGTTGGCTCGATCGGGCACCCCAGGCTCCGCGACGACCGTCACGGTCGACGTCCCCGACTCCTCCGGCCAACCGCTGCGCACGTTGACCTTCAACTGTCCCGGCTTGCACGCACGTGAGGAGTGCGGGACGCACCTGCTCGATACCTACCCTGACTTACCGCTCGACCAGACGTGGCTAACCATCTCCGAACCAAACCCTCCGGATGGCTGGATACCGGGGAGCGGCTTCGGCGGGCCCAGCCCCATCGCCGCCTGGCTCGGCTGTCTCCCCGGCAGCTGCAGTGACCTCGCGCAACCTCCCGCCTGTCACCTCGAGCAAGCCGCTACCGGTCCGCGGATCATCTGCCAGCTGCTGGTCGACAATCTGGCTCGTCCCTTCCCCTTTACGCTTCATCTCCGCAAGCTTTACCGCCAGGTACCGTTCATGGGCATGACGTTCGCCTGGCCGACCCTGCTCGATGTCATCGTCGATGGGGTCACGCACACTGTTCTTTGTCCCGCTGCGCCGAACGCGACCACCGATTGCGGTAGCTTGACCTTTCCCGAGCGACCGCGCTCGGTCATCATCGGCGAGCCAGCTCCGCCCCCTGGCTGGACGCCGATCAGCGGTATCGGCCCAGTCGATCTCACCAGCCCAGCATGCCAGCCGTCATCCTGCGCTGTCACGGTGGTGAACGTGCCAAGCTCGTTACAGATTCGGGTAATAGCGTTTTAGACCGGGATCCAGCCCCCATCGAGTGGAGCGCGCTTCACCCTGACCTACCCCGGCAGATCGGCTGCGCTGGACTGCCCGCCACCGAACCGGTTAGGCGTAATGGTCGGCTGCCAGCCTGCCCAAATAACGCTCCACGACTGGCACACGAACCACGGCCCGATCAGCCTGAGCGAGGACGCGTTACCGCACGGCTGGCAGGTGATGTTCGGCCCAGGCACGTGGACGAATCCGTGCTGGAGCGACCCCGACCCCTCGTGCCCATCGTCACCGCCGCCGCCCTCTTGGATAGGCTCCCCCAACAACGAGTTGCTCGTCCTGGTCGCGCTCACCGACCACTCCGGCCTCGGAAATCTACCCCTCCGTCTGGCTATCAACAAGGCCTGGGCTGGATCCCTGCTGCCGGATGAGCCGGCCATTATCGAGGTGACCTTCCGTGGGGTCGATACGGCTACTGGTCAGGAGCACACCGCGACCGTCGAGCTCACCTGTCCGGCCACGCAGTTCCTCGTCACCTGCCAGCCGACGATCGACCCGACGACGGTGCTGGGCAGCTTGGCGTTACGAGCGATAAGCATCAGGGAGCAGCAGACTCCGAGCGGGTGGGCACCCAGCGATGGCTTCGTGACCTACGTGTTCGAGGATTTCGGCTCGATATTTGGTGGCGACAGCTGGCGAATCGTTCCCGAGGGTGACCACCTGACTCTGACGTGCGCTCTCGGCATCACGAACCGTGCTCTGAGCCAACCGGGTGGCGGTTCCGGAGGCGGAAGCGCGGGCGCCGGCGGCGACCATGGCACACTCGGCGACGACACCGGCGCGGACGGCGCCGGGTCCAGCGGCAGCACTCGTGCCGACCGGCACGGCCGGAGCCCACCAAACCCAGGACCACCACCGGACCAGGCTGGCTCGCCAGCCCGGCAAGCCATCGTCCCGGTGTCTCCGCCAACGACCACCGACGCCGAGTCTAGTCGCTCCGGCCGAGAGTCCGAGCCTGCCGTGTCCGGCTATCAGCTGCTGCCGGCGACCGGACGCCCGCAGGTTTCACGACCTGCGCTGTTCTGGCTGATACTCGGGCTCGTCAATGCAGCGATCGGCCTGCAACTCGGCCGCCGTGGGACCACGCGCACCCGCTGAGGAGCCGCGCCGGATGACCCCGGCTAGGGAGGACTCCGCTCTCGCCTCCGGCTGTCTCACCTTTCGGCCCATCCACAGGCGCTGCGCTCCTCCTTCCACCCGGGCACCATCCGTGCCGAGCCATCTGCCGATGTCGTTGCGCGCGGTAGCGCGCTGGTCTGCGCTGACCAAAACCAGGCTGTCTTGCACCCGCGCAGCAGCAGCTCCGCCGCATCCAGAGCTCCGAGCATGCTGGAAGTGACCGCCAGCTCGCCCCTCGCCGCCGTTCGTCCTCGAGAGCGACGAGGACGCAAGACTGCTTCCTCTCACGATCGCACTGTTCTCGAGAGAACGCCGCTCGCTTCTCGCACCCGGCTTCCCGAGGGCTCGTCCCATCGCTCAGTTTCGCAATCCCCTCCCGAAGGCCGAGCCAGGCACGGGAGCAAACGCCGACCCGCGAGCAGGCATTCGTTGGGGATGCGCACCAGAAAACTGACTGCCGACCTGCATCGAAGTCACCGTCAGCACTGCGGCCCACGTGGCGGTCCTTTCGGGCAGCACAGTGCAGGCATTTCCCCTCGCCAGCGAGACGTAGCCGAAAGAGCCGCCCTGAGACCGGGATCCTACACGAGTTTGTGGAGCACGATCGGCTCGCGCAGAAGGCACACACAGGATGACCACAGGACTCCCCTGACATCCCTCTCCCCATCCTCAACCAGGCGAGCAGATGCTCTGCGACGCGCACGCTGTAGGGGAACTAACCACCGCTACCCTGCCCACGGTCGTCGCTTCCAGCCGAAATCAGGACATCGCCCACGGCGAAGGCAATTGGGTGGTGAACCTGGTCAACGCCCAGAGACTCGTCCTATTCGCCCAACGCGCCAGCTTTCCAGGACCAGAGCGGCCAGAACGACCCGCCGTGGGAAGCCGTCGGCAACCCGGTGCCATCTCGCAGCAGCGGAGTGGCCGAAAGGGCAGTCGGACTACCCGGCCCGCATTCGCGCGCAGATCGACCAGTACGCGTGTTTTTCCACTGTGCCAAGTTCTGGATGCTGGAGGAACCGGTGGAGTCGTTGGCGTGCGGCTTGACGCTTGCGACAGCAGTGCCATTCGCGTGGATCGTCCCCGGCGCGGATCCCTGTCGGCGACGAGACTTGCTGCTCGTCTCTCCGACCCAGAGCGGCTCGAGGCCGCGGCGAGCACGGTCCGGGTAGAGGGTATGTCCCCTGACCGGGAGTCTCGGAGGCCCTGTCGACAGCTCATCCGGCGAGGCTCGTGCACGGTCTGCCGGGCTCTGGGTACGGCCCCATGCGCCGGTAATCCGGTGGGACTCGCGGCTTCGGCGGTCCGACGAGCGACCGCGGGCGAATCGCAACCCGCTGCGCAGTGCGTTCACTGGCCCGTCTGCCGAAGCTGCTCGTGGTGCCGATCCGCAGTAGCGTGGCCTGGACCGCCGGGTGATCCCGTGTGCGTGCTCAGCTCCCGTCCCTCGGCAGAAAATACCGGTGCTCTCCCGATGGCCGACGCTGCCGCCACCTGATTCAGCCCCTCGCCGATTCAGACCCCTCGACCCGGATGGTCGGCAGCGGTAGGGGACGGCCATCCTTCCGCGCGACTTTTCCTCCTGGCGGCGAGGCTGACCAGCCGATCCGAGGCCGACTCTCCCCCGCCAACAACGCTCATGGCCTCCAGAAACAGATCGACGCCGCACGGTCTCCATCGAGGGGCTATGCTCGAGACGGACTCCCCGGCGCAGCGGAAACCCTCCTGCCGTAACAGTACGCCCCTGCCGGGCCCCTCGCTCACCTGGCGCAGCGACGAGCAGAGTCAGTCGCCTGCCTCGTCCCTACCTCGCAGCCGGGTAACCTGCTCGCTCATCATGCTGGTCGAGAACCGAGCAGGCTTCTCCTCCCCGGCCAGGGTCGACTCCAGGATCAGGCCTTGCCCTGACCAGCTCGACCAGTGCATCGCGCCGCGCTCTCGAGCTAGCCGGGCTGACCGCCTCCAGTCGAACCCGCTCGCCGGTCGCCAACGTTACCATCCTCGCTGCCTCTGTCGAATCGCTACTCCACCGCGTCGAGCCAGGCAGCGCACCCGAACACCCCGCAGCCTGCTCAGGCCATTCGCTCCCTGCGAGTCGGCACCACGCCGAGGAGGCGCAGGAACGCCTCGATCTTCTCCAGTTCCCACGCCGTGAGGTCGACCGACACCGTGATCGTCACCGCGGCACCAGCCGGTGCGGCTGTCGTTCGCTCCGGCGCTGGCGCCGAAGCCAACTCCGACGATACCGTCGTCACACCCGACACCGCGGCGGGTTCGCGTGGTACTGGCTCCGACTCGGCCCCACCGCCACTGAGGAGCGGCCGCAGCACTCGCAGCCGCTCCTCGAGGTCCGGCGCTAACACGAGTCGCGAGGGCTGGCCGCGTACCCCGCGCCGAAAGATCCCCAGCCCCGCCTCCTCCGCCAACTTGAAGAAGAAGGTGCGCGCTTCCTCGACCCTGTTGCGGGGCTGGCCCAGCCGCATCTCCACTTGCCAAACCCGCTCCACCCAGGGACCATCGATCACGCTCAGTCCCTCGCGCAGCGCTCGCTCGATCACCCCACCGTACGGCGGGTAGCTCAAGACCACCCGTGCCAACTCGCGCTGTCGTTCGAGCGCATCGGTGGCATAAGCCAGTCGTCGCCCAGCCTCCGTCAGCCGAATTTCGCTCGCATCGCGCTCGATCAATCCCAACTGCTCCAGCGCGTTCAGGGTCTCCCGCAACGGCTCTCCACCGCCCAAGCGAGCTTCCAGCAGGCTCCGGTCAATGCCTCTTCCCTTGGCGTATTCCATGACTTGGAACAGCAAGCGTGGATCGGTCCGGTACGGAAGCAGGATCGCCATCGCCAACCCTCCAGTACGATCGTCACGCAACCATTCTAGCACCGGCAACTGGATGAGTCAAGCAAATTGCGGACGCGACTCTCTACGCTACTCATCACGCCTTTCCCCCAGCGCTCGGCCACGCCACTGCAGCAGCAGTGGGACGCGCTGACCGCGACGACACCTCGCGCATGACGCTTCTCCACGCACCCGATTACCGTGCGAGTCGTCTCCCGCTGAGCCTCGGTCCAGTACGGGAGTGCGCACATCGCACGGGAGGCAGCACGCGACGATGATAGTGAATCGCGTGAACGGCACGCGTGACGAATCGCTCGAAGAAATCCCAACTACTCGTCACACAGCGAAGCGCGCGGCGAGCAGTCGGCACGCAGCCAGTCTGGCGGGCGATCGTGCCGGCCGAGCCCCAGAGCACGCGCGCCAGTCGGCTCGAGTCTGGTGAGGACGAGACTGAACGAGGGCTGATCGCTGGAGCTGGCCACGCGGCTCGAATGGTCGTGCCGGGAGGAGTTCTGCTCTGCGCTGGGGGACCGGATACCTCCCCGACGCAGCAGCGCAGCGGCGGAGTAGCGATGACTCCAGCGACCCCCGGCGTTATCGACGCAGCATGCTCCGTTCGACGTCGCTCCATCAGTGTTCAGGCCGCGGCTGGTGGCTCACGACGTGCCGCTCTGGTAGTACGGCCGTTCGTGAGTCGAGCGACTTCGCGCGTTGCCCATATCGCACCCCCGGTCACCCGCGGGAGGCCTCTCCGACCCTCACGTGGCTCGCTCGCTGCGTCGTCGCTCCGCGTCACGCGCCGGGAGGCGTCACTGGCCGCTCGTCAGGCGCGACCCGCTCGCGCACCGCTGCAGCACCATGGCTGGCGTACCGACACACCCGACGGCTCCTCATGGCAGGAAGCAGCGGCCCGACCAGCGCTCCCTCGACGAGTCTCCGCCGTTCGCGATCGAGCGCCTCTGCGCTCGCACCGGCCGGTTCGCCGAACGGTCACTTCTCTCCGGCGCGACAGCGCCCCCGCGTTCGCGTCCCTCTCCGCGCACACGGGAGCCCTCCTCAGGCTGCTCATCACCGCATGCCAGAGCACCTCACGGACCAGTCGCCCCTCGGCAGCAGCCGGTGCCAGGCTCATGCGACAGTAGCCTCGTCAGCCGGGCCTCATGGCCCTGGATGAATCGTCGGCGAGTTGACGGCGATGATCGCCCAAATGATCAGCCCCACGACGTTGATGCCGGCGAACGTCACGAACGCCCGATCCCCCCACCCATAGCGGAACTCGTACCCGAAGAGTGGCTCCGACGCTGTCTCCACCCGCTCTGCGACCACTACCCGACTGTTCTGTCCCTTCGCCACGCTCGCTCCCTCCCGGCCTCGGCTGCTGCGATCGCCCCCCACCGTCCGATCGCGCGGGGGAGGCTGGTTCCGCCCGACCGAGAACGAGCGGTACCGATCCCTGTCGAGCTGCGCTGTCCGCCCTCGCGCCTCGACCGAGCCAGCCAGCGCAGCCCGGGCCGGGAAACGGCTCAGCTGCGATGAACCAGTCGGTGCACCCGATGCGCTGAGCTTCTCCCTGCCAGTGCGCCAACTCGTCCGCGTGATCCCGCCACTCTCCTGACACAGAGAGAGGCAGAGAGCGAGATCGCCGCGTCCCCTCCGCGGCCAGGGCCGAACGTCGCGCACGACCGGCACAGCGCGCTCGACTGGGCCTCCGGCACCGTGCCACCCCTACCCGCTCGCCCGGACGCCGTTCGTCCGTCGAGCGTCCCCACAGCGCCCGATCGAGCAGCCCGCGCTCGACGCCCAGTGAGCCAATCTCCATCCCGCCTGTTCACTCTCCGACTGGGTCTCCCGTCTCGCCCACTCGCGTTGTGTCGGCGCCTCGATCCTGCCTGTCCGCTTTCCGACCCTTCGTGCTGTGTCCTTGAGTGAGGGCGGATCGTTGCGCGACCAGCCAAGCCTGCTCCGCTGGGACAGCAGCCGGATCGGAAAACGCATTCGTGACGCGCGTGCTGTTCAGTAGCCGTACGACGCCGGTTCGCTGGACACGAGTCGACCAGCCGCCTCTCGCGCGCGGTCGTGCGTCTCGGCGCGCTCGGGCGCGGTGGACCAGTTCCCAGCCGCCTCCCCCGTGCGACTGCGCTGGCAGCGATCGCGAGCCGGGCGCGGGCCAACGGACAGCCGATCGGCGAGCAGCCGCACCGTCACCGGCGCGACCAGCCTGCGCCAGCTGACCGAATCCTTCCTCCTCGTCCGCATCCAGGCACCGCGCGCCGGAGGAGCCGGTTCCTGCCTTCCGCCTGATCGTTCGGCGTCGAGTCGGGCTCGGCCAGCAAAGCCCGACAACGCACCGGCGCGCCCGCACCGGTCAGGCCTCGATGGCGACGCAGCGTCCCACCCGACGTGCCGGCCACCTGACGCCCCGCGGGCGCGCCGGTGTGCCCAGTGGACCAGGAATCGGTGCCCACGCCGCTCGCCGGCATGCAGTTGATCACCGCGCCTACCGAGCGGTGGAAAAGCACTCCGGCCAGCTGCGCACCGTTCGCGTGGCACGAGGAGCGGCAGGGATCGCTCCTCCGGACATCACCGGAGACGCGTGGATCATCACCGATAGTCCACGTACATTGCGGAGGTAATGGATGAAACCCTCTTTTGACTTGAATCCAGTACTGCGTGGCGCTATCATGACGCTAGGGTGGCGCAGCAGAGGGGAGCGCCCGATGCCCGATCCACCGCTGACGGTCGGTGAGCAGCCCGAGCGCAGCGGCGACGACGTTCGTCGGCGCGGTTGGTTCTGGCACTGGAACACCATCATCACGCAGTTCGCGCCCTTGATCGGTCTCAAGGGGGTCGGTTTGCTCAATTCCTATACCGTCTGGACCGACCGTCGGGAGCATTCACCCTATCGTGGGTACGCGTTCCCGTCCCAGCAGGCCGAAGCAGCGTTTTACGGGGAGGATCGTGCCGAACTCATCACCATCAACAAGATCCTGGTCGCGCTCGATCTGATCGAGATCCGCAAGGAAATGGTCACGCGAACCGACGAGGCCGGTCGTCGATGGCGAGTCCCCCACAACTTCTATCGCGTCAAAGATCGCCCCGATGGCTTCGTCCTCACCCCGGAGGCGGTGCTGCGCGTCGTCGAGCTGGCCGCCCGTGACGACGCCGTCTACCGCTACATCCGACACGTCTTTTCCCCCCGCTTCGCCCCGATCGATCGCGACAACGTTTGGCACCAGATCCTTCCGGTCGTGCGCCAGCACCCCCTCTGGCAAAAGCTGGCCGCTCGAGCAGCCGCTGAGGATGCCCGCGCCTCGGCTCGTACGCGCGCCGGTCACGTGCGGCGCAAGCGCACAGCAGCCAGCGACGAGCCAGCCGCATCGCTCAGCACCACTGTTGCCCAGAGCGACACTGCTCAGCCCGCCGATGTTGCGCTGAGCAACAGTGGTTCACCGACCGTTGTTGCATCCAGCGACGATGGTTTCCCCAGCGAGAGCCGAAGCAGTGTTGGCCCGGCCAACAGAGAGGAGGCAAGCAGTGTTGCTCCTGACGACACGACGTATCACCAAAGTGACCCAACGACTACGACGACTGCCCGCGATCCTCAGGAAGTGGCTGAGCCGCCAGCCGGCGGTGCCGGCCCCTTGCTCCAACCGTCGCCGCACGTCATCGCCTGCTACGAAGCGGCGAACGCACGTCCCGCATCGCCGCTGGAGCGGACGCTCCTGGCCGAACTCGAGCGGGAGTTCCTCCCCTTGGCCAGCGCACGCGGTGAAAGCTCAGCTGAACTCCTCGTCGCCGCGATCCGCGAAGCCGTCGCGTCCGGCTCGCGCTACGTCGCCCCGAAGCGCATCCGCGAAATCCTCGCTCGCTGGGCGCGTCACGCCGTTCGGTCGAGCACTGCGACCACACGAGCGGTAAGCTCTCAGCCAGCTTCCTCTCTCGCCAGTTCCGCCGTTCCGGGTCTTCACGTGGACGGGCTCCTCGCGCCGGAGACGCTCGATCGACTCGTCACCTTACTCGAGGAAGCGCTCGCCGCACGGCTGACTCGCTCGCAATCTTCTCCTTCCCAACCGGGTGGTTCCTTGCGAGCGGTCCCTCTGAGCAACTCTCCCAGCTTGCTGGAGCGAGCGAACAGCGAGCAGTCCGCCGGACTCGCCCCGCTCTGGTCGCTGGCTCAGGAGCATCTGAGCGAGCGTCTGCCTGCTTCGGCCATCGCCGAATGCATCCGACCCGCTCGACTGCTGGCTGCATCCGACGCCGGACCGGTCGTGCTCGGTGTTCCCAGCGCGACGGTCCGGCGCCACCTCGAGCGGCGTTGGCTCGCGCCTGTCCGCGAGGTGCTCGCGACCCTGCTCGGTCGGCCAGTCGAGATCCACATCGTCACCTTCGCCGAGTGGGAGGGCGGGAACAGTGCCAGCTGAGCATCCATCCTGCTCGCAACCGGCCACGATTCCTGCTCGCTGCGCCAGCGTCCTTGTCCGGGACGTGGACGCTGGTCGAGCGCACGGCTCTCACCGGCGAGGAAGGCACCGTGGCCAGTCCGTGCTCGTCGGATCCTCGCTCGGCTACCGGTGTCGTGCCGCGAGCCAGCGGGTCGCTCACCAGCCGTCCTGCCGAGCCCGAAGTGTCCCCGCTGACAGTGCGCCCTCGTGGTGATGATCGGGACGAGTGGGCCTCGCAGCCACGCGCCATCGTCGTGCGCGGCGAAGCGCGCTCCCGTCGGGGAAACTCCTAAGCCTGCGCAGATCTTGCCGGAACGGTTGCAGCTCCAGCGCGTGGCTCGTTGAGCACGAGGCGCCACATCGCCCGGTACTGCGGGGCCGTACCGACCCGAGCGGAACGACCCTCGTTCAAACGACGACTGTGGTCAGGATCTCAGCTGCTGCCGACGGTGCCTTGCCCGCTCGCGCTCTCCTCCGCGCGGTCGCACAGGAGGCAGTGTTCCTGAGAAAGCGAGCGCTTTGTGGCCTCGGCGCGGCGAGGAGGGGCGGAATCGCCCGGTGGAGAGACAGCGTCTGGTTCGCCCAGCTACCACCAGGGAAAGGGCATTCCTGGCCGGGATCCGCCTGCAGCAGGAGATCCGTGCCGGGGATCCAGTAGTCGCTTCCCCATCTCGCGCACTCTCGGGTGTGGACTGGCGAGGGCTGCTCGGGCCGGTTCCGGATGCCGGTGTCGCGTCCACAGGAGCTCTGCGGCTGCCTCGGCCAGTTCTGGTCGCGGATGCTGGACCACTCTGGCCAGGATCGGCGCGATCTCCGCAGTGGCGAGGACCTGACCGAGCGCCCAGAGCGCGTCAGCGCGCACGTCCGCGGGTTCCTCCTCGGCGAACGTGAGGGCTGCTGCCTGCATCCGAGCGTGTGCGTCGACGCGCAACGCCAGGCGCCAGGTCGCCCGGCGAGCTCGACCGCTCCCGTCGCGCGTCCAGTGCTGCCAATTGGGCAAGAGCAATTCGGGCCACCGTCCCGCCGCTGTCTCGGCAGCCAGACCTCGGACCACCTCGTCGCGGTCCGTCAGTGCAATGACGAGCAGCGCTCGCTCGGCCCAGGGCGGCAGAACGATCTCCCGCGTTGGATCGGCGACGAGCACGGTCAGCACGAGTTCCCGCGCTCGGGTGTCGCCCCGGCGGAGCACGCGCAGGGCAGCTGAGACGAGGCGAGTGATCCCTTCTTCGGCCAAGCGTTCCCACAGCGCCAGCGCGGCATTGCTCCCGGCGAGCCATTCCAGATTCGCAGCGAGCGTTGCCTCGTCCGCTCGCTCGACGACGGCTCGCGTCGAGAAATCGCGCTGTTCGCATCGGAAGTCGTCGCGAAAGCCCAGGAGCAGATTGGCTAGCGCTGTCGCGCGGGTTCCTTCGAGGACGGGCAGGACGGCCCGCCGGAGCCAGCGGCGACCGCTCGCTGTGGCCAGGGCTGCCGTCCAGCTGGGCTCGAGCGTCTTCTGTTCGCAGGCAGTCAGCGTCGGCGCGTTTTCCTTTGGCATGCTGGTCTGCGTCTCCCGCACAGCCTGAGTGTACCCGTTGCCGGCCTGCCACCTGTTCCCTCCGATCCAGCGATCCAGGTCAGAGGCTGGTGTTTGGTACGATTCCGGCCAGGAAAGTCGATGCGCTACCAGGAGAGGAGTCTGCATCATGTCGTCGTCTCGCGAGAACCTGTCGCCTGCAGCGTCCCAAGCTGAGCGCGTGCCGCGCCGGGCGCAGCGCAAGCTGGAAGCCGAGCGGCGGGCTCGCCGGCGTCGCGTGCTGTTCATCACTGTTCCCGTCGTCATCGCCCTGGTCGCGGCGGGGGTCGGGATCTGGTGGAGCCAGCGCAGCGCTCGCGAGGTGGCCGCTGTCCAGATGCCCGATGTCTCCAAGTACACCAGCGTTCCGCGCGACGGCCGTGTCCTCGGCGACCCCAACGCTCCCGTGCACGTCATCGAGTGGGGTGACTACCAGTGCCCGGCCTGCAAGAGCTTCGAGCAGCGTTTCTTCCCCACCATTCTCGAGCAATACATCGCGACCGGCAAAGTGCGCTGGGAGTTCCGTGATTTCGCCTTCATCGGCAAGGAGTCGGTCCGGGCAGCCGAGGCAGCGGCCTGTGCACTCGATCAAGGGAAATTCTGGGAGTTTCACGCTGCCCTCTACGCGAACCAGACCGGTGAGAACGTCGGGGCCTTCACCGATCGGCGTCTGGAGGAGATCGCGGGTGTCGCCGGTCTGGATGTCGGTGCCTTCCGCTCCTGTCTCCGCCAGGGCAAGCACGCCGACGAGGTCCAGCAGATGGTGCGCGAAGCCCAGTCGCTCGGTGTCCGTGCGACGCCGTCCTTCAGCGTGAACGGGAGCGCGCCCTTCACCATCCGCAGTCTGAGTGATCTCACCCAGCGCATCGAGGAGGCATCGAAGTGAGCGGTCGTCCTCGCTGGCAGCTGGTCTCGCTCGCTCTCGCTCTGGCTGGAGCTGGTGTGGCCGGGTATCTCACGCTCGTGGCCTACGATGAGTCGCTCCTCGTCTGTGGCCTCGGCGACTGTGCGACCGTGCAGAACAGTCCCTATGCCAAGCTGGGCGGTATTCCGATCGCCCTCTTGGGGCTGCTCATGTACCTCGTGCTGCTCGGGCTCGGCGTCGTGCGCTGGCGCCTCGTTCACCAGACCGAACTCCTCACCAGCGCCAACACCAGCGTCGCGCTCGCCGGAACGCTCTTTTCCGGGTATCTCACCTACCTCGAACTCTTCGTCATCCATGCCATCTGCCAGTGGTGCGTTGCGAGCGCGGTCATCGTCACGCTGCTGCTTCTCGTCGAAGGATGGGGACTGCGCCAACTGCTGCGCGGTGAGACCTCCGCGCTGGTCTCCGCACCCGCTCCGCCTCGCCAGCGGCGTCAGCAACCTGCGCCGTAGCGTGCCAGCAAGCTCGCTCGGCTCATCCAGGCTCGACCGGGCCAGGCTCGTTCCCGGTAGCGTTCGGCCATTCGCCAGCCAAGCGGGTGGTAGATGGCGATCAGGCCGACGAAGAAGAAACGCTGCAAGCGTGTGTACCAGGTCGGTGGCGCCGGCTCGACCTGAAAGCCCAGGCGGCGCCCAGCCCGCGCGAACAGCGTCACCCCAGTGAGCGCGCGTACCTCGCCCAGTTCGCCCCGTGCGATCCGACAGGCGAGTTCCGCCAAGTCCTCGCGTGCCAGGCGCAAGAGTTCCCAGGGAAGCGATGCACCGGCCAGCCACAGCCGGAGCAACCGCCGATTGTCGAAGTGGGGCTCGACGATCGTATCACCCGGCTCGATCCGCGTCCCGTCGGCCAGGATCATCGTCGGCCCGCGGTAGCGCACGATCCGGTAGCGAAAGAACCCTCCTGGCCGGACCGGCTGTGGTCGCCACACCAGTTCCGTCAACCGCTCCCAGCCCAGCCAGACCGCAAGGAGGCCGATCGCTCGCCCGCCTCCTGCGCGTCCCAGACGGATCAGCCACCAAGGCAGTTCTTTCAATAGCGCCAGTGCCGACCGACGCCGAGTTCGGCGAGGAGCCAGCGGAGAAAGGTGATCACCAGTCCCAGGCGGAGCGGCAGTCGGCGTAGGCGACGCGGTGATGTGGCGATCCAACTCGTCGTCAGGTGGCAAACCGGAACTCCCATTCGCTGAAGTCGCTGCAGGAACTCCCGGTCCTCGGCGATTTCGAACCGTTCGTCGAACCCACCCGCCCGCTCGAACCACGCCCGGCTACAGTACAACATCTGTGCCCGGATACGGAAGAGCGTCTTGCCGAGTTCCATGAGATCTAAGAACCAGCGATCGAGCCGATCCGTCGTCTCCGCGATGACGCGGATGCTTCCTGCCGGATAGCCGGTGTGCCAGTGCGCGACGAGCTCGCTGGCGAGTGTCGGTGCCATCACCGAGTCGGCGTCCAAAAAGAGCAGGAGCGTCCCCTGGGCTACTGCGGCCCCGCGGTTCTTCGCTCGGCTGCGTCCGGGCGTGCGTTCCTCGACCAGCACGATGCGGAGGGGCGCGAGTTCTCGCGCTACCTGGAGGACGACCGCTGCGGTTCCGTCGCTCGAGGCGTTATCGACGACGATCGCCTCGAGCCGTTCCAGTGGCCAGGCCTGCCGGGCGATGGAGCGCAGAGCACGAGCGACGAACGCTTCTTCGTTGCGGGCCGGGATGATCACTGAAATGTCGATCGTCCCGGCCACGTTCTGCACCACCTCAATAGGGCCAATCTCGGCCGATACCGGCGAGCGCCACCAACCATTGCAGCGCGGTCACTAGAAGTCCCAGGCGCAGCGGCCAGCGGTGGAGTCGTCGCAGCGATGTCAGCACGCTGCTCTCAGTCACGAAGCCGACTTGCCAGCCGGCCGCTCGGATCCGCCGCAAGAGATCGTAATCCTCGGCGATGCGCAGCCGCTCGTCGAAGCCACCCACTGCCCAGAACACGTCCCGGCGGACAGCGCACAGCTGCGTCGGCACGCGCAGTCGCTCTTTTGCCCAGGTTGCCAGGAAGAAGAATGCTCGGTCGATCGGGTCGTTGGAGTCCGCAACCACCCGCAGGCTCACCGCGGCCTCGCCGCGGTGCAGATGCCCGAGTACGGCTGGGATCATGGTCGGTGCGAGGCGCGAGTCGGCATCCAAAAACAGGAGGACGTGTCCGTGAGCAGCTTCTGCTCCCCGGTTGCGGGCTCGGCTCACGCCCGGCTGTGGCTCACTGAGGAGCCGGACGCGGAGCCAGGGAAACGTTCGCTGGAACTCCCGTACCGCTGCGGGTGTCCCGTCGGTCGAACCGTTGTCGACGACGACCACTTCCAGTCGTTCCAATGGCCAGGCTTGCTCAGCGACCGAGGCGAGGGCCTGCCCGATCGTCTTCGCCTCGTTCCGAGCCGGGATGACGATCGTCACGTCAGGACGAACGGATCGCCTCTCCATAGGTCAGGGGAACTCCTCCTCTCTCGAATTCCTGCGCCAGTTCCTGCAGGACTCGCTGGCAAACCGGAGAGCGTGGCGCACCTTGGGGATGCAAGAAGACCGACACCAGCCGCGCTCTCGTTCGCCAGGGTGCCAGCAGGTGCGCCCCCAGCTGGGCGAGTTCCTCGTGGAAGCGGCTCGTCCCCATGAATCCCATCCACGGGGTGACGAGGCGCCGTCGCAACTGAACATCGAGCAGGAACAGCATCTCCACCAGGTAGGTAAAGCTGAGTTCGCGGAGGAGATCCGGGAGTTCCGCGGTGTGGAGCCACCCCGGTGGACAGAAGCCAGTTGTCTCCAACCCACACGCAGCCAGGATTTCGCGCCCAGCGATCAGCCGAGCCCGTTGCTCTTGCCATTCCAGGCTGACGAATTCGGCGACCTCGCGCGCGAAGAGCGCCGCGCGCGCCACAGTGAGCGGGTCGCCCCGCCAGCGCCCGGCTCGCGCATGCGTATAGCCGTGGAGCACGATCTCCGAACCTCTGGCGACTTCCTCCCGGAGAAGTTCTACGAGTTCCGGACAGCGCCTGAGGTCGTCACGCCCGTGGTGAAACGGAATCACCAGCAAACTGCGCGGACGCGCCCCGATCGCGTCCAACTCCTGCAGCAGCCAGCGGACTTCCTCGACCCAGGCTGGTGCGACATCGTGCACCGAGACGAGTACCCGACGGGCCATGCGTGCCAACCCGCCCTCCCGTTGGTATCTTAGCCGCACTGCTCGCGTGCGGAAGTCTGGATCGCTTACCCAGTGCACGTTTTGGGAGCACAGTGAGCGCAGCCTTCGGCAGCAGACTCTGTCAGGAGCTGCCGAACGGCAGGTCGTTCAGAGCCCCTGCTACCATTGTCCCTACCGGTGACGCCTTCGCGTACAATCCAGTGCAGGACGGCGTTTTCTCATCGTGAGTTCGACGAGGTGGCGGCGATGTTCGTCCCCGGACGCGAGTACCGGCGCGAGGATATCCACCGGCTTGTCGGCGGCCAGCGTCAATCCGGCATTGTCACCCCGCGCGGGAGCCGTGTCGTCTTGCTCTTCTCGTCACCTCGCGGGGCGACTATGGCTACCGGGATGGGTGGAGCGAAGACGGCCGGTTCTATCGGTACAGCGGTGAGGGGCAGCACGGCGACATGACCTTCACGCGAGGCAACCGTGCGATCTTGGAACACCGCGAGAAGGGCCGGGAGCTTCATCTCTTCGAGCTGGTACGACCTGGCGTGTACCGGTACGTCGGACAGATGGAGTACGCTGGCTACGAACTCTACCCTGGTGTCCCCGACCGCAACAACCGTCCCCGGACAGCTATCGTCTTTTACTTGCGGCCGATCGCGTCCTGATCTGCGATCGAGCCGTTCGGGCTTGCAGCGGTATGCCCGCTCAGGCTGCCACCACCCACTGCTCGATCGCTTCGTCCCAACCAGTGAGTGACCCGTCGCGAACGAGGACGACCCGTTCCGCTTCCGCTCTCTTCCGCGCCTGGTCCACGAGCTGGTCACCGGCGACGATGGGAATGACGTTCGGGACGACACGACGGAGCAGGTCCGCACGTGTCAGCGCCCGCTCCACGTCGCTCGCATCGACCGTCGTCGAGACGTCGATCACCAACCAGACCGTAGGCGTCGCTGGGTGCTCGTCCAACTCGCCGGTCACGATGATGTCGGCATCCAGCAACCGCTACAGCTGGCTGCGTGTCAGGCTCTCGCGGACGAGCCTCCGTATCTCCATCGGTGGGACGACCCGCCTGGTATCCATCTAGCTGCCGAAGATCGCCGGGGCACGATCGCGCATGCGTACCTCGAGGTACCAGCTGCGCGCTCGAGCTACGTGATCGTCAAGTCGCTGCACACTCAATGCCAGGAGTGCAACCGCAGCGGTCATCTGCGCGATCTGGCCCTCCACCCGCTCCATGCGCTCGGTCAGGGCAGCGATCTGCGCCGTGGTCGCGCGCTGCTGCTCAGCCAGTTCCCCGACCACGCGGCGGAGGGTAGCCAGTTCGCGCTCCACCAGGGAGGAGCGCTCAGCGAGGAGCTGGAAGCCCTGCCGGGTCGACTCGGCCAGCGAGCGGGAGAGGCTGGCCAGCTGGGCCAGTTGGTCGGCCAGCTGGGCGAGTTCGCGGCCGAAGAGGAGCTGGGCCAGCTGGCGGCGCAGGTCGGGGTCGTGGCGGATGCGGTCGAGCAGCTGCTCGAGCAGGTGGTCGATGGCCATCGGGCGGGTGTCCTCCCTCGTGCCGGGGAAAACCGGCGTCTCGCAAGCAGGATTCGGGTCTACTCGATCCTCGTGCGCCGCACCTGGGCACCTATCGCTGCGCGATCCGTCAAGGAAACTCGACGCGTCTCCGCGCTTCTCGCCCCCGCTTGCTTGGGGCGGTAGCGGCGGAGACGCTTGCACCCGCACTCCACCTCGGAGTGGTGTCGCGCTCGCTGTTCGAACGCGCATGCGATCCGTTGGCGAGCGTGTCCCGTCCGACCGGCGTCCCAGCCGATCGCTCCGCGCGTTGACTGCGACACAGCGCTCGCTGGTGAGGTTGGGTGAAAGAGCCGGTCCTCGCTCGCGGGATCGGACGGAGGTCGGCGCGCCTGCCCCGAGCGAGAAACGCTCGCAGTTGGCTCTGCACTGATTCAGCGCGTGCGAGGTCGGTCCGCTCCTGCTCTGTCCGAGAATCCGTCGAGCTCGGTCCTCGGCTCTCACGCCGTGCAACGACCCGGCTGCATCGGTGGACACGCAGCCCAGGGCCAAGTTCGCTCGCGATGCGGCCGAACGACAGCTGTTGGTCGACACTCGCCGGCCTGAGGGGCAGGGCGCTAGCGTGGGACTGCCGTGGCATGCTGGCCAGCACTCGCTCGCATGCCGCAAACGCGTTCCCTCGCCGCACGCCGCTCTTTCCGAGCAGGCCAAAGCGTTAGCCAGTCGCCACCCACCGTTGGAGGGCCGCCTCCCAGCCTTCCAGGGCACCATCGCGTACCACGACGAGCGCCTGCTCCTCAGCGAGATACCGGGCTTCCTCCGTCAGCTGGGGACCCCAAACCACCGGGATGACGTTCTCGGTGACCTGCCGCAAGAGGGCTGCCCGCTCCAAGGCGCGCGCGACGTCCGAGGGGTCGACGACCGCCGAGACTTCCACGACCAGCCATACCGTCGGGGCGTTCGGGAGGTCATCAGCCCGCCCGCTCACGATGACATCGGCCGCCAGGATCCGTCGTAGCCCCTCCTTGCCCAAAACGGGCAATACGCGCCGTCGGATCTCGTCCACCGGGGCCAACCGGACTCGTTCGAGCCAGGGGCCGAAGACCGCGGGTGCTCGGTCCCGGGCCTTGCTTTCCAAATACCAGCCGCGCAGCTGCCCGATCGAGTCCTCGTGCCGCCGGGTCATCTCGACGAGTTCGCTGACTTGGGCAGCGAGCAGCTGGATCTGTGCAGTCGTGGCCGCCTGCTGCTGTTCCACCCGCTCCATGCGTTCGGTAAGTTGGCGAATCTGCTCGGTCGTGGCTGTTTGTTGCTGCTCCACCCGCTCCATGCGCTCGGTCAGGGCAGCGATCTGAGCCGTGGTCGCGCGTTGCTGCTCAGCCAGTTCCCCGACCACGCGGCGGAGGGTAGCCAGTTCGCGCTCCACCAGGGAGGAGCGCTCAGCGAGGAGCTGGAAGCCCTGCTGGGTCGACTCGGCCAGGGAGCGGACGAGGCTGGCCAGCTGGGCCAGTTGGTCGGCCAGCTGGGCGAGTTCGCGGCCGAAGAGGAGCTGGGCCAGCTGGCGGCGCAGGTCGGGGTCGTGGCGGATGCGGTCGAGCAGCTGCTCGAGCAGGTGGTCGATGGCCATCGGGCGGGTGTCCTCCCTCGTGCCGGCGAAAACCAGCGTCGCACAATCGGTTAACAAGTGTACTGGATCCTGTCGCTCATGGTCGGATACCCATCGCACGGTGACTGGCTGGAGATGGTCGGGCGATGCTGGCGTAAACCAGCTGGAGTGAAACCGGTATCCGCACGGACGCCGGTCGGCCGTCAGGAGGATCGTCGGCTCCTCGCGTAGTGGCGGTGACCGAGCGCCAGCTGGCAGGTTCCTTTTCTCCTTCGTGGTCCCCGGATGGCACCCCGGCCGCACTCGAGAGGCAGGCGCGCCTCTCCGGTCTCGAGATGCCGCGCTGGATCGGCGCGTGCTCGATCCGGCGCGAGCGAGCCACGCTGTCCCGCAGCCAGGCATGAACAGGATCGTCCGTGGTGACTGTCTCTCTACACCCTGAGTCGTCGATCTTGGCGACCCGGTACTCCTCCGACGCCACCAGCGATCGAACGGAACGAGTTGTCCGGGAACAGGCTGAGGACCAAAGCCCCCCACAAGCCAGCCCCGTCGAGCATGCCGCTCGAACGACTCGCTTTTGTCTCTCGCGGGAACCACTCTGCGCAACGCGCAGCACCTGGCCTCGGTGCGGCTGACAGCGACGAGCCACGAGCGTGTGCGGTAGACTACCCGATTCCTGTTCAGGGTGGTTGACGATGGTGATCAGGGCCGGGATACGCGGTAGCTTCCCGGGAACGATCAGGTGGGAGCGAGCCCCGGTCAATCCGTCACAGGGAGAGCAGATCGACCGGTAGCTCCCCGAGGACGATCAGGTGCGAGCGGGCGCGGGAAAGCGCGACATACCAGAGTTCGTCGACCCGCGGATGTGCCAGGTCGTCCAGCTCGGCCAGAATCACGACCGGCGATTCCAAGCCCTTGAACGCGTGGATACTCGAGGCGCGCACGCGATGGTTCGCCTCCTCCCGATCGACGGGCTCCCAGGTCAGTTGCCAGCGCGCAGCGATCCATGTCTTGTCCCGGAGAGCGCTGCGCTCTCGGCTCCGCGGTGTCAGGATCACGACATCGCGGGGCTCGATTCCTTCTTCCTCGAATAGTCGCCGCAGCCGGCTCGCGAGCGCCTGCAGCACGCCCTGCCCGGTGACCGGTACTTCTTCGACCTCAGGTCCATCGGGACCGCGGAAGAGCGGCTCGATGCTTCCACGGTAAAACGGGCGAAAGTGCTCGAAAATCGGCCTCGTATTGCGGAATACCTCCGCAAGCGTGTAGGGTTCGTCGACGATGGGAAACTCGAGCTGCCGGGAGTCCGTGTAGAGGGTTTGGTTATCGTCGTAGAAAATGTAGAGGAAGCCCCGCTCCTGATCACCCAGCACCTCGAGCAGCGCGATCCACCAGTCGGTCAGAAAATCTTGCCCCTCGTCGACGATGATGGCGTCGAAGCGGAGGTCGGGCAACTGCTCCACCGAGTCGATCAAGATCTGTGGCGCCTGCTCTTTCCAGAATCGCTCCTCCTCTCGTCGATCACCTGCTGGCGGTTGGAACCGTCTGCCCGTTCGCTCGCAAAAGTCCCGCACTAACCCATGGAAGTGAGTCACGACGAGAAGCGGTCGGTCGCCCTCGAACAGCTCGGTTGTCCCCAGAGCATCCTGCAAGGTGCGCCGCATCCACCTGCTCAGATTGCGGTTGAAGCAGGTCAACAGGACTCGGTTGCCCTGCAGCGCTAGCTGGCGAGCCTTCTCGATCGCCAGCATCGTCTTTCCTGATCCTGCCGGCCCGACGATCCGCGCTCGGCGGTGCCGCTCCAGCAAGCGGAGCACGGCGAATTGTCGCTCGGTGAGTTGAACGATCTCCTCTTCTGCTTCCTGAACGAGTCGTCCGAGCCGCGGCTTCCGCACCTCGATCGTCGGACTCAGCGCATCGACCAGGGCCTGGATCGCCGCCGGAGCCAAGGGACCTTCCGGTCGCGGTCCGCCCAAGGCTCGGCGAATCGCCCCATGCAGACCGGTCAGCGAGCGCTCGTCGAGCACGATGTCCGGTTCGACGTCAGGACCCAGCCACTGCTGTCGAAGTGTCACATCCGGGAAGATCACCGCGTGCCGGATCGGATAGTCGAACAGCTTCGTTCGAGGTCCTTCCTTCAGTTTCCGTGCCAGTGCATAGCGAGTCCGCCGCGCTTGCTCGATCGGGTTCCCGATCGCATGCTGTTCCCCACGCCGATCCAGGGAAAACCATTGCCCCGTGCGTGCGTCCCTCCGGATCCCGCCCCCCTTGATTTCCAGTACCAGCACGCCGCACTCCGGCTCCACGATGATGAAGTCGGCCTCCGCATCGATCTCGTCCGGACCGTCGCGGACCAACAACCGGACCCCAAAGAGAACGATGCACTCGTCAGGCAGCTGGTGAGCGAGGACGCCGTAAACCAGACGCTCCGCATCGCTTTGGAAGCCACAGTAGCGCGGGAACTGCGGATACATCGTGGCCATGAGCCGACTCCTGCCCAATGGCGATCCACGATGCCGGCACCGGTACGGCGTCCATTCTGCGAGATGTCGAGAGACCTGTCAAGGAGCGAACTGTCGGCGCGGAGCCCTGACGGACCGCTCCGGCTGGCCCCGCCATGATCCGAGCGCTCTCCGACCATCGAATCGCCAGCGCTCGCTGCCGCCGATCGCGCTCCTCGACCCGAGCCGCCGCATGTACCCCGCTCGCCGCTGCGCCGAGCTTCGCTCGCGAAAGCGGGCGAACTGGCTGCTCGCATCGCTCGACCGGCCGCCGTCCTCGTGTGTCGAGGGAAGCCGCTGCCCGCGCGCTGCACCGTCAGCCGCACTCGTGTGCTGGCTGATGAGTCGCCCACCGGCCGCTCGGTGCAGTCCAGCCACCGCCCACCAGGCTGTGCTCGCGCTCGTCGCGCCGCCAGCCTGAGCGCATCGGGGCAGCGGCAGGCTCAGCCGCGATCGTGCCTCTCGAGGCAACGCGGCGGGATGGCCGACGAAATGCCTGTGCTGCCGGACACGATGACGACGCGCTCGTCCCGCTTCGTCACTCGCGCGACCGAGCCAGTCGTGAACGCCGCCCTGCCGGTAACTGGGTGCCGGTCGGCCATGCTGGACCGGAGTGCCACGTCGAATGCCACTCGGTACCCGTCGCAGCCTCCCCACCGAGGGCGCCCATCGACGGCAGTCGTCCGCGCTCGCTGTCAGCTGACAGCTTTGTCGAGAGCCTCAGTCCGACCTTCTCTCGCTCGCGGGGCGGCTCCGCTCGTCCCGCTGTCGGCCCTCGGAGCCCGCCTGGCGCGAGGCACCCGCTCCCGCTCCCTGCTCAGGCCCGCGCCATGACTGTCGCCAGGCGCGGGAGCAAGCGCACGTAGCCGCGTGCCATCGTCCGGAAGTCCTCCAGCCGGTACGACTCATTTGGCGCGTGGACGCGGTTGTCCGGCATGCCCCAGGCGAAGAACAGCATGTCGGCCCCGAGCTCGCGCTGGAAGAGCTCGGCGACAGGAATCGTCCCACCGACGCGGATCATCAGCGGCTCCTTGCCGTACAGCTCGCGCAGCACCGCGCGTGCAGCAGCCAGCGCCGGGTGATCGCGCCGGATCGCGAACGGACGAGCCGAGCCGGGGAAGCGCGTCACCCGCACCTCGGCCCACGGCGGACAGTGTGCCTGCACGTGCCGCTCGATCAGGTCGAGGATCTCTTCGGGATCCTGATCCGGCACCAGCCGGCAGGTGATCTTGAGGTGCGCCTCGCAGGGCGTCACCGTCTTGATCCCCTCGCCCTGGAAGCCGCCCCAGAAGCCGTTGAGGTCGAGCGTCGGACGAGCCCAGGCGCGCTCCAGCGGCGTATACCCTGGTTCGCCCCACAACGCCTTCGCCCCCACGTTGGCCAGGAACTCGTCCGGATCGAACGGGACGGCGGCGATCTCGGCCCGCTCCTCCGGCGAGAGTTCCCGCACCTTGTCGTAGAAGCCAGCGACCGCCACGCGTCCGTCCGGCGTGTGGAACGTCGCGGCCAGCTGCACCAGCGTCTGCACCGCGTTGGCGATCACCGCACCGTACTGACCGGAGTGCATGTCGGTGGCAGCAGTCCGGAGATCCACCTGGCAGGCGCAGATCCCCTTGGAGGAGAGCGTGAGCGAAGGCTGGTCGTGCCCGTACATCCCTCCGTCGGCCGAGATCACCACATCGCAGGCCAGCAGCTCGCGATACTGCCGGATCGCCGCCGCCATGCTCGGCGAACCGATCTCCTCTTCCCCCTCGAGGAAGAACTTGAGATTGACCGGGGGTCTGCCGATAATACGGACCAGAGCCTCGATCCCGCAGAGCGCGGCGAACAGGTTTCCCTTGTCGTCCGAGGCGCCGCGGGCGTACAAGCGACCGTCACGCAACGTCGGCTCGAAGGGTGGCGTCTCCCAGAGTTCCAGCGGGTCGGGTGGCTGCACGTCGTAGTGTCCGTAGACCAGTGCGGTCGGGAGGGAGGGATCGACCGGCCAATGCCCGAAGACGATCGGGTTTCGCTCCGTCTCGAGCAAGCGCACCTCCGGAACGCCGAGCGCCCGCAGCCGGGCTGCCACCCATTCGGCTGCCCGCTGGACGTCCGCCTGATGCTGCGGCAGGGCGCTCACGCTCGGGATGCGCAGGAGATCCTGGAGCGCTTCCAGATGTTCGGGCTCGAGTTCCGCCAGATAGCGATCGCATCGCTGGACCAGATCCTGCATCGCAGACCTCCTTTCCGCACCGCAGTATCGCACTCCGCGCTCGTTCCTGCAGCATGGGAACCCCTGTGTTCCCGTCGCTCGACGATCCTGGTCACGAGTGGTCGAGTGGTCCGAGAGGTGGAGAACGATGCGTTCACGATGGTTCGTCACAGCCCTGCTGCTCGCGACGCTGCTCGCTCCCGCGCTCCCTGTGAGCGCCCAGCAGCCTGGCCTCAGCGTCGCGTTCTGGCGTACCTGGGCGCGGGCTGATCGCCCGGTCGCCGAAGGACGTGCTGCCCGCACCTGGATGTGGGGCCCAGCTCCCATCACCCACGTACTGGTCGAGGAGTACGACGAAGCGACCGACTTCGAGGGGGACGTCCTCGGGTTCCGCATGGTCCAGTACTTCGACAAAACGCGCATGGAGATCACCGATATCGGTGCCGACCCCGTCAATCCCTGGTACGTGACCAACGGGCTTCTGGCCAAGGAGCTCATCACCGGTCAGGTCCAACTCGGTCACAACCGGTTCGCCCAAGCCCCCGCTGCCCGCGTCCCGGTCGCTGGTGATCTCGACGATCCGAACGCCCCGACCTATGCCAGCTTCCAGCCGCTCATGGGGTACCAACCCTTGCCGGTCGGTATGACCATCATCCAGACCATCGACCGGAACGGCACCGTCGGGGCCGACCAAACGCTCGCCCGCTACGGGGTGACTGCTGCTGCCCTAGTGCGCGAGACGAATCACACGGTGGCCAGCGTCTTCTGGGACTTCATGAACGCGCGCGGCACGGTATACAGCGATGGCGCCTTCCGGGAGGACGGCCTCTTCGAGAATCCCTTCTACGCCACCGGCTTCCCGCTCACCGAGGCCTACTGGACGACCGTCCGCGTCGGCGGCGTCCCCAAGCGCGTCCTCGTCCAGGTCTTCGAGCGCCGCGTGCTCACCTATACGCCGGATAACCCACCCGGCTGGCGCGTCGAGGCCGGGAACGTGGGACTCCATTACTACCAGTGGCGCTACGGCCAGCTCGGCGAGCAACCGGTCACCTGGGATACGGCCCGGCCGGAGGAACTCCCGTACTACGACGCCATCATCCCGACTGTCTTCCCGCTCGCCGCGGGACTCGAGCCGCTCGCAGCCCTGCTCGATAATCCTGCCCTCGATGCTCCTGGTTAGCGCGCTGACATCGAGCGCCGCCTGATCTTCCTCCAGGACTGCGCCCGAGCCATGCGCGAAGCGACGCCACCACCGACGCTCTCGGCGTTCCATTCCGAGCTGATGGTCGGACTCGAACTGGTGGAGCGCGGTGCGGTCCGTATCCGTCGCGCGCTCGATACCCGCGATCCGGTGCTCCTCTGGCAAGGCCGCGACGATATCGCAGCAGGCCTGCGAGCCTTCGCCAACGCATTCGAGCGCTACAGGAACCAGCTGCGAGCAGTGCCTGGGTCCGAGCCGGTCGTCTTCCTCGCGGAGGGAGTGCACTGATGCGATGCACCGCTTGCCAGGCTGCTTTACCGGCTGAGGCACGCTTCTGCCCTGCTTGTGGTCAACCCGTGCCTGATCCTGTGCCTACGCCGGACACCGCGGCCCTTCCCCTCACCGCGGGGAAAGCGACTGGCGACTCCCCAGCCAGCAGCGATGCTTCACTGCCCGCACCGGACGGGCCGAAGGGGCAGCCAGCGCCTCCCTCGCCGCCAGATCATCGAGACGCACCGCGCGAGTCAGCCATGCCGCGCTCCTCGGCCGCGTCAGCCAGCGCGCCAGCCCCCGGCCGGAACCGCACCGTCACGTTGCTCGGTATCCTGAGTGGTCTCCTCCTGCTCGCCCTGTTGGCCAGCGGGGCGCTCGCTTACGTCGAGCTCGATCGCCGCCAGGCCCGCGAGCGAGCTCTCGAGGAGCAAATCGCCTCACTCTCCCAGGCAAACCGCGATTTTCAGGCACAAGTGCAGTCGCTCACCAGCGAGCGCGACCGGTTGGCGACCGAGCGCGACCAGCTGATTGGCGAGCGAGATCGCCTCCAGTCTCGCCTGAACGAGCTGCAGGCGACCAACGCGGAACAGGAAAAGCGGATCCAGGAACTGACCGGTCAGGTCGCCGAGCAGAGTCGCCAGCTCAGCCAGGTGCGCGAGGAAGCCACCCGCCAGCAGCAACGTGCCGAGACAGCTGAAAATATTGGTAGTATTCTCACGCGGGTTGTGCTCCTCGATGACCAGATTCACAACGAGTTCGACAACCTGATCGATGCGATGACAGACATGCAGAACGCCTATCGATACGGTGACCGCATCGCATTCGCGAACGCCTACGAACGAGGGCTCCAAGCGGCGCGACGCTTGGACCAGTTGTTCGCCCAGCGCGACCAGCTCCTGGCGCAGCTCGGCTTCTAGGAGGCAGGCATGGGGCGAGCCAACTCGCTGCTGCTCGTCGCAGTGTTGTTCGCTGGACTCCTGACGCTGGCGCTGGCTGGGCTGGTCGTCGCCCGCTGGCGGGCACCGGTCGACGTCCCGGCGCTCGACACGCGGGTGGTGCTCACGGTCACGCCGATCCCGACTGTCCCGCCACTCACCCCTGCACCGACTGCCCCCGCGCCGACACCGATCGCGAGCGGCCCAGCTGACCCGGGCGGCCGGGCGACGATGGTGAACCGCGCGCTCCAGAGTGTCCTCCAGGTACGGGTGCCGGACGGCTTGGGAACCGGTTTCGTCTGGGCACGCGAGAGCGACCGGACGCTCGTCGTCACGGCTGCGCACGTCGTTGCCGGCTGGGAACGTGTCGAGGTGATCGCACCTGATGGGACGGCACACCCAGCGACCGTGCGTCAGCGTGACGAGCGCCACGACGTCGCGCTGCTCGAGGCGCCGGCGCTGGTCGGTGTCCAGCCCCTGCCGCGCGGCCAGTCGCGCCAGCTCCCGCTCGGCAGCGCCCTCACGGCGCTCGGCTACGCACTGGGTGACCAGCTGCTGGGCGAGCCGACCGTCACGCGTGGTGTGCTCTCTGGACGACGTACCTTCGATGGCATAGAGTTCCTGCAGACCGACGCAGCCCTGAATCCCGGTGTCAGTGGCGGCCCGCTGCTCGACGAGCAGGGCAGAGTCGTCGGGATGGCTATCGGGGGGATCCCCTGGGCTGGCGAGATCCCCGCGCAGGGCGTCAACTTTGCGGTCGCGATCGAGGAGATCGA
>Ga0272447_1000333_pt1 | contig 36819 bp, 34 predicted proteins | sample YNPCB0133_FD_194589 | JGI IMG/M metagenome (GOLD analysis project Ga0272447, IMG submission 194589) | Hot spring microbial mat communities from Yellowstone National Park, WY, United States - YNP-CB-013-3 | ecosystem: Environmental > Aquatic > Thermal springs > Hot (42-90C) > Sediment | place... | reverse complement strand
GAGAAGCTGGCCTCTCCCTTCAACTGGATCTACAAGGCGGACATCCTGGAGCGGGACCCGCGGTGGTACGAGCGCAACGTCATGGGCACCGGCCCCTTCCGGTTCAAGGAGTACGTCCGCGGGTCCCACTGGGAGGGCGTGCGGTTCGAGAACTACTGGAAGCCCGGCCGCCCGTACCTGGACGGCTACCGGGCCCTGTTCATCAGCAGCCCCGCGGCGCAGACCGCGGCCATCAAGTTCGGCCAGGCCCTGGTGGAGTTCCGCGGCTTCGCCCCCGCCCAGCGGGACGAGGTGGTGCAGTTCCTGGGGGACCGGGTGGCGGTCCAGGAGTCGGGGTGGCTGTGCAACCTCCTCGTGGTGCCCAACAACAGCCGCAAGCCCTTCGACGACCACCGGGTGCGGCGGGCCCTCACCCTGGCCATCGACCGGTGGGGAGGAGCCCGGGCCCTGTCCCAGATCACCTTCATGGGCCCCGTGGGGGGCGTGATGCGGCCGGGCGGTCCGTTTGCCACCCCGGAGGCGGAGCTCACCAAGTTGGCGGGGTTCGGCCGGGACATCAACGCGGCTCGAGAAGAGGCCCGACGGCTGCTGCGGGAAGCAGGGGTCCCCGAGGGCTTCGAGTTCACTGTGAAGAACCGGAACATCCCCATGCCCTACATTCCCGCGGGGATCTTCCTGGTGGACCAGTGGCGTCAGGTTGGGCTCAACGCGCGGCACGTGATCCAGGAGACGGGCCCCTACCTGGCGGACCTGCGGGCGGGCAACTTCGACGTGGGCATCGACTTCACGTGTGACTTCTTCGACGACCCCGACGTGCAGCTGACGAAGTTCGTGTCCTCCGACCGCAACCCGCTCAACTACGCCCGGTACACCGACCGCCTCCTGGACGGGCTGTTCCGGGCCCAGAGCCGGGAGCGCAACCCGCAGCGGCGGCTGCAGATCGTCCGGCAGTTCGAGCGGCGGGTGCTGAGCGACCGGGCCAACCAGTTCCACCTCCTGTGGTGGCAGCGCATCATCCCCCACTGGAAGAAGCTGCACGGCTACAAGGTGAGCCCCTCCCACTACCTGGAGGACCTGGAGGAGGCCTGGCTGAGCGAGTAGCATGCTCCGGTACGTGCTGGCGCGCCTCCTTCTGGTGGTCCCCACCCTGTGGGCGGTGGCTACCCTCGTCTTCCTCCTGGTGCGGGTGATCCCGGGCGACATCGTGGAGCTGCGGCTGGTGAGCGGCGGCAGCTACGTCACCCAGGAGGTGATCCGGCAGGAGCGGGCCCGCCTGGGGCTGGACAAACCCCTGTGGGCCCAGTACGGGGACTGGATCGCGGGCCTGGTCCGCCTGGACCTGGGGACCTCCATGTGGACGGGCGGCCCGGTCTCCAAGGAGATCGCCATCCGTCTGGAGCTCAGCCTGCAGCTGGCGCTGATGGCCACGGTGGTGGCGGTGAGCCTGGCCCTACCCCTCGGGGTGTGGGCCGCGGTCCGTCGCGGTACCTGGGTAGACCACCTGGTGCAGGTGTTCAGCGTGGCCGGCCTGGCCACCCCCTCCTTCTGGTTGGGCATCCTGCTCCTGCTGTTCCTGCTCACGGTGTTCCGGTGGCTGCCGCCCATGACCTTCACCCCCCTGTGGGTAAATCCCGTGGCCAACCTGAGCCAGCTACTCTGGCCCGCCCTGGCGGTGGGCTACCGCTACTCCGCGGTGGCCACCCGCATGACCCGCTCCGCCATGCTGGAGGTCCTGCGGGAGGACTACGTCCGCACCGCCTGGGCGAAGGGGCTGGCGGAGCGGGGGGTGGTCCTCCGCCACGCCCTGCGGAACGCCCTCCTGCCCGTGGTCACCGTGATTGGCCTGGAGTTCGCCTTCCTCATCGGAGGGTTGGTGGTCACGGAGCAGGTGTTCAACCTGAACGGGATCGGCAAGCTGTTCGTGGACGCCATCAGCCGGCGCGACTACACCCTGATCCAGGGCCTCATGCTGCTGGTGGCCGCTGCCTACGTTCTGGTAAACGTGCTCCTGGACCTGGTGTACGCGCGGTTGGACCCCCGGATCCGGTACGCGTGAAGTCATGGCCGCAGGCCGCCCCGACGTCCTCGCGCGACCCTGGCCCCTGGCCGCCCGGCCTCGGCGGGCGGGAAGGTTCGCACGGTTCGCCCGGCGGTACCCCGTGGCCGCGGCCAGCGCCGCTTTCCTGCTCCTTTTGGTCCTGGCTGCGGTCCTCGCGCCCCGCATCGCCCCGTACGACCCCCTGGCGAACGACTACACGGCCATGTTCAGCCCGCCCAGCGCCAAACACTGGCTGGGCACCGACAGCTTCGGCCGCGACATCCTCAGCCGGCTGATCTTCGGGGCGCGGACAGCCCTCCTGGTGGGGCTCTCGAGCTCCGTGGTGGGCGCCACCGTGGGCGCGGTGGTGGGTGTGGCCTCCGCGTACTTCGGAGGTACTGCGGACCTGGTGATCCAGCGGGTCACGGACATCCTCGTGTCCTTCCCCCTCATCGTGCTGGCCATGGCCATGGTGGCCGTCCTCGGCAGCGGGACCGTCAACCTCGTGGTGGCCATCGCCTTGTCCTTCGCCCCCCGGGCGGAGCTGGTGGTGCGCAGCAGCGCCCTGCAGGTCCGGCAGATGACGTACGTGGAGGCCGCCCGGGCGGTGGGCGCCAGCCCGTGGCGCATCATCTTGCGGCACATGCTGCCCAACGTCCTCGCCCCGTACCTCGTCATGCTCAGCGCGTTCCTGGGCCAGGCCATCCTCCTGGAGGCGTCCTTGAGCTTCCTGGGCCTGGGGGTGGCGGAGCCCACTCCCGCCTGGGGCCTGATGCTCAGCGGGGCCGCGGTGGACTTCGTACAGAGGGCACCGTGGATGGCCGTGTTCCCCGGCCTGGCCATCACCCTCACGGTGCTGGCCTTCAACGTCCTGGGAGACGCCTTACGGGACGCCCTGGACCCGAAGCTGCGGGTGTGACCTTTACGCGAGTCCCAACTCAGGGTCCGTGGCCACCGGAAAAGCGCTGCCCCGGGGAGGCTCGGCCGTGTCCCGGAAAACTTCTTCGGAACATGGACCGGGGTGGTCTAGACTGATACCGTGCACTCCTCCGCTTGGGCCGTCCTGGCCCTGCTCATCGTGGGACACGCCGCGGTGGACGTGGGCGCGGGGGCCCTGCCGGCCCTGGCGCAGTACCTGCGCACCGAGCTGCGCCTGACCTATACCGTCACCGGGGTTCTGGTGACGTCCGCCTCCCTGTGCGGCGCCTTGGTCCAGGTGGCGGCGGGCTGGGTCGCCGACCGGCGCCGGAGCCTGTGGATGGTACCTGCGGGTGTGGCCCTCACCGCCACCGGCCTTGCCCTGGCGGGCTTCGCCACAGGGCCCCTTACCGCGGCCCTTTCCCTGGGGGTTCTGGCCTTGGGCCCTGCCCTGTTCCACCCCGAGGCGGTGCGCACCGCGTACCAGGCCGCGGGAGCCGGGCGCGCCACGGTCATGGGCTACTTCACCGTGGGCGGCAGCGTGGGATGGGCCCTGGGCCCCACGGTGGTGGCGGTCCTGGCCGGGACCTTCGGCCTCCGGGGCCTGGCCCTGTGGCTTGCGGTGGGCCTGCCCATCGCGGCCCTCCTGGCCGCCTCCCAGCGGCGGGAAGGCGTGCTGCAGCCCCGGGAGCTGGCCCGGGGCCACGGCCACGACCTGTGGGCGGCGTACGCGCTGCTCCTGGCCATCGCCCTGCTCCGCGGCGGGGTGCACGTGGGCGTGACGGTCTTCTACCCCGGCTTCCTCATCGACCACCTGGGGCAGTCCCGGGAGGCCGCCTCCGCGGCCCTTTCCGTGCTGTTGGCGGGCGGGGTGGTGGCCGGGCCCCTGCTGGGCCGCCTCGCGGACCGGTGGAGCCGGCGCGGGGTCCTGGGGGTTACCATGGCGGTCCTGGGCGGCGTGGTCCTGTTGTTGCCCGTCCTCCGACCTCCGTGGACATACCCCGCGGTCCTCGTGCTGGGCGCCTGCTCGCAGGGGGTCTTGCCCATCACCCTTGTGCTGTCCCAGGAGTTCCTGCCCGGCCACACGGCCCTGGGGGGCGGCATGCAGGTAGCCGCCAGCTCCGTGGCGGCCCTGCTGGCCACGCCCTTCGGGCTGGTGGCGGACACCTTCGGCGTGCCCGCGGTCCTGCGGGTGGCCGCGGGGATGGCGGTGGTGGGCGCGGCGCTCGCCGCGTGGCTTCCCGCAGCCCGCGCCCGGAGAACCGGACCGATCCTGGTGGGAGGGGAGTAGGTGCACCGCGCCGCGTTCCTGGCGGGAGACCTGCTAGCCCTGCTCGTGTTTTCCGCGGTCGGCGCCTCCTTCCACGGCGTGGCGGTGGACGGAGGACTCCTCGTCCGGACCTTCCTGCCCCTGGCCCTGAGCTGGCTCGCGGTAGCCTCCCTGACCGGCACCTACCGGGAGGTGTCGTGGAAATCCCTGGTCCGCACGTGGATCCTCGCGGTGCCTGCGGGGATCCTGTTGCGGCAGCTGCTTCTGGGCCGTCTGGCCAGCCCCGGGACGCCCGTCTTTTTGCTGCTGGGCACGGCGACCAGCGGGGTGCTGCTATTCCTGGTGCGGTTGGCCCTGCGCAGTCTCTTGCGGAGCCCGTGACGAGCCTGGACCGGCGCCTGGCGGAGCGGCTGCTCCGTTGGTACGCGCGGTGCCGTAGGGACCTGCCGTGGAGGCGTACCCGGGACCCGTACCGCATCTGGATCTCGGAGGTGATGCTGCAGCAGACCCGCGCGGAGGTGGTGGTCCCGTACTACCGGAGGTTCCTGCGGGCCTTCCCCACCGTGCAGGCCCTGGCCGCGGCGCCCGAGCAGGAGGTCCTCCGGCTCTGGGCGGGCCTCGGGTACTACGCCCGGGCCCGCAACCTCCACCGCGCCGCGCGGGAGGTGGTACGCCGCGGAGGCTTCCCGGCCACCGCCGCGGAGTGGCGCAAGCTCCCTGGGGTCGGCCGGTACACGGCCGCGGCGGTGGCCAGCATCGCCTTCGGGCAGGACGAGCTGGCGGTGGACAGCAACGTCCTGCGGGTGGGCTTGCGACTGGTGGGCCTGCGGGCGTCGCCCGCGGAAGCCGCGGCCCGCCGGGCCGTGGAGGCGACTCTGCGGGCTGTCTTGCCCGCGGGCCGCGCGGGGGACTTCAACCAAGCCCTCATGGACCTGGGCGCCACCGTGTGCCTGCCCCGGGCGCCCCGGTGCGAGGCCTGCCCCGTGAGCGCTTCGTGCCGTGCGCACACCCGCGGACTGGCGGATCGCCTGCCCCTCCAGCGCCCCCAACCTCCGCGGCCCCACCGCCGCTTCGTGGCCGCCCTCGTGCGGGACGGGAGGGGCCGGGTGCTCCTGGTGCGTCAGCCCTCGGGCGGCCTTTGGGGCGGGCTCTGGACCCTACCGTACGTGCCGGGGACTTCGTGGAGGCAGGCCCGAGCCGCCCTCGAGCGCCTCGTGGGAGTGACCCTGCGCCGGGACCACCTTGAGCTCACCTTCCGGCACACCTTCACGCACTTTCACGCCACCTTCCACGTGGTGGGTGCCCGGACACGGGGGACGCCGGGCGCTGGGCGCTTCGCACCTCCGGGCCGGCCCACGTTCCCCGTGCCGGCTCCTGTAGCCCGGCTGCTCAGCCGCCTCGCCGGCGGCCCTGGGAGCTCCTCCCGCGAGTAGGCCCTTCCGCAGCCGTCAGCAGCGGGAGTACCCGCAGGACCTGCAGTGGGCGCAGCCGTTCTCGTAGACCAGCCTGTCCCCGCAGTCCGGGCACACTCCCGCGAAGGACAGCCCACCCGCACCGTTGCCCTCCACGGCCCCCCTTCCAGGGGCAGGCCCCGGTTCATGCTCCACGAACCGGAGCCGCTCCTGGCGCGCGCGCGGCGTCGGCTCGGGCAAGGCCGCCGCGCGCGGGAACTCCTTGTCGGGCTTGAAGCCCTCGCCGTACAGGGCCCGGCCCAGGGCCAGGGCCACCGCCTGGGCGATGGTGCTCACCCGGACCACGGTGCCGTCCGCGGAGCGGTCCAGGGCCACCTCCCGGGACTGCACCCGCCACAGTTGCTCGATCACCTCCCGCGGGTCCACCCCGCTGCGCAGGCACAGGGAAGCCAACCGGCCTGTGGCCTCCGCCTCCACGTCCAGGCTCTCCACGAACACCTCGCACGGCCCGTACTCGTCCTCGTTCACCGTCACGTACACCCGCCCGCGGGGGGTCTCGATCCGCTCCGTCCTCCCCTGCGTCACCTTCGGCCGTGGGCGCGTGACCGCCCGGTCCCGCGCCGGCTCGGTGGGCACCCGGATGGGCTCCGGTGGCGTCTGCTGCTGCGCCTTCGCCTCGGTGATCAAGACCCCCTCGCGGGACCCCTCGCGGTAGACGGTGATCCCCTTGCACCCCAGCTTCCACGCCAGGAAGTACACCCGCTCCACGTCCTTCACCGTGGCGGACTCCGGCAGGTTCACCGTAGAGCTGATGCTGTGGTCGATGTGCTTCTGAATGGTGGCCTGCATCCGGACGCGCATCTCCGGCGCGATCCGGTGCGCGGTCACGAAGTACTCCGGCAGGTAGTCCTCGTCCACCCCGAACTCGTCCATGTACTGCCGCACCAAGGGGTGGTACACCTTGAACTGCGCCTGGCTCAACGACTCGCTGCGGCGCAGGTAGTACAGGTCGAAGATGGGCTCGATGCCGCTGGTGGTCCCCGCCAGGGCGGCCCCGCTGCCCACGGGCGGCACCGTGAGCAGGGCCACGTTCCGCAGCCCCAGAGCATACCCCTTGTCCCGGACCGCGGGATCCAGGGTCTGCAGGAAGGGACCTCGGAAGTGCTGGTCGCGGTCGAACGCGGGGAAGGGCCCCTTCTCCGCAGCCAGCTGGGCGCTTTCGTCGTACACCACGTTTTTGATGCGCTCGAAGGTGCGGTCCACAAAGGCCAGGGCCTCCTCCGAGTCGTACCGCAGCCGGAGCTTCGCCAGCATGTCCCCCAACCCGGTGAAACCGACCCCGATGCGTCGGCTGCGCAGGCTGGCCTCCTTCTGCTCGGGCAGGGGGTGTTTGTCCGCGTTGTAGTCCAGGACGTTGTCCAAAAACCGGACCGCGTACCGCAGGGCCCGTTCCAGAGCCTCCCAATCCAGGCACGCTGCTTCTGTGAAAGGCTCGCGCACGAAGGCGGCCAGCTGAAGGTTGCCCAGACAGCAAGCACCGTACGGCTCCAAGGGGATTTCGGAGCATGGGTTGGTGGTGATCACGTTCATCCCGTTGTACTCCGAAGTGGACCAGCGCCGGATGGTGTCCCAGAAAATCACCCCGGGCTCCGCGTAGTCCCGGGCCCCCCGCACCAGCTCGTCCCACAGCTCCCGGGCCCGGATATTCCACTCCGTCCGGACCTTGTCGTTCACAAACCGCAGGGTGTACTCCCCGTCCTGCTCCACCGCCCGCATGAAAGCGTCGTCCACCCGGACGCTGATGTTCGCGTACCGGACCTTGTCCACGTTGCGCTTCACCCGGGTGAACTCCAGGACGTCCGGGTGGTCACTCCGGATGGTGATCATGAGCGCCCCCCGCCGGCCCGCCTGGCCGATGGTGCCCGTGGTGGTGGACAGCAGCTCCATGAAGGACACCGCCCCCGAGCTGGTGATGGCCGCGTTGTTCACAGGCGTGCCCCGCGGCCGCAGCACGCTGATGTCCGTTCCCACGCCACCGCCGAACGAATAGGTCCGGCCCGCCTGCTTGCACCACTCGAAGATGTCCTCCAAGGAGTCGCCCTGGATGGGAACCACGTAGCAGTTGAGGAGGGTGGCGCGGCGCGGATTGCCTGCGCCGAACAGGATGCGGCCGCCGGGGACGAAACGGAAGTCCTCCAGCAACCAGGAGAACTTCTCTTCCCACTCCCGCCGCTTGGCCTCCGTGGCCTCCACGGACGCGATCTCCCGGGCTACCCGGGCCCACATCTCGGGCGGGGTAGCTTCCACCACCGTCCCGTCCCGATCCCGGAGGGCGTACTTGTCGAAGAACACGCGGGCCCGGAGTTCGTCTCCCCCGAAGTAGCGCAGCGTCCGCTGGAAGAGGTCTGTGGTGTCCTTGGTGCTCTGCATGGGCTCACCCTCCCGGTCCGGATTTCTTCGGCCAGAGTCCTTCGTGCTGCCCGTTGGCCTTGCCCTCCCCCAGGGGCAGGAGGGGCACCTGACGGCGGAGCTGCGCTTCCCGTTCCTTGCGCGCCCGCAGCCGTGCCACCTCCTCCACGATGCTGTCCGCGTCCTGGAACCGCCGGTACTCGGAGGCGAACCGGACAAACGCCACCTCGTCCACGTCCCGCAACCGTTCCATCACGAGCTCCCCGATCCGGCTGCTGGGCACCTCCGGCTCTCCCAGGTTGCGCACCTGCCGCTCCACGTCCGCGGCGAGGGCCTCCAGGACCTCCGTGGGGATGGGGCGCTTGCCCCGGGCCTTCAGCAGCCCGCCCAGGACCTTGCCCCGGTCGAAGGGCTCCCGACGGCCATCTCGCTTCACCACCACCAGGGGCGCCAAGTCCACGCGCTCGAACGTGGTGAACCGGCGTTCGCAGCTGGGGCACTCACGCCTGCGCCGGATGGCGGCTCCGTCCTCCGCGGGACGGGAGTCCAGCACCCGGCTGTCGTGGTGACCACAGTAAGGACAACGCATCCCCCGAACCCCTTCCCGGTTGGCCCCTACATCTTGAGACAGCCGCGCGGGTAGACGCAAGATATTGTGGCTCCTCGGAGCCGCCTTGACAACCCGGACCACCTCCTTCCAAACCCGGTTCCCGTGTGTTTAGGCCTTTTTTCTCGCCCGCTCGCCCCCGGACGCGGCGTCAGGGCTGGGGGGCTTGGTAGAACCGCGCACCCGGCGCCCACGCGCCTGCGGCTCCCCAGCACCACCTTGACACGCAGCCGGAGTCTTTTGTATATGGCACGACAGTTGCTCCGGCGCCGCGCTCGGAGCCTGCTGCCTGCGCTCTCGGCGACCGTGGCCCGTGGGTCAGCCCGTGGCGCAAACAAGGAGCCCTGAGGGACGGGACTCCCAGGAGGAGGTGTGTGTTTTGAGTCCGACCAAGGAGCTGTGGACGCGTGCCGCCATGGTGTCCGCGGGGGCCGCGGGGGCGGCTTACCTGGTCTGGCGGGCCCTGTGGACCCTCAACCCCGAAGCGTGGACGTTTTCCCTCCTCCTGTGGGGAGCGGAAGCCTTCGGGTGGCTGAGCGCGGTCCTGTTCTTCTTCACCGTGTGGAAGGTGGAATACCCCTCTCCGCCTCCGGCACCGGAGGGCCTGCGGGTGGACGTGCTGGTCCCCACCAAGGACGAACCCCTGTGGGTCCTGCGCCGGACCCTCCTGGCGGCCCAGAGGATCCGGTACCCGCACCGCACCGTGCTGCTGGACGACGGCGGTCGACCCGAGGTCCGGGAGCTGGCTGCTTCCCTGGGCTGCGTCTACCTAAGCAGGTCTACTCAGGAGCACGCGAAGGCGGGCAACCTCAACTTCGGCTTGCAGCACAGCACCGCGGAGTTCGTGGCGGTGCTGAATGCAGACCACGTGCCCGTGCCGGAGTTCCTGGACCGTGTGCTGGGGTACTTCCGCGACCCCCGGGTAGCCTTCGTGCAGACGCCCCAGGAATTCTACAACCTGGAGAGCTACCAGCACTGGACGGAACCCGAGACGGGCCGTGCGTGGCACGAGCAGGCCCTGTTCTTCCGCGTGATCCAGCCCGGCAAGAACTACTGGAACGCGGCCTTCTACTGCGGATCTCCCGCGGTGCTCCGCCGCGCGGCCCTGGAGGCCGTGGGCGGGTTCGCCACGGAGACCGTCACGGAGGACCTCCACACCTCCATCCGCCTGCACGCCCGCGGTTGGAAGTCCGTGTACCACTCAGAGGTCCTCGCCTACGGACTGGCGCCGTCCACGGTACAGCCGTACCGGATCCAGCGGCTGCGCTGGGGCCGCGGGGCGATGCAGATCCTCCGCCTAGACAACCCCCTCTGGCGGCGGGGCCTTACCCTGCCGCAGCGGCTTACCTACCTGGCCAGCATGATCACGTGGTTCGAAGGCTGGCAGAAGGCCGTCCTGTACGTGGCCCCTCCCGTCTTCTACGTCATGGGGAGCCTCCCCGTCCGGGCGGTAGACTGGGTTTTCCTCACGGCCTTTGCCGCCTACCACCTCCTCAGCAACCTGGCCTTCAAACTGGCGAGCCGCGGCTATGGCATGGTCTTGCTCACCGAGCACTACAACATGCCCCGGTTCGCCACGTACATACGGACCACCCTGAACCTCCTGACAGGCCGCGCCGTCTTCCACGTGACGCCCAAGGCCCGCCAGGACCAGGGCCCGCCCCTGGAGGCTCTGGTCCCTCAGGCCCTAGTCCTCCCCGCCAACGCGGTGGCCGCGGCGGGTTGCGCAATGCGCGCGCCGCAAGCGGGGGACCTGCTCACCGCCTACGCCGTCAACGCGTTGTGGGCCGCCTGGCACACCTACCTCGCAGCCTGGGCCCTGGCGGTGGCGTACCGCACCCGGGACCGGCGCGCGGTGCAACGGCTGCGCGCCTGGCTCCCGGTGCGGCTGCGGTGGGAGGAAGGCCGGGAAGCGGTGGGGCTCCTTTGGGACGTGCACGAACAGGGAGCCGGGGTCGTCCTGGCGGAGGCCGAGCCCGCCCCTCGGGTAGGCACCACGGTTTTCCTGTGCCTGCCGAAGGGGTGGCCCCACGCGGACCTCGTCCTGCAGGGTGAGGTGGTGGCGGTACGCCGTGGAGGAGGTGCTGCGCGAGACCGCGCCGGTCCCCAGGGCACCGAGCTGGGCCTGCGGCTAGACCACCCCGACACGATCCGGTCCCTCCGGTCCACCCCCACGGAAGCGGAGTTCCTGAGCGTGCTGCTCTTGGACGCCCAGCGCAGGCTGCTGGAACGAGCGGGCCAGCCCCCGGACCCCCTGGGCAGTCCGTACCCCAGGCGCCGCGAAGCAGCCCGGCGCGTGCGTCCCAGGCCCGTGCGGGTGGTCTGGGACAGCGGGGCGGTGTGGGGCTTGCTGGAGGACGAGGGGACGGGCGCGCGGCTCCTGGTCCCTGTCCGGCTGCCGGAGGGAACACCCGTGACCGTGCTGGAGCGAGGCGAAGCAACCGCCCTGTCCGGTACAGTGGTCTGGCAGAAGACGTGGCCCTTCGGAGAAGGCGAAGTGTTCTGGCTGGGCGTCCGAGGCCCGCAGGCCGCGGAAGGGCTCGACCGGGGCACCCAGCAAAGGGCTGTCCCACAAGCGCGCCCGTGAGGGCTTTGGACCCGATCGCGGAAGAGATTTTCGGGGGTCTCAGGATAGCTCCGCCATGGGAGACGTGTTGCTGCTCACCGGCCGGCCCGGGTCGGGCAAGACCACCGTGGTGCGCCGCCTCGCAGAAGCCTTCCCCGGCCGCGTGGGCGGCTTCTACACCGAGGAACTCCGGGAGAGTGGCCAGCGGGTCGGCTTTGTGTTGGTGACCCTGGCCGGCCAGCGGGCGGTTTTCGCCCACGTGGCCTGGAAGCAACACCCGCACCGGGTAGGCCGGTACGGCGTGGACCTGCAGGTGCTGGAGGCCACCGGAGTTCCTGCGGTGCGGCAAGCGGTGCAGGCCCGGCAGGCGGTGCTCGTGGACGAGCTCGGCAAGATGGAACTCCTGAGCCCGACCTTCCGCCAGGTGGTGGAGGAAGCCGCGGACAGCCCTGCTCCCTTGGTGGCCACCGTCCTCCTGGGGTCCCACCCCTGGGCGGACGGCTTCCGCCGCAGGCCTCGGGTCACGCAGGTCGTGGTCAGCCCGGCGAACCGGGAGGAGGTGTTCCGCTTCAGCGAGAGCTGGCTGCGCGGCAGGCTCTGAGCCGTCTCGCGCCCAGAAGGACCCAGTCGGTCACCGAAAAGGTGCTTTTGCCGGACTCAGCCTTGAAGGGGGGTTGCGCCGCGGGCCGTTGCCGGCTAAAATGCAAATGAAAATGAATTCCGATAGCATTGGCGAGCCCGTGCAGTCTTGGCGACAGGGCGGCCGGAGGGTGACCAAGGCCCGCCTCGCGATCCTGCAGGCCCTGGCCGAGGCAGGCTGCGGGGCGGACGCCAGGCAGGTGCACCGCCTGGCCGAGCAGGTGTACCCCAGAATCGGCCTGGTCACCGTGTACCGGACCCTGGAGCTGCTGGTCCGAGAGGGCTGGGTGGATCGGTGGCAGGAAGGCGGGGTGGCGAGGTACGAGCTGGCCCGCCCGCACCACCACCACCTGGTATGCGTGCGCTGCCGGTCCGTGGTGCCGTGGGAGAGGTGCCCGCTGGACCTCCCGCCGGGCACCAGGCTGGGTGCCGGGTTCCTGGTAACAGGCCACCGGCTGGAGATCCTCGGCTACTGTCCCGCGTGTCAGGAGGCGCGCGGATGAGCCGGGCGGTCCTCGCGGCCCTGGCGCTGTGGCTTGCCGGCTGCACGGTCTCCCGATCCGCGGCCGGGCTAGAGGTGGTGGCTTCCTTTTACCCCCTTTACGAGTTCGCCAGCCGCGTGGGGGGAGAGCGCGTGACGGTGCGCCAACTGCTCCCCACGGGAACTTCCCCCCACGACTACGAGCCCACACCCGCGGACGTGGTCGCCCTCAAACGCGCCCGGGTGTTCGTGTACAACGGAGCAGGCCTGGAGCCGTGGGCGGACCGCCTGAAGGCCGAGCTACCTCAGGGCGCGGTCGCGGTAGAAGCCACCCGGGGACTTCCCCTGGTGAAGGTGGAAGAAGAAGAACACGAACACGAAGAAGAAAAACACCGAGCCGGCCGCGTCCCTCACCGGGAGCAGCTGGACCCCCACACCTGGCTGGACCCCGTGCTGGCCCAAGCCATGGTAGACAACGTAGCCGGGGGCCTAGCCAAGGCAGACCCGGAAGGCGCCGACTTCTACCGCCGACGTGCAAGGGAGCTCAAGGACCGCCTGGCTCAGCTCGACGCCCGTTACGCGCAGGCCCTGCGCGGTTGTCGAGGTCGGCTCGTGGTCACTTCTCACATGGCCTTCGGCTACGTGGCCCGCCGGTACGGCCTGCGGCTGTTGAGTGTGGCAGGGCTCAGCCACGAAGCCGAACCTTCTCCCCGACGCCTGAAGGACCTCCTGGCCGCATCCCGGCGCGCCGGGGTCCGGGCCGTGTACGCCGAGACCCTGGCGGGGAGAAAGGCTGTGGAAGGCTTGGCCCGGGAGCTGGGCGCCCGGGTGCTGGTCCTCAACCCCATCGAGGGCCTGACGGAGGAGGACCGCCGGCAGGGGAAGGGCTACTTCGAGCTGATGGAGGAGAACCTGCAGGCCCTGCGCGACGGCCTCGGCTGTCCGTGAGGGCCCGGAGGAGGTGCACCGGTGAAGGTGGCGTACGTCCTGGCTACGCCCCGCACGGCGAGCTACAAGCTGGGGCAGATGGTCCTCCCGCAGCTGGAAGCGGGCACCCACGGGGCTCGCGTGGTGGGGCTGTTCTTCTTCGACGACAACGTGTTCGCCCTGCGGGCCGGGGATCCCCTCGGCGAACGCCTCGCGCGCGTAGCTCGGGAGCAGAACATCCTCCTCATCATGTGCGACGCCTGCGCCCTGGAGCGCGGGCTCGCCCGCGGCACCCCCAGGTCGTGCGACCCGGCCACGGGGTCGGGGCGTAAAGAGCCCGCTGCCTGCGAACCCGTGGGCACCGTACCGGGGGTCCGGGTCGGGTGCTTCCCGGACCTGTACGCCGCGCTCTCCGCGAACCCGCCGGATCAGGTCATCACCCTGTGACGGTGCCGGCTACAATCGTGTCGGATCTGAATGCGGCGCCGGGGGGAGCTTGCGTACCGCCGAATCCGACGTTGTCGCCGAGCTCGAGCACGTGTGCGTCGACCACCACGGGGAGCGTGTGCTCGATCAAGTGAATCTGTGCATCCAGAGGGGGGACTTCCTCGGGGTCATCGGCCCCAACGGCGCGGGGAAAACCACCCTCCTGCGTGTCCTGCTGGGCCTGGTGCGGCCCAGCTGCGGCCACGTGCGGCTGTTCGGCCAGGACCTGCGGCACTTCCGGGACTGGCACCGGGTGGGTTACGTGCCGCAGAAGGCGGTGGCCTTCGAGACCCGCTTCCCTGCCACCGTGATGGAGGTGGTGCTCAGCGGGCGTGCGGGGCGTGCGGGTGTGGGACGGCGTCTCGGGCCAGCGGACCGCACCGCCGCGGAGTCCGCCTTGCGCACCGCGGGGCTGTGGGAGGTCCGGGACCGCCTGGTGGCCCGGTTGTCCACCGGCCAGCAGCAGCGGGTGTTCGTGGCGCGCGCCCTCGCCAGCGAGCCCGACCTCCTCCTCCTGGACGAGCCCACCGTGGGCGTGGACCCCGAGGGGGAGGAACGGTTTTACGCCCTGCTCCGGCATCTCCACCGGGAACGGGGGACCACGGTCGTCTTGGTGTCCCACGACGTCGCCGCGGTGGCCCAGGAGGTCTCCCGGCTGGCGTGTCTGAACCGCACCCTCGTCTTCCACGGGCCTCCTGAAGAAGCCCTGCGGGCGGGGACCTTGGAGCGCCTGTACGGCACCCGCAACGTGGTGGTCGCGCACCGGCACTGAGGGACCGTGGAGCTCCTGCAGTACGGGTTCATGCAGCGCGCCCTGGCCGCGGGGGTCCTGCTGGCGGTGGCAGCGCCCTCTGTGGGCGTTTTCCTGGTCCTCCGACGCCTCAGCCCCATCGCAGACACCCTGGCCCACGTCGCCCTGGCCGGGGTGGGCGCCGGGGTGTTGCTGGGGGTCTCCCCCGCCTTGGGCGCTCTGGTCTTCACCGTGGTGGGGGCGGTGGGGGTGGAACGGCTCAGGGCCTCCGGGCAGCTGTTCGGCGAAGCGGCCCTGGCCCTTTTCCTGAGCGGCGGGCTGGCGGTGGCCCTGGTGCTCTTGAGCCTGGCTCGCGGGGTGAACGCGGATCTGCTGGGGTACCTGTTCGGCATGGCCACCGCGGTGCGGCCGCAGGACCTGGTTTGGATGGCGGTCTTGGCCCTGGTGGTGGTGGGGAGCGTGGCGTGGTTTTACAAGGACCTGTTCGCCCTGACCTTTGACGAGGAGGCGGCCCGGGTGCAGGGGATCCCCACGGACGCCCTCAACCTCCTGCTCACGGTTCTGGTGGCGGTGACCGTGGTGGTGGGGATGCGGGTGGTGGGGATCCTGCTGACCAGCGCTCTCCTCGTGGTGCCGGCCCTGGCTGCCATGCGCGTGGCCCGCAGCTTCCGGGCCACCCTGGGCCTAGCGGTGGCCTTCGCGGTGGCCTCGGTGCTCGTGGGCCTGGCGGCCAGCTTCTACCTGGACGTGGCCCCCAGCGGCGCCGTGGTGCTGACCAGCCTCGGCCTGTTTGCCGCGGCTTCCTGGGCTTCCCGGTGGAGGAGATAAGGGGAGCTTGTAGCGCGCCCCGCACGGTGCACACCGTGGGGCACTCCACCCGCAGCCTCCAGGAGTTCCTGGCCCTCCTGCGCGCCCACCAGGTCCACGTGGTGGTGGACGTGCGGCGCTGGCCCTCCTCCCGTCGGTTCCCCCACTTCCGCAGGGACCCCCTGGAAGCCGCCCTGGCACAGGAAGGCATACGCTACGTGTGGCGGGAGGATCTGGGAGGCTACCGCAGGCCCGCCCCTCAGTCGCCCAACACCGGGTGGCGGGCGGGGGCCTTCCGTGCCTACGCGGATTTCATGCTCACCGCAGAGTTCCACCGGGCCATGGAAGAGCTGGAGCAGCTGGCGGCAAGCCGGCGCATGGCCATCCTGTGTGCGGAGTCCACGCCCTGGCGGTGCCACCGGCAGCTCCTGGCAGACGCCCTGTTGGTGCGGGGCTGGAACGTGCGCCACATCATGGATCGTGGCTGCCAGCCCCACCGACTGACCCCCTTCGCTCGGGTGGACGGCACCCGGATCCTCTACCCCGCGCAGAGCGTCCCGTGACACCTCCGCGTGTTCCGGGAAGCCCTCGGGCAGGTGGGACCGGGTTCCCCGAATCACGCAGCGCTCTTTGGCAAGTCGAGGTGCAGGGGCGCCTTCAGCGGCTGCGGCTGGGTGGATTTTCCTGGCTCCCCGGAGTAATCCCCTGCTTATGCCGTCAGACCCACGCGCCCAAGCAGGAGCGGGCATTTGTTCTAAGCGGCGGAGGTGCGGGCCCTGAGCGTCTGCTGGAGGAGAGCCCGGACCTCCCGCACCTCCTCCCTCAGCTCCTGCCGGGCGAGCTACACTTCGCCCCGCAGCTCCCCCAGCTGGGTCTCCGAGCCAGGCTTCCACCTGGGTGAGGTTTCGGGCGGTGCGGCCGCGATTCGAGGGCTCACGAACCACGCCTCCTACGCGGAGAGCGGGCTGGCGTCCACGAGCATCACCCGCGGGCCCTTCCAGCTGCGCCAAAAGGAGCCACCGTGGTGTCCACTAGCCCCAAATGCCGGGGATCCGCACCCCGCAGTCCGGACAAATCCCTCCCGTGGACACGAGCCGGTTCCGCAGCACCGCAAAGCCCCGCCGCTCCACCAAAAGAGCCCCGCAGCCGTGGCAGTACGTGTTCTCGTACCGGCCCACCCGGCCCGGCAGGTTCCCCGCGTACACGTAGCGCAGCCTGGCCTCTTCCCCAATGCGGACGGCCCGCAAGAGGGTCTCCGGAGGCGTGTCGGGCGTGTCCTGCATCCGGTAGTCGCTGTGGAAGGCGGTCACGTGCCACGGGAGGAAGGGGGAGACGCTGGCCAGGAAGGCAGCCGCCTCGCGCAGCTCCGCCTCGTCGTCGTTGAACCCGGGCACCACCAGGGTCACCACCTCCACCCAGAATCCCCGCTCCCACGCACCCCGGATGGTGTCCAGGACCGTCTGCAGCCGGCCGCCCAGGACCCGGTAGCTGCGCTCCCGCATGCTCTTCAGGTCTACCTTGTAAAGGTCCACGTACGGACGGAGGTAGTCGAGGACCTCCGGCGTGGCGTTCCCGTTGGACACGTAGCTGCCCACCAGCCCCCGCTTCTTGCCTTCCCGGAACAGGGCTACGGCCCACTCGCTGGTGATGAGGGGTTCGTTGTACGTGCTCGCAAGTACCTTCGCCTGGTGCCGCACCGCCAGCTGCACGAACTCCTCCGGCATCAGGGGCGTGAAGTCCGCCAGGCGCGTGGCCACCGGGTCCCGCAGGGTCTGGCTCAACTGCCAATTCTGACAGTACGGACAGGCGAGGTCGCATCCGAGCATGCCGAAGCTCAGGGTCCTGGCCCCCGGGTAGGCGTGGAAGAAGGGCTTCTTCTCGATGGGGTCCAGCTGTAAAGCGCCCACGTAACCCCAGGGGACGTACAGCTTGCCGCCCCGGTTGAACCGGACCCGGCAGATCCCCGCCAGGCCCTCGAAGATCACGCAGCGGTGGCCGCACGCGAAGCACTCCACCTTGCCGCCGTCCAGGCGCCGGTACAACTCCCCCTCCCGGGTCATCTCGGACAGCACCCGGCCCACGGCGGTCTGTTGCGCCTCCCGCACGCTGAGCCGCCGGAACTCCTCCCCCTCCACAGTTCCTCCCAGGTCCACTGTAGCAGCAGAGGGACAAGCCGGCCCCATTGTCGAGGTCCTTCCCGGCCAAGGCCCCAGGCCGTCCGCGAAAAGTGCCGAGACGGAGAGGACCGAAGCCCCCCAAAAATCGCTGGGCGATTCTTCGGGTCCTACGGGCGGTTCGCAGCCCTCAGGCGCAGATCCACCGTGACCCGGACCACGTCCTCCGCCACGAAGAACAGGAACCGAGGCACGGGCATCCCGTAGTCCGACATCCGGAGGTCGAACTCCGTACGGCCCCGGAATCCGTCCGGCAGGGGCGTCACCTGTACCGGTGCCGACAGGGAGCGGGTCACCCCCCGGAGGGCGAGCCGACCGTGGGCCACGGCGGGAAACGTGCCGACCACCCGGGCGGCGTCCGTGGTCACCATACCCTGGAAGCTGATAGTGGGGTACTGCTCGGTCAGCAGCTGTTCCCGGTGCATCTGGTTGTCCCGCAGCCCCAGCCCCGTGGTAATGGACCGTGCGGCCACGGTTAGCTCCAGGTCCGCCACGAAGCTGCGCTCCCCGGTCTGCCGCACCACCGCGGCTCCCTCAAGCTGCTGGGCTCGGGCGCGGAACCCGCCCACGTTGTCGCGGACGAACAGCTCCACCCGTGACTCTTCCGGCACCACCACGAACCGCCCCGTGGCCAGCAGCTGAGCCCGGGCAGACGGCGCCGCCAGGACCACCGCTGCTGCCAGGACTACCCAGGAGCCTGTCCCGAAAAACCGTCGGCCAGAGGGGACCGGGGCCCCCCGAAATCGCTGCGCGATTTTTGGGGTCGTCCAATACCCGGCGAAGCGTCGGCCTAGGTTGCCCCGTCGTCCCCTCCGCACAAGGAGAAGCCTAGCAGGTCTGTGTTTCCGGCGCTACCGCACGGTCGCCGCAGCCACTCCCGGCGTCCTGGCGCGTAGCGTCGGCTGGCGCTCCACCCAACTCCGGCCTCAGCGGACCAACTCCAGGACCAAGGCCCTGGGGCAACGGTCCGCGGGACGCACCCGCACCCGCAAGGCAGCACCTTCCGGAAGGTGGGGGTACAGCCGCAACACGCGGCCGCCCGCCCGGACCTCCTGCCGGCTCACGTGGCTCACCCGCAGCACCCAGTTCTCGAGCCTCCGGGGCGGATCCGTGGTCTCGAACCACCCCCCCCGCCGGCGGTAGCCTTGAGCCGGCAGCCCCCAGCCCGCGGAGCGAAACCGCATCCCCTCGACCCACAGGCTTCCGTCCGCGGCCACACGGTAGCGCTCCACCACCGGGGTTCGTTCCACGGAGTGCACGTAGTGCAGCTCGAACCGGCCGTCCGCGGGTAGGCACACAGACAGCGCGGGGCTGCGGGCCCCCGCTGCCAGCAACCCGCACAGAGCCGCCAAAAGCCGCCCCCCGCACACATCCATACTGGGTTACCCGCACACGGCCCTTACCGCCCGGCTCCGGAGGACACCCTAACCCGGGGTCGGAACACCACCCGGGCTCCCACCCCGATTCCGTGCCGGGCGAAAAAGCCCTGGTTCACCTCCAGGGCGTACTGCGCCTCCCGCCGCGACACGTAGATGGGAATCTCCCCACCCGGCGGGGGCGGGTCCATGTCCTGGATGTCCACCACCCGCCAGCGGGCGTCGATGAAGGCGATGGACAGGGGGATCCAGGTGTTCTTCATCCAGAACGCGAGGCGCTGGGGGGTCTCGAACACGAACAGCATACCCGCGTACTCCGGAAGTCCCGTGCGGTACATGAGTCCGCGGGCACGGGTGGCCGGCGTGTCCGCTACTTCCACCTCCAAGGTGACACGCCGGGGTCCGTCCACCAGGGTCACGGTCCCGCGCTTGAGCTGCGGGGCCGCGGGGGAAGCCACGGCCCACACCAGGAGAACCCCCAGCAGGAGGGTAAAACCCATCGCCCTCATGGTACCTCAAGGTCCGTTCGCAGCATGTCCCGAAAAGCTCTCCAGTAGGGGGAGCGGGGTCCCCAAAGAGACCCGCGCCATCTTTGCGGGGGTCGACGCTACGTGGGCAGGGTCTTCACCGTCACCATCCGGGAGCCTCGTACCATCCACAGCTCCAGGGGCTGCCCCGCCGGGTGCTGGCCCACGGCCAGCTGCAGGTCCTCCGGTCCACGTACCACCCGCCTCCCCGCCCGCACCACCACGTCTCCGGGGCGGAGGCCGGCCCGGTAGGCCGGGGACCCCGGCTCCACGTGTACCACCTGGGCCGCCCCCCTCGGCTTCCAGCCGGTGCTCCACCACCACGCGCCGCTCTACGCGCACGGGCCCTGCGGCCACGCCCAGGTAGGCCCGGCGCACCCGCCCGTGCTGCAGCAGCTCGTCTGTTACCCACCGGGCAGTGTTCGCGGGGATAGCAAAGCACAGCCCCTGCGCGCCCGCGATCACCGCGGTGTTGATCCCCACCACACGGCCGTAGGAGTCCACCAGGGGGCCGCCGGAGTTGCCCGGATTGAGGGCCGCGTCCGTCTGGATGACGTTCTCGATGAGCCGGCCGGTCTGGCTGAACAGGGTCCGGCCCAGGGCGCTCACCACCCCTTCCGTCACCGAGGCGGAAAACCCCAGGGGGTTGCCGATGGCCACCACCAGTTGGCCCACCCGCAGCCGGCAGGAGTCTCCCAGCTGTGCCGCCGCCAGTCCGTCCTCTGGAAGGCGCAGCAGGGCTAGGTCCGTGTGGGGGTCTTCGGCGACCCGGAGAGCAGGCAGGGTGGGGCCGTCGGAAAGCCCCGCCAACAGCTCCCGCGGGCCCTGCACCACGTGGTGGTTGGTCAGCACGTAGCCGTCCGGGGCGACCACCACGCCGCTGGCTGCCGCCTGCAGCCCCCGGCCCAGACGTCCACCGGCCCGAGCGGTGCCTACACTCACTACCGCCGGGCCGGCCCGCTCCACGGCCCGCACCACGGCCTGGGAGTAGGCGTCCAGGAGGGAATCGTCTTCTGGCCGAGCACCGGTGTGTTCGACCACGTCCGCACCTCACCGCCTGAGACCGCGGCGCTACCTCGGGCTCCCCGGTCTTCCCAGGGCGCTTTCCGAGCTCCTTCCGGTCCGGCAACGTCCGCGTGTTCCTGGATATTTCCGTCCGGGAGTCCGCAAAATCGCCCCGTGATTTTCCCCTACCACGGGGGGATCGGGGCCGGAGACCGCGAATAGTCCTTCCCATGAACGAGCTGCGGGAAGTTCAGGTACGTGACCACGTTTGGGTTTGGAGCTTCGAGGGGGACGGGCCTGCGGCCAGTTACGGGGCGAACTGCGTGGCCGTGGTGGCGGACGCGGGGGTGATCCTGGTAGACCCCTTGCTCTCCCCTTCCCACGCCCGGCGGGTGGAAGCCGTCCTACGGCAGAAGACCGACCGCCCCGTGCGCCTGGTGGTCCTGACCCACCACCACCCGGACCACACCTGGGGCGCGGTGCACTTCGTGCGGCAGGGAGCCCTGCTGGTCTCCCACCGGGCGTGCCGGGAGCGTATGGCCTCCGACCACCCCAGCCAGCTCGCCGCCCGCCGCAGCCAGCCGGAAGCCGCGGAGCTTCTGGCAGACGTGGCCCTGGTGCTGCCCTCCCTGACCTTTGACCAGGGCGTGGGTGTGCACCTGGGGGTGGAGGTGGAGGTTTGGCACCCGGGGCCCGGCCACACCCCCGGGGACGCCTTCTTGTACCTGCCAGACCTGGGTGTAGCCGTCTGCGGGGACCTGGTGTTCCACGGGTACCACTTCAACTACCAGGACGCGGACCTCGCGGGAGCCCGGCGGGGGCTGGAGGCCCTGCGATCCCTGGATGCGGAGGTGTTCGTTCCGGGGCACGGCTCGCCCGGCGGGGCGGACCTCCTGCAGGCGCAGGCGGCGTACCACGACGCGGTGGAGCAGACGGTGCGGCGGGGTCTGAGCACGGGAAAGGGGGAGGCGGAGGTGACCGCGGAGCTGCGGGCGCAGTTCCCCGGCTACGGTCTGGAGTCCGTGCTCCCGGTCACGTACGCCCGGGTGCGGGAGTGGCTCCTGCGACCCGCCCGGGGAGGCCGTCCATGAGGCTGGTGTGCGACCTGCACCTGCACTGCAAGTACAGCCGCGCCACCAGCAAGGACATGGACGTGGACAACCTGAGCCTGTGGGCGCAGCGCAAGGGCATTTCCGTGGTGGGCACGGGCGACTTCACCCACCCCCTGTGGCTGCGGGAGCTCAAGGCCAAGCTGCAACCTGCGGAACCCGGCCTGTTCCGCTACGGGCAGGCCCGTTTCCTGCTCACCGCGGAGGTGAGCAACGTCTACGCCCAAGACGGGAAGCTGCGGAAGATCCACAGCATCCTCCTGAGCCCCTCCTTCGAGGTGTGCGAGCGCATCCAGGCGGTGCTGGGCCGCTTCGGCAACCTCCTGGCGGACGGGCGGCCTACCCTGACCATCTCCTGCGCCAAACTGGTGGAGTACGTGATGGAGATTTCCCCCGACTGCATGGTGATCCCCGCCCACGCCTGGACCCCCTGGTTCTCCGTGTTCGGTTCCCAGTCCGGCTTCGACGACCTGGAGAGCTGCTTTGGGGACCAGCTGCCCCACGTCCGGGCCGTGGAGACCGGGCTGAGCAGCGATCCGCCCATGAACTGGCGCTGCAGCTTCCTGGATCCTGTGACCCTGGTGTCCTTCAGCGACGCCCACTCCCCTTCCAAGCTGGGCCGGGAGGCCACGGTCCTGGACTGCGAGCTCTCCTACCCGGCGGTGGTGGAGGCCCTGCGGGCCGGACGGGTCGCGTACACCATCGAGTTCTTCCCCCAGGAGGGTAAGTACCACTACGACGGGCACCGGGCGTGCGGCGTCCGCTGGCCGCCCCGCACCACCCGGGAGCACGGCGGGCGCTGTCCCCGGTGCGGCCGGCCCGTGACGGTAGGGGTCCTGCACCGGGTGGAGTCGCTGGCGGATCGGGAGGAAGGGGCCCCGCCGCCGGGCCGACCCGGCTACCGCTCCTTAATCCCTTTGGAGGAGGTGCTGGCGGAGGCCCTGGGGCAGGGCCTGGGTACCGCCCGGGTGCGGGACGAGTACTTGAAGCTGGTGGGCCGGTTCGGGGACGAGCTGCGGGTCCTGGAGCAAGTGCCCCTGGAGGAGCTGGAGCGCGCGACCCACCCGAAGGTGGTGGAGGGGATCCGGCGCATGCGGGAGGGTCGCGTGTACATCGAGCCCGGCTACGACGGCGAGTTCGGACGGGTCCACCTCTTCGAGGATACCCCCGCGCAGGCCCTCGCCTTGAGCGCGGAGCCCGCCCAGATGAGCCTATTCTAGCCCTTGCCATGGCCGCGCGCGCCCCGGCGGTGGTGCTGCAGCGCGGCCGGGACCGGCGGCTGCGCTCCGGCCACCTGTGGGTGTACGAGGGCGAGGTGGAAGAGGTGGTGGGCACGCCCGCGCCCGGGCAGGTGGTGGACGTCCGGTCCTGGCGGCAGGAGTTCCTGGGCCGAGGCTTTTACAGCCCGCAGTCCGCCATCCGCGTCCGGCTGTTGACCGACCGGGACGAGCCGGTGGACGAGGCGTTCTTCGAGCGCCGTCTGCGGGACGCCCTGCGGCTCCGGCAGCAGGTGGTGTCCGGCACCACCGCCTACCGGTTGGTGTACGGGGAAGCAGACCTGTTGCCCGGTCTGGTGGTGGACCGGTACAACGACGTCCTGGTGATGCAGACCCTCACCGTGGGCACCGACGTGCGTAAAGAGCCGCTGGCGGACCTGCTCATGGGCCTCACGGCCGCGGAAGCCGTCTACCTGCGGAACGACCCCCACAGCCGGGAGCTGGAGGGCCTGCCCCGCCACCAGGGATTCGTGCGAGGAGAGGCGGACCTCCGCCAGGAGGTGCAGGAAGGCCCGGCGCGGTTCCTCGTGGACGTGCAGCGGGGGCAGAAGACAGGGTGGTTCTGCGACCAACGGGAGAACCGGCTGAGCGTGGCGGGCTTGGCCGCGGGAGGGGAGGCTCTGGAGGTCTTCTGCTACACGGGCGGGTTCGGGGTACACGCAGCCCTGGCGGGGGCCGAGTCCGTGCTGGGAGTGGAGATCAGCGAGGAGGCAGTGGAGCTCGCCCAGGAGAACGCGCGGCGCAACGGGGTGCAGGATCGGTGTACGTACCGGGTGGCCAACGCCTTCGACGAGCTGCGGGCCCTTCACCGGGCCGGCCGGCGGTTCGACTGGGTGGTGCTGGACCCCCCTGCCTTCGCCCGCCGCAAGGACGCCCTACCCCGGGCCCTGGCGGGGTACCGAGACGTGAACCTGTGGGCCCTGAAGCTCCTCCGGCCGGGAGGATTCCTGGTGACCTGCTCGTGCTCCTACCACGTGGACGAGGCAGCCCTGTGGAACGTGGTCCTGGACGCCGCCCAGGACGCAGGCCGGCGGCTGCGGTTGGTGGAGCAGCGGTCCCAGGCCAGGGACCACCCCGCCCTGGCCGCCATGCCGGAGACCCGGTACCTGAAGTGTTTCGTCCTCCAGGTGGTCTCCTGACTCCCCGGTGGGCAACGGCGAGGCCGCCGGGTACAATGGGGGTGACGGCGGACGTGGTGGTCCGGAACCAGCGGTGGCATGCGCAGCCCGACGGGAGGGGCAAATCCCCTCCCGTCGTTGCTTGTAAAGGAGGGGACGTACCTTGGCGACCGCGCACAGCTACGGGAGCGCCTGGCAGAGCACGCGGCAGGGCCAGCCGCCGGAGGGGGTGAGGGCTTTGCCCACCCGGCAGATGAGCATCGCGGACGACCTGGAGCTACTCTTGGCGGTGCTGCCGCCCCACATCCGGGAAGCCGTGGAGCGCCTGGGCCGCCGGGACACCCTGCTGGAGGTGGTCATGGACCTGGGCCGCGTGCCGGAGGCCCGGTTCACGGACGGCACCGTGATCCTGCCGGTGCGGGAAGTCACCCGGGAAGACCTCGCGTACGTCACCCAGCGGGTGGGCCGGTTCGGGAAGGACAACCGCGCGGGGATCGAGCGGACCCTGCACCGCATCTCCGCGATCCGCAACCGCATGGGCGAGGTGGTGGGCCTCACCTGCCGGGTGGGCCGGGCCGTGTACGGTACCGTGGACATCGTGCGGGACGTGATCGAGGCCGGGGAGTCCATCCTGCTCCTGGGGCGTCCCGGGGTGGGCAAGACCACCCTCCTCCGGGAGGCGGCCCGGGTGCTGGCGGACGAGATGGGCAAGCGGGTGGTGGTGGTGGACACGTCTAACGAGATCGCGGGGGACGGGGACATCCCCCACCCCGGCATCGGCAGGGCGCGCCGGATGCAGGTGCCCGAGCCCTCCCTGCAACACGCGGTGATGATCGAGGCGGTGGAGAACCACATGCCGGAGGTCATCGTCATCGACGAGATCGGCACGGAGGCGGAGGCCCTGGCGGCCCGCACCATCGCGGAGCGCGGGGTACAGCTCATCGCCACCGCCCACGGCAACACCCTGGACAACCTCCTCCAGAACCCCACCCTGTGTGACCTGGTGGGCGGCATCCAGGCCGTGACGCTGTCGGACGAAGAAGCCCGGCGGCGGGGCACGCAGAAGACGGTCCTGGAGCGCAAGGCGCCCCCCACCTTCGACGTGGTCATCGAGATCCAGGAGAAGGACAAGCTGGCGGTGCACCACAACGTGGCGGAGGTGGTGGACCGGTTCCTCCGGGGAATTCCCCCCCGGCCTGAGGTGCGGGTGCGGACCACGGAGGGGGTAGAGATCCAGCCCGCCCAGGTGCGGGTGGAGTCCTTCGCTCCCCAGGGTCCCTTCGCCGCCCCGGCCCCGGACGCGGGGGAGCGGCCAGGCCGCAAGGTCCTTCGCATCTACCCCTACGCGGTGAGCCGCAACCGTCTGGAGCGGGCCATCCGGGAGCTCCGGGTGCCCGCGTACGTGGTAGACCACCTGGAGGAAGCGGACCTGGTGGTCACGGTCAAGTCTCAGGAGAAGCGGCAGCCGAAACGGCTCAGGGACGCCCAGCTCCGCGGCATGCCCCTGCACGTGGTCCGCAGCAACACCGTCACCCAGCTGGAGGCCTTCCTGCGGTCCCTGTTCGACGTGGGAGACTACCTGGACGACCAGGAGGCCGCCCTGCGGGAGGTGGAGGACGCCATCCGGGAGGTGCTGGAAGAGGCCCAGCCGGTGGAGCTGTCCCCCCAGAACGCCTACATCCGGCGGCTGCAGCACCAGCTGGTGCAGCGGTACGGGCTCTCCTCGGAGAGCAAGGGCGAGGAGCCCTTCCGCCGCGTGGTCATCTACCCGCGCTGAGACCCGGTGAGGGGCCTGTACATCGCCCTGGAAGGCCCGGAAGGCGCGGGCAAAACTACCCAGCTGCGTCGCCTGGCTGCCCGCCTGCGCGCCGCGGGCCTGGAGGTGGTGGAAGTGCGGGAGCCTGGGGGTACCGCGGTGGGCGAGCTGCTCCGGAGTATCCTGGAAGACCCGGCCCACCGGACCCTCACCCCGGAAGCTGAGGCCCTGCTCTTCGCCGCGGCCCGCGCCCAACTCCTCCGGGAGGTGGTGCGCCCCGCCCTGGAGCAGGGGCGCACGGTGCTGTCGGACCGGTCCGTGTACGCCTCCCTGGCCTACCAAGGTTTTGGCCGCGGCCTGGGTCTGGAGGCCGTGTGGAGCGTGAACCACCTGGCCACGGGGGGGCTACTCCCGGACCTGGTGATCCTCCTCGACCTCCCCGTGGAGGAAGGACTGCGCCGCGACACCCGGAAGGCATCTGCGGGGGACCGCATCGGCCGGGAGGACGTGGCCTTCCACCGCCGCGTCCGGGAAGGGTATCTCTCCCTGAGCCGCGAAGACCCGCGCATCCGGGTGGTGGCCGCGGACCAGGACGCCGACCGGGTAGAGTCGTGCATCTGGGGCGAGGTCCGCCGGTTGGTGGAAAGCCGCGGAGGGACGGCGGGATGAAGCTGGTGCTGGCCATCGTGCAGGAGAAGGACTCCCGCAAGCTGGTGGACGCCCTCACGGAGGCAGGCTTTCAGGCCACGGTGCTGGCGTCCACAGGGGGGTTCCTCCGCACCGGCAACACCACCCTCTTGATCGGAGTCCAGGACGCGGAGGTGGACCGGGTCCTGGAGGTGGTCCGGCAGACCTGCCACGCCCGGGAGCAGCTCATGAGCCCCATCCCCCCCGTTGTGGAACCCGTGGACGCCTACGCGGCGTATCCGGTAAAGGTGCAGGTGGGCGGAGCCATCGTGTTCGTCCTGGGCGTGGACCGGATGGAGCGGGTGTAGGGGCGTGCGGTTCGTAGACGTGCTGGACCAGCACCATGCGGTGGGCCTGCTGCGGTCCGCCCTGCGCAGCGGGCGGGTGCACCACGCGTACCTCTTCGCGGGGCCCGCCGGCACCGGACGGTCCGAGACCGCTAGAGCCTTCTCGCGGGCCCTGCAGTGCGACGGGTACCAGGAGGACAGCTGCGGCAGCTGCGGGCCCTGCCGCAAGGTGTCCGCGGACGTCCACCCCGACGTGCGGTGGGTCCGACCCCTGGAAGGCAAAACCACCATCGGCATCGACCAGGTACGGGAGGTGCGGCGCGAAGCCGCCTACGGCCCACACGAGGGCCGCTGGAAGGTGTTCGTGTTCTGCCCTGCGGACGCCATGCTGGCCGAGGCCCAGAACAGCCTGCTGAAGCTGCTGGAGGAGCCCCCCGAGCGGGTGGTGTTCGTGCTGGTGGCGGAGTCCCCGCAGGCCCTCCTGCCCACCGTGGTGTCCCGCTGCCAGATGGTCCGCTTCAACCTGGTGCCCATCGGCCAGATCGAGCAGGCCCTGCGGGTCCAGCTCGGCGTGGAGCCCGCCCGATCCCGGGTGCTGGCGGCCCTCTCCGGGGGGCGGGCAGCTCGGGCCGCGGCCTGGGCCAAGGATCCGGAGTCCCTGCAGGACCGGGACGCGGTGGTGGAGCGCCTGGTGCGGGCCGAGAGGGAGGGCCTTTGGGCGGCCCTGCAAGCCGCGGAGTTCCTGACCCAGGACCGGTCCCGCTTGGCGGAACGGCTGGAGGTGGCCTCCTTCTGGTACCGGGACCTGCTGGTCTGGCGGGAGACCCAGGACCCCTCCCTCGTGGTCAACCTGGACCGTCTGGAGGAAATCCAGAAGCTGGGGCGCAGCCTGGACCCCACCAGCCTCCGGCGCATGCTGGAGACCCTGGAGGAAGCCCGCTGGGCCATCCGCCGCAACGCCAACCCTCGGCTGGCCCTGGAGGCGGCCTTCCTGCGGTTCGACCCCGAGCAGCCTTCGGTGGGCCGGACGGGCTCATAGGCCTCCCGTCCTCCCGCACCCCTCCTGCCTCCCTCCGCCCCGAGGAGCCTGTCCCCGAAAAACCGTCGCCCGGAGGGGACCGGGGTGGTCTGGACGGCCCGCGCCGTACAATGCCAGGTGGATATGGACCGCGCGGAGCTAGAGCACCTGCTGCGGCGCAAGTCGGCGGAAATCGCCGCCCTGCGGGAGATCAGCCGCACCATCAGCCAGGCCCACGACCTGGATACTACCCTCACCACCATCACCCGGAAGACGGCCGAGGTCATGGGCATGGACTCCTGCAGCCTGTACCTCCTGGACCCTCAGGGGGACTACCTAGTCCTGCGGGCCACCACGGGGCTGGCACCCGAGGCCGTGGGCCGCGCCAGGCTCCGGGTGGGCCAGGGGCTCACCGGCTGGGCTGCCCTCCACGAGGAGCCCGCGTGGAGCAGCAACGCGCCCTCAGATCCCCGCTTCGTCCTCCTCCCGGAGACTGAGGAGCTACGCTTCAAGTCGCTGTTGGCCGTGCCCCTGGTGGTGGGGGGCCGGGTGCTGGGCGCCATGAACGTCCAGACCCGCACCACCCACGAGTTCACCGAGGACGAGGTGGAGCTCCTGAGCATGATCGCGGACCTGGCAGGTGGGGCCATCGAGAAAGCCACCCTCCACGACCACATGCGCCGGCAGATCCGAGAGCTTTCTACCCTGGCGGAGCTTAGCCAGACCCTAACTTCCCCCCTCTACCTGGAGCAGGTGCTGCAGCTGATCGTGGAGATGGCAGCCCGCATGCTGGAAGCGCGGCTGTGTTCCCTGCTCCTCCTGGACGAGTCCACAGGGGTGCTCCGGCCCGCGGCCGCCCACCCTACCAACGAGGCGTACACGGAGCGCGCACCCATCCCCGTGGGCTCGGGGATCGCGGGCCGGGTGGCGCAGACAGGCGAGATGGAGCTCGTGGCGGACCTCCTGGCGGAGCCGCGGTTCTCCGACCCGGAGTTCGCCCGCCGGGAGGGCCTGCGGTCCATGGTCTCCGTGCCCTTGCGTGTCCGGGACCGGGTGATCGGGGTCCTCAACTGCTACCGGGGGCGTCCCGCCGCCTTCTCCCCCGCGGACGTGAACCTCCTCACCACCCTGGCCACCCAGACGGCCCTGGCCATCGAGAACGCCAACCTCGTGATGCGGTCCGCGGTGGTGCGGGAGATGCACCACCGGGTAAAGAACAACCTGCAGACCATCGCCATGCTGCTGCGGCTGCAGCTGGCGGACGGGCGGGAGCCCTCTGGTCGGGAGGTCCTGACGGAGACCATCAACCGCGTCCTGGGTATCGCCGCGGTGCACGAGATCCTGTCCCTGGAAGGTTTCCGGACGGTGAACCTGCGGGAGGTCCTGGACCGGGTCACCCACGCGGTGGTGGCCAACATGCGCCGGCCGGACCTGCACCTGGAGGTTTCCGTGCAGGGGGACGAGGTGTACTTCCCCTCCCAGCCCGCCACCTCCGCGGCCCTGGTGGCCACGGAGCTGGTGCAGAACGCCCTGGAGCACGCCTTCCGCCACCGCACCCGGGGTCACCTCTGGGTCCGGCTGCTGGACTCCCCCACCCACGTGGTCCTGGAGGTAGAGGACGACGGGGCGGGGCTGCCGGAGGGGTTCGACCCGGCCCGTTCTTCGGACCTCGGCCTCCGGATCGCCCGCACCCTCGTGCAGGAGGACCTGCGGGGGGAGCTGTCCGCCTACCAAGCTGCGGGAGCCCGCTTCGTGGTGCGGATTCCCAAGGAGGTCCTGCGGGGTTGAAGCGCATCGTGATCGCGGACGACGAGGCCCTCATCCGCATGGGCCTGCGCGCCATGCTGGAGGAGGCGGGCTACCGCGTGGTGGGCGAAGCCTCCGACGGCCGGCGGGCCGTGGAGCTGGTCCAGCGCCTGCGCCCGGACCTGGTGTTCCTGGACGTGAAGATGCCGCAAATGGACGGGCTCGCGGCGGCCGCCTCCATCCAGGAGCTTTGTCCCACGCCCGTGGTGCTCCTCACCGCGTACAGCGAACGGGAGCTCGTGAAGCAGGCCCAGCAGGCCGGGGTCCTGGCGTACCTGGTCAAGCCCATCAAGGAAGAAGACCTGGTTCCCGCCATCGAGGTGGCCCTGGCACGGTTCGCGGACCTCGTGCGCAGGGAGGAGCGCATCGGAGCACTCGAAGAGCAGCTCGCCACCCGCAAGCTGGTGGAGCGGGCCAAGGGCGTCCTCATGCAACGGGAGGGGATCTCCGAGGAGGAAGCCTTCCGCCGCCTGCAGATGGAGGCCCGGCGCACCCGCCGGACCATGCGGGAGGTGGCACAACAGATCCTCGCGGAGTCTTAGGGCCTTCCCCGGGCAGCCCCCGGAGGGTCATGGACCGACCTCAGGACTCCAGAAAGGTGTCCACCGGGATGACGAGGTCCGGAAGCAGGGCGGGCGCCACGGCCTCCCCCCGCCGCAGTACCCGGACGTCCTCGTAGCCTTGATGGGAGGGCTGGCGGTAGACCTCCACGTGATGCCGGGTGAGGTCCACCACCCAAACCTCGGGAATCCCCCAACGGGCGTACAGAGGGACCTTCAGCTCCCGGTCCACGGCCGCGGAAGTCTCCGCCACCTCCACCAGCAAGAGGATGTCTTCCGGACCTGGGTGCGAATCGGCGTAGAAGTCCGCACGGGGCTTGAGCAAGGTCAGGTCGGGCTGGGGCTCCGAGTGCTCCCCGAGCTGGACGGGATCCTGCACCCCCACGATCACCCGGTCTCCCCCTTCGCGGCTGAACCAGCGGACGAGTCGTTTCACGCACGCCGCGTGCCGACTCCCTACAGGGCTCATGGCTACGATCTCCCCCTCTAGAAGCTCCACCCGGTCGTCTTCGGACAGAATCCCAGCTTCTCCCATCCTGTGGTACTCCGCTACCGTGAACAGGCGCCTCCGGATCCCGACGGCCATAAGCTCCTCCACCACCTCCCCGCTCCCAACCATACTCCCCACGCGGCCTCCGACACCAGGCCAGCCCCACGGCTGCACGCTTTCGGGGGGAGCCGGTCCGCTGCCCCTGGGCTTTCCCGGATACCTTCCCGCCTGTCAGATGCCGTCCTGCAGGGCCCGCAACAGGGTGGCCATCTCCACCGCCACCAGGGCCGCGTCACGACCCCGGTTGCCCGCCTTGCCGCCCGCCCGCTCCGCCGCCTGCTCCGTGCTGTCCGCGGTGACCACCCCGTACACCACCGGAAGCCCGGCCTCCAGCCCCACTCGGGCGATGCCCGCGGCGCTCTGCCCGGCCACGTACTCGAAGTGGGGAGTTTCGCCCCGCACCACCGCGCCCAGACACACCACCGCCTGGTAGCGCCCCGACCGGGCCAGGTGCGAGGCCACCGCGGGGATCTCGAAGGCCCCGGGCACCCAGGCCACGTCCACCTCCTCCACCCCGCACCGGCGCAGGACGTCCAGGGCACCTTCCAGGAGCAGCCGCGTGGTGGCCTCGTTGAACCGGCTCACCACCACGGCTACCCGCAGCCCGCGGCCGTCCAGGGACCCCTCAAACGTCCGCACCCTCATCCGTCCCCTCCCACTTCGTCCAGCAGATGGCCCAGCCGGTCCCGCTTGGCCCGAAGGTAGGCCAGGTTCTCCGGCCCCACGCCCACCACGAGGGGCACCCGCTCCGCCACCTTCACCCCCGCACGCTCCAGGGCGAGGACCTTGGCAGGGTTGTTGGTGAGCAGCCGCGCCCGCTGGACCCCCACGGCCCGGACGATCTGCGCGCCCACCGCGTGGTCCCGGGCGTCCGGGGGAAAGCCCAAAGCCAGGTTCGCCTCCACGGTGTCGTAGCCCAGGTCCTGCAGGGCGTACGCCCGCACCTTGTTGGCGAGGCCGATGCCCCGGCCCTCCTGCCGCAGGTACACCACCACCCCGCGCCCCGCCTCCGCGATGCGCCGCATGGACTCCCGGAGCTGCGCCTCGCAGTCGCACCGCCGGCTGCCGAAAGCTTCCCCCGTGAGGCACTGGGAGTGTAGCCGCACCAGGACCGGCTCCCCCGTGGTCACCTCCCCTAGGACCAAGGCCAGGTGGATCCGGTCGGTGAAGCGGTGCCGGAAGGCCACCATCCGCCAGGTGACCCCGCGGGCGGGGAGCTGCGTCTCGTCCACCACCTCCACCACGGTCTCGTGCTCCAGCCGCCACCGCACCAGGTCCGCCACCCGCAGCAGACCTACTCCCAACCGCTGACACAGGGACACGAGGTCCCGCAGGCGCGCCATCTGCCCGTCAGGGGCCAGGATCTCGCAGATGGCGGCCACGGGCGGAAGTCCGGCCCGCTGCACCAGCTCCACCGCTGCCTCCGTGTGTCCGGCCCGCTCCAACACCCCTCCCTCCCGGGCCACCAGGGGGAACAGGTGGCCCGGGCGGTCCAGGTCCTCCGGCGCCGTGGCGGGGTCTGCCAGGGCCCGCAAGGTGGTGGCACGGTCGAAGGCGGAAATCCCGCTCCCCACTCCCTTTCGGGCGCTCACGGAGACCGTGAAGGCGGTGCCGTAGCGGCTGGTGTTGCGGGCGGTCATGGGCGGCAGGTCCAGCTCCCGTGCTCGCTGTGCGGTCAAGGGCGCGCACAGCAGCCCCCGGCCCTCCGTGATCATGAGGTTGACCGCCTGGGGAGTAGCCCGCGCGGCGGCGAGGACGAAGTCGCCTTCGTTTTCCCGGTGCTCGTCGTCCAGGACCACCACCAACTCTCCGCGGCCCAGGCGCCGGACCGCCTCCTCTACGGAGACCCACGGGCCGCTCATGCCTTTCTCCAGCCTTCCAGGAGTCTCGCCACGTACTTGGCCAGGACGTCCGCCTCCAGGTTCACGGGGTCGCCCGGGGCCTTGAGAGCCAGGGTGGTGCGCCGCAGGGTCTGCGGGATCAGGCAGACCCGGAAGCTGCGGGAAGACAGCCCCGCCACCGTGAGGCTCACGCCGTCCACCGCCACCGACCCGCGCTCCACCAGGTAGCGCAGCACCGCCTGGGGCGCCGCGATCTCCACCCAGCGGCTTTCCCCGTCCTCCCGCACCGTCCGCACCCGGCCCACGCCGTCCACGTGTCCCTGCACCAGGTGACCTCCCAGGCGCTGGGCCAGGGTCAGGGGCCGCTCCAGGTTCACGAGATCCTGGGGCCTGCGCAGCCCCAGGGTGGTGCGCCGCAGGGTGGCAGGGCCGAGGTCGACCTCGAACCCGCCCCCGTCCGCCTTCACCACGGTCAGACATACCCCGTCCACAGCCACGCTGTCCCCTGGCCGCAGTCCCCGCAGCACCCGTTTGGCCCGGACCCGTAGCCGGGTCTGTCGCAAGGCCTCTACCGTGCCCACTTCCTCCACGATGCCGGTGAACATTCAGTCCTCCCGCAGGCTCCCGCGCACGTCCCCCTCCACGCACACGTCCTGCCCGAACTGCCTCACCACCACGTGTTCCAGCCGCAGCGCACGGGAAAGCTCCGCCACCCCCGCGCCCCCCACCGGGGATGGGGCGCCGTCCCCTCCCACCACCAAGGGCCCCAGGAAGGCCACCACCCGGTCCACCAGGCCGGCCTCCAGCAGGGAACCGTGCAGGGCCGAGCCGCCTTCTGCCAGCACGCTTAGCGCCCCCCGGCCCGCCAGCCGCCCCAACAGGTCCCGTAGGGACACCCGTCCGCCCTCCGGCTCGCACACCCAAACCTCCGCCCCCGCGCCACGGAGCTGCTCCGCCCGAGCGGCGTCCGCGGCGGGCGTGGTGGCCACCACCACCCGAGACCCGCCCTCCCGCAGCATACGGGCCTGGGGCGGAAGCCGGAGGCGGCTGTCCACCACCACCCGGAGGGGGTCGCGGCCTCCGGGCAGCCGGCACGTGAGGGCGGGGTCGTCCTTCACAGCGGTACCGACCCCCACCATCACCGCGTCGTGTTGGTCCCGCAGGCGGTGGACGTACTCCCGGGCCTCCGGACCCGTGATCCACCGGGAAGCGCCCGTACGGGTGGCGAGTCGGCCGTCCAAGGACATGGCCCACTTGGCGGTCACCCAGGGCAGGCCCGTGGTGCGGTGCTTGATGTACGCCGCGTTCAACCGCCGCGCCTCGCCCTCCAGCACGCCCACCTCCACGTCCACCCCTGCTTCCTCCAGGCGCCGGACCCCCTTGCCCCGCACGCGCGCATCCGGGTCCTCTACCGCCACCACCACCCGCCGCACCCCCGCGGCCAGGATGGCGTCCGTGCACGGCGGCGTGCGGCCGTGGTGGTTGCAGGGCTCCAGGTTGACGTACAGGGTGGCCCCCGCGGCCAGGGGTCCGGCTCGAGCCAGGGCCTCCACCTCCGCGTGCGGCTCGCCTGCGGCACGGTGGTAGCCCCAGCCCACCTCCGCGCCCTCGCGCACCACTACCGCCCCCACCGCGGGGTTGGGGCTGGTGCGCCCCAGGGCCCGAGAGGCCAGGCCCAAGGCCCGCCGCATCCAAAAAGCGTCCTGCAAACGCATGCGCCCGGAGGCAGGACCTCCGGGCGCAGTTGTCTGCGGCTTCCCCGCACCCGCGCACCCGGCAGCACGCCGGAACGCGCGAGGCCTGGCGTTCCGCGACCTTCTCCCATCCGGACTGTACCGTCGGCCCCGGACTCGGCTCCCGCTGGGAGCCCCACCGGCGTCCACCGCGCCACGGACCGTGCGCAGGTCGCGGGCTCGCGCCGGACTCCGCCGGCGCTCACCGCCGGTCGGGAATCGGGAGCCGTGCGGCTCCCTCACCCTGCCCCGAAGGTCCCACCGGTTGTCGAGACGATTGTACCGCAGGGAGCTTAACCCCCCAAAAAATCGCTTCCCCGATTTTGGGGACCCGGGTCCTGTCTTGCGCATGGATTTCATGGAGCGTTCCGGGGGCCTGCCCGCGCGCGGGACCCGCGATATTGTTCGGGAATTGCGGCCTTTGCCTCGGGCTCCAGGGGCCTCTGTCCAGCTTCTGCAAACTTTTTCCGGCCCGACCGGTTGACAGCCCGACCCTACACTGCTATCTAACAAAGAAACGAAATCGCGCTGAGGAAGTGCGCCTAGGGTTCCGCGGCCGCGACCCCGGCCGGTCTGGACCAAGCGGCGCAGGGCGGGTCACGGGCCCGCTACACCGTCGGGACAAAAGCCCGAGGGGGAGGTTCCTCAAGACGAGGCCCCCTCGGGCTTTGGGTTATCTCCGACATCTCGACTGCAGGAGGGAGCCGGGACCGTGACGTCTCTGGCGGCGATGGTGGAGCGCGACGCGTGCGGGGTGGGGTTCGTGGCGCGCCCGGAGGGAGCCCCGTCCCACGCGGTCCTCCAGGCAGCCCTGGCGGCTCTGCGCAACCTGGCCCACCGGGGGGCGCAGGCCGCGGACGGCCGCACGGGGGACGGTGCAGGGGTCTTGACGGAGATCCCCCACGGCCTGTTCCGCCGGGTGCTCCGGGAGATGGGCTACCGCGGAGACGAGCAGCCCCTGGCGGTGGGCGTGTTCTTCTTCCCCGCAGACGAGGAAGCTTACCACGCGTGCAGGGACGCTTGTGAGGGGGAGTTCGAGCGGGGCAGGCTGCGGCTTCTGGGCTGGCGGACCCCGCCGGTGCAGCCGAAAGCCCTGGGGGACTACGCCCTGCGCACCCTTCCACGGATCCAGCAGGCTCTCCTGGTGGGCCCCCCGGACCTGGACCCCGAAGCCCTGGAACGGCTCTTGTACCTGGTGCGCCGGCGCATCGAGAAACGGGCCGCTTCCCTGGGCCTGTACGTGCCGTCCCTGTCCTGCCGGACGGTGGTGTACAAGGCCCTGGTGTCTGCCCCGCAGCTGGAGCGCTTCTACCTGGACCTACAGGACCAGGACTTCGCGGTGCGGGCTGCGGTGTTCCACCAGCGGTACAGCACCAACACCAACCCTTCCTGGCAGCTGGCCCAGCCCTTCCGGCTGCTGGCCCACAACGGGGAGATCAACACCCTCCTGGGCAACGTGAACTGGATGCGGGCCCGGGAGAAAGACCTCTCCAGCGCGGTGTGGGAGGACCAGCTGGACGAGCTGCTGCCCGTGATCCAGGAAGGCGGCAGCGACAGCGCCATGCTGGACAACGTCCTGGAGCTGGTCCGCCGCAGCGGGCGCGACCTGCCCCACGCCCTACGCATGCTGGTGCCGGAAGCGTGGGAAGGGGCGTGGGACCTGGAGCCTGCGGTGCGCGGGTTCTACCGGTACCACGCATGCCTGGCGGAGCCGTGGGACGGCCCCGCGGCGCTGGCCTTCTTCGACGGCCGCACCGTGGGCATGGCCCTGGACCGGAACGGCCTGCGCCCCGCCCGCTACACCGTCACCCGGGACGGCCTGGTGGTGGCCGCCTCGGAGGTGGGGGTGCTCCCCATCGCGCCCGGGCGCGTGCTGGAGCGAGGCCGCCTGGGCCCGGGCCAGATGGTGGTGGTGGACCTGGAGCAGCGGAGGCTGCTCCACCACCACGAGATCCGCCGTCAGCTGGCTTCCCGCAAGCCCTACGCCAAGTGGGCGGAGCGGCTCGTGCGGGTGGACCCTAAACCACGAGCCCGGACGCCCGCAGACGCCCAGCTGCGGGCTCTGGAACTGGCCTTCGGCTACACCAAGGAAGACCTGCAACGGGTGGTGCAGGCCATGGCCGCAGAGGGCAAGGACGCGGTGGGCTCCATGGGGGACGACACCCCGCCCTCCGCCCTTTCCAGCCACCCGCGGCTGCTGTACCAGTTCTTCCGCCAGCGGTTCGCCCAGGTCACCAACCCGCCCATCGACCCCCTGCGGGAGCGGGTCGTGATGTCCTTGGAGGTCCGCCTGGGTGCTCGGCGTTCCTTCCTGGAGGAGACCCCCGAGCACGCGGACCTGGTGGAGCTCGCGAGCCCCGTGCTCCCGGACCTGGACTGGCTGGAGGAAGTCCCCCTGCAGCCCCGGTGGCTGGACGCCACCTTCGAGGCGGACCGGGGCACGGAGGGCCTGAAGGAAGCCCTGGAGGGCCTGTGCCGGGAGGCCGCGCAGGCGGTCCGGGAGGGCTGCACCGCCGTGGTCCTCAGCGACCGAGGGGTGAGCCGCCACCGGGCGCCTATCCCGGCTTTGCTGGCCACCGCCGCGGTCCACCACCACCTTATCCGGGAAGGGCTGCGTCTGCGCGCCGCCCTCCTGGTGGAGACGGGGGAGGCGCGGGAGGTCCACCACCTGGCGTGTCTGGTAG
>Ga0272447_1000332_pt1 | contig 36835 bp, 48 predicted proteins | sample YNPCB0133_FD_194589 | JGI IMG/M metagenome (GOLD analysis project Ga0272447, IMG submission 194589) | Hot spring microbial mat communities from Yellowstone National Park, WY, United States - YNP-CB-013-3 | ecosystem: Environmental > Aquatic > Thermal springs > Hot (42-90C) > Sediment | place... | reverse complement strand
GATGGTACTGGCGGGACGCCCGCTGGGAGAGTAGGTCCGTGCGCCGCAACAACGCGGCGTGGAGCAGTGGCAGCTCGTCGGGCTCATAACCCGAAGGTCGGTGGTTCGAATCCACCCGCCGCTACCATACATAGACGGCTTACAGTCGATCTGTAAGCCGTCTGTTTTTTTAACTAACTGCTCCTCGGAATGTTACAGGTTTCTCACCGTGAAGCATAATTTGGCGGAAGATAAGCTTTCACACTTCGTCACGTGGTACAATGTCAGACGCTTCATCATTATGTATGTTGAGGCATTCGTCCGATGAACAATGGTATTCGTATTATTCCCGTTCGCGGCATCGGCGATGTGCAGCCTGGTGATGACCTTGCCAGCGTTCTTGTCGGTGCGCTTACGTGCAACGATATCGTACTGGAGGATGGAGATGTTCTGGTCGTTACCCAGAAGATTGTTTCGAAAGCGGAAGGTCGCCTGGTAAATCTGCAAACTGTCGAGCCATCGCATCTGGCGCGTATGGCTGCGTTGCAGGGACGAAAAGATGCAGCATACTATGAAGTGGTGCTGCGTGAGAGTCGGCGTATTGTCCGAATGGATCGTGGTGTGTTGATTACTGAAACTCACCATGGGTTTATCTGTGCAAATGCTGGAGTCGATGAGTCGAATGTGGCGGGCGGGCGTTTTGTGACGTTACTGCCAACTGATCCGGACGCCTCGGCGGCGCGCCTGCGGCAGGCGTTGCTCGAACGCTATAATCTTGAGGTGGCAGTTATTATCTCAGATACATTCGGGCGCCCATGGCGCGAAGGACAGGTGAATGTCGCGATTGGCGCTGCGGGCATTGCACCGCTGGTTGATTATGCAGGTCAACAGGACGCATATGGCTATACTCTGCATGCAAGCCTCATTGCAGTAGCTGACGAGTTGGCCTCGGCTGCGGAGTTAGTGATGGGAAAGGCTAATCAGATACCTGTAGCAATTGTGCGGGGGTATCGTTTTGTGCACTCTGATGTAGGTGCACGAGCATTGATTCGTGCACCTGAACGTGATCTTTTTCGTTAGGGAACGTACAGGTGGTGATGTCTGGAGAAGCAAACCGTCTGTCGCTTTCGCTAGCAGACATTATTCGTGGACGTCGGTCGGTGCGTCGCCTGGCGGATCGCCCCGTTCCACGCGATTATGTTCTGGCAATGCTGGAAGCCGCTCGCTGGGCACCGTCGCCGCATGGACGGCAGCCATGGCGTTTTGTGGTATTGACCCGTGCTGAGCCTAAGCACATCCTGGCTGAAGCTATGGGCGCCGAGTGGCGACGACAACTCGCCCTTGATGGTCAGGACGAGGCTACCATCGAGATGCGTGCGCAGGCATCGTATAAGCGCATTACCGGTGCTCCGGTGGTCATTCTGCCATGTCTCTACACTGTCGATCTCGATGTGTATCCTGATGCACTGCGTAACGCTGCCGAAACGACGATGGCAGTGCAGAGTCTCGGATGCGCCATTCAGAATATGCTGCTGACAGCGTATTCACTAGGACTGGACTGCGGCTGGATGTGTGCACCGTTGTTCTGTCCGGCAGTCGTGACGACAGCGCTCGCTCTCGATCCCGCGCTTACACCCCATGCTCTGATTACGGTCGGGTACGCCGCGGTCGAACCAGTTCGTCGGGAGCGATTGCCGCTTGATGCTTTGATCGTCCTCTTTAACTGATACAAGATAAGGTCTCCTCATGATCGTCGTGCTTGCGGGTGGCGTCGGGGCTGCCCGTTTTCTTGAAGGTCTGGTGCAGGTTGCTCCGCCGGAGGAAATCGTTGCAATCATTAACACTGGCGACGACATGGTCTTTCACGGATTGCATGTGTCGCCAGATATCGATATCGTCACGTACACGCTGGCAGGTATTGTCGATGAGTTGCAGGGATGGGGAGTGCGCGACGATACCACGCATACGCTGTCTATGCTTGCGCAGTTGGGCGCAGAAACGTGGTTCAAGCTCGGCGATCGTGATATGGCAGTGCATATTCGTCGCACCGAGTTGTTGCGGGCAGGGTGGACGCTCTCTGAAGTAACGGATGCATTTCGTCGCGCATTGAAGGTGGGTGTCCGACTTCTGCCTATGAGTGATGATCAGGTGGCGACTGAGATTTACACTCCGGTGGGCTGGCTGCATTTTCAGCAGTATCTGGTGCAACGCCGCGCACGCGATGAGGTGCTTGGGGTGCGTTTTGTCGGCATCGACCGGGCGCGCCCGGCGCCGGGAGTGATCGAGGCGTTGCAGCAGGCGGACGCGGTGATCATTGCACCGAGCAATCCGATTGTCAGTGTCGGTACAATCCTGGCGGTACCCGGTGTGCGTGATGCAGTCACTTCTACACCGGCGCCGGTTGTAGCAGTCAGCCCGATCGTGGCAGGCGCACCAATCAAGGGTCCGGCAGCGCCGCTCATGCGTGCAGTTGGACTGGACGTGTCTGCACGTGGTGTAGCGATTTGCTATCGCGGCGTGATTGACACACTGATCATAGATCAGGCTGATGCCGGGCTGGCTGACGAGATCCGCGCATTTGGTATGGAGGTAGTGGTTACCGATACCATCATGCACGGACGCGCTGCAAAGCGTCGCCTGGCAGAAACGACTCTAAGCGCAGCAAGAACTGCAACCCGTCGCCGATCGTAAGAGAAAGAATTGCATGGTCGTCCACGCGATTGTTCCAGTGAAGGAATTGCACAGGGCGAAACAGCGTCTCGCATGCGTGCTCGACACGCATGAACGGCGAGCGTTGTCGCTGGCAATGCTCGACGATGTGCTGGTCGCATTATCGCGCTCGCCAGTCAGTCGCATCATCGTGATCGGTCGTGATGTGGAAGCATGGCATACAGCGCACGCTCACGGCGCCGCGTTTGTGATGGATCAGTCCGTCGATCTCAACGCTGCACTGCATCAGGCTGCAGCAGATATACCCGATCATACCGCAGTGATGGTAGCACCGTCCGATCTGCCGCTCCTTGATGCGGAGGATGTCGTGGCACTAACCAGCATATCCGGCAACCATCCAGGAGTAGTAATTGCACCAGCTCACGATGGCGGAACAAACCTTCTCCTTGTGAATCCTGTAGCGGGATGGACGTTTCTCTTTGGTCCTGATAGTCTCATGCAACATATTGCGGCAGCAAAACGGCGTCAATTGCCGGTGCACCTGTTGCGTCTACCACATATCGAACGGGATGTTGACGATATTGATGATCTGATCTGGCTGGCGCAACAGCCCGGTGATACGTCGGCGCAGCGCCTGGCGCGGATGTTTCTGGATCGAAAAGGAGCACAGCTATGGCAATCATCGGATATGCCGCCGCATTAGAGCAGTTTCACCCAAACGATCTACTGGCATACTGTCAACTTGCTGAACGGCATGGATTCAAAGGCGTGATGGCAGCCGATCATTTCCAGCCATGGGTGCCGCAACAGGGTCATAGCGCCTTTGTCTGGAGCTGGATGGCAGCGCTTGGCGCGACAACCTGTACACTGAGATTCGGTCCAGGCGCGACATGTCCGTCGTTTCGATACCATCCGGCCATCGTTGCGCAGGCGGCTGCCACGCAGGCAGCAATGACCCCTGGTCGTTTCTGGTTGGGATTGGGAAGCGGTGAAGCACTGAACGAACGGGTGGTTGGCGGCATCTGGCCCGAGCCGCACATTCGCTTGCAGATGCTCCAGGAGGCGGTTGGCATCATCAAGAAGTTATTCACTGGAAAAGTTGCCCGCCACGACGATGGCAAGTATTTCAAAATGGAGCGTGTTCGCCTGTGGACCCTGCCGCCAACCCCGCCGCCGATCTATATCGCAACTGCCGGACCGGTGACTGCTGAATGGGCGGGAAGAGAGTGCGACGGGATCATTACGCCTGGGGCAAGTCTCGAAAAACTGCGCATGCTGCTGGGAAAGTTCGAGGAGGGAGCGCGAAAAGCTGGAAAAGACCCGGCACGGATGCCCAAACTGCTCCAGTTGCATATGTCGTGGGCAGAAACCTACGAGGAAGCGATGCAGAACGCATTGACCGAGTGGCCCAACGGCGGGATGCCCTTTCCCAAACAGGATATTCGCAGCCCGGAAGATTTTGCCGAGATCGCCAAACTGGTGCGCCCCGAAAACTTCAAGAACCGTTTGTTGATTTCGCCCGATCTCGATGAACATCGCGCCTACATTCAACAGTTCATCGATCTGGGTTTCGACGAGATCCATGTCCACAATGTCGGACGCAATCAAGAACAGTTCATTAAGGCGTTTAGTGAGCGTGTCATACCAAATCTTAGTCGATAGGAATGTACCCCTGCCGGGGCAAATCGGAGTTGTTCCGGAATGTTTCTGGCATGCTGGAACAGTGCGTGTCCCTGCATTGCCTGGGTGCGCAGGCGTCTCGCCTGCATGTAGCGATCAACCCATCACGGGAGTGCGGGCATCATATCCTTGGACACCCTACAAGGGCAGGATGCCCTCCTGTGGCAAACCTAGCGGACTGCGCAGCATGTTTTCCAGATGTGATATGACACGTGGCTGGAGGATTGTGAGCTAGTGGGTTGACACAGTCTCTTGCCTCCCTGGGAAACGGCACCAGCCGCAGCTGGCGCCATCTTTTCTCAGCGCTTCGTCATAATCAACCAGGGGTGGACGACTGCCCGTTGATCTGTTCCCGCATTGCGCGCCAGAGCGCTTCCGCCCGGATTGGCAGTTCAGTCATGCGGACGCCGGTTGCATCGCGGATAGCGTTGGCGATCGCGGCGGCGCCTGCGGTGATCGGCGGTTCACCAACTCCGCGTGCGCCGAAAGGACCGTAGGGCGACGGGTTTTCCACCAGTACCGCCTCAATATCCGGAACCTGATCGAACGCTGGCAGGTTGTAGTCCATGAAACTGGCTGTCAGCAACTGACCGTACTCATCATAGATCATCGCCTCATACAGCCCCCAACCGATGCCCTGCACCGAGCCGCCGTGGATCTGCCCGGCAACCATTGTCGGGTTGAGGGCAAAGCCGACATCCTGGATGGCGACGTACTGTTTCAGCGTCACCTGTCCGGTTTCAGGATCGACGTGAACCTTTGCCAGGTGCGCCACGAAGCCCGGCGCATTCTCAGAAACCGCAGCGCTCCCCTCCGCAATGATCGGACCTGGTCCGCCTGCTTTGCTTTCGGCAATGGCTGCCAGTGTGCCAATCGAGACGGCCTTATCGGGAAAGCCCCTAACGCTCACCATTCCATTGCGGAGTTCGAGATCTGCGACGCTGACTTCGAAGTGATCGGCAGCAATCTCGAACAGCTTCTCACGAACAGCGCGTGCAGCCTTTGCAACCGCCCCTGCAACACTGTAGGTCGTCTGACTGCCGCCAGAAGGACCGGCAAATGGACCGCTGCGGGTATCGCCCTGGATGAGTTCGATCTGTTCGGGCGGAATATCAAGAATCTCAGCCACGACGAGCACAAGTGAGGAATTGACGCCAGAAATGTCAACCGATCCGACATGAATGCGCACAGTTCCGTCAGTATCCACGCGGCAGATGGAGGCGGCAGGCGACATACCGCATGGCCATCCGCCAATGGCGATGCCGACGCCTTCATTCGGTCCGACCTGCCGATCCTTCCATGCAGGATGGTCGCGCAACCGTTCCAGCACTAGTTTCAGACCAATATGGGGCCAGGGATCGTTGTTGCCCATAGGATCGCCGGTTTCAGCCGCGTTTTGCAATCGGAACGTAAGTGGATCATGCCCAAGTGCGCGTGCCAGGTCGTCGATCGTCGATTCGATAGCGAAGGTGGCAGTTGGCGCGCCGGGAGCGCGATAGGCGCCTGCCTGCGGTTTGTGCGTCAATACTTCATAGCAGTCGATCCGCAGATTGGGGCATTTGTAGTAACCGCCGAGCAGAATACCGACAATTCCGCCCAGCGTGAAGGGAAACACCCCGTTGTCCATTAGCACACGCGCCTGAATTGCTGTGAGTGTGCCGTCGGCGCGTGCACCGACCTTCAGTTCCACAATCGCAGCGGGTGAAGGCGTGGTCGAGAGAAAATCCTCGGTACGGGTCAGCACCAGGCGGACAGGGCGTTTGACAGTGATAGCAACAGCTGCAACCAGCGGATCGATAATACCGTACTTGGCGCCAAAACCTCCGCCAATCGTCATCGGAACGACTCGCACCTTGTGCTTTGGCAGCGACAGAAGACGCGCCACCTCGTCGCGCACACTGAACTGACCCTGCGTGCTGGTATACACAGTTACGCCGCCACGGTATAGATCGGGTTCGGCAACCGATGCATGCGGCTCTAGATACCCCTGATGCACCATTGGCGTGCGGTATACCCGTTCGATGACGACATCAGCTTCGGCAAACCCACGCTCAACATCTCCGCGTACGAAGTGAACTTCGTCATGAATATTCGAGGGTGCGCCAGTCGTTTCCTGTTCACCCTTGTCTACTGCGGCATGCGCTGCTGTCAGGTCGGCGCCTTCTTTGGGCAACCCTTGGGGCCAGATGACTGGTGCATCGGGGGCAGCAGCCTTCTGCACGTCGATAATTGGCGTCAACGGCTCATACTCGACAACGACGCGATCAGCAGCGTCGCGCGCTGCCGCCTCGGTTTCGCCAACCACCACGACAACCGGTTGACCGCGCCAGAGGACACGATCTTTTGCCAGAACAGCGCTGTGGCGTGAATTGACCGCCCGGTCGCGCGTTGGCAAGTCGTCGGCGGTCAACACAGCAACAACGCCAGGAGCAGCCTGGGCAGTGCTCCTATCGATAGCAACAATCCGTGCGTGGGCGTAGGGACTCAAGACGAGGCATGCATGCAGCATACCGGGGAGCGACAGATCACCTGCATACTTTGCATTGCCGGTAATCTTCTCCAACCCTTCGATTAAGCGATGGCCCTTGCCAAGATAGCGAAACGTCGATCCATTGTGCGACACAGGTTTCCTCGCTTCTACTCTTCCTCAAAAATTGCCCGAACACGGAACATGCCATCCTGCTGCTCAGGAGCGTTTGCCAACGCCTGTTCACGCGGCAGCGACGGACGAATCTCATCTTCGCGCAGAACATTGACCAGGTCAGTGACTTGCGCAGTGGGTGGCACCGTGCTCACATCGATCTGTTGCAGCATTTGAAAATGGTCAAGAATGTTGGACAGTTGATCGCGCATCTTCTCCAGTTCGGCAGGAGAGAGGCGCAAACGCGCCAGTCGCGCCACATGGGCAACATCTTCCAGGGTAAGTGCCATATGTTTTCTTCCTCCTGTAATCCAGATGCTTATGGCGTTGTTGATGTTGGTGTTAGTGTTATGGTTGGTGTCGGCGCAGGCTCAGGTGTGCCTGGCATCGCCGTTGGCTGTGTCGTGATGTCAGGTGTTGCCAGCGGTTCCGGTGTCAACGTAGGCGGCATGCGGAGCGTGACAAAAACCCGCGGCGCTGGCGGAACCAGGGTCACTCCTTCCGGCAGCGAGAATGTTGGTTCAAGTTCATACGTTCCAGGTCCTAATCCGCGAACATTGATCACGCCAAGCAATTGCGTGCCAGACAACGCTTCGAGTTGTAGCGATGATCCTGTCACAGTGACAGACACAATACCCGGACTGAGCGATGCCAGTAAGCCATCACTGATGCCAATGATCTGCACCGATGCCGGTACGGTTACCTGAAACGGTCGGTTGATTGGCACAATTGTGACTGTCACAACTACGTCTGCTGGCTCGCCAAAGCGCAACTGGGTACCGCGCGGCGGTATGAGTGCTACCGTTCGGGTCAGTGTTTGTGAAGCGCCAGTAATATCCACCTCCTCAGTCACAACATTCTCTGCATCATCGAGTGGTCCTGAACTGCCGGTCAGTGTCACCAGCAAAGGCGAGACTGACACACCGGCAACGACGTAGCCGCTGGCAGGAACGCCGGTGACAGAGGGCACAACTGGCACACGTTTGAGGCCAACACTCGAAATGATCGGCACCAGTACATCGACGGTCGCCGGGTCGACGGTCACACCGGCGATTGGTTGACCGTTGGCATCGACCGGTTCGAGTGTCCGCGGCGAATTATAATTTGCTGTCAGGCGGTCGATATCAACTCGCGCACGCACCATAGCCACTCGTTCAACGCGCCCTTGAGGTCCACGCACCGTTACCTTTGTGACAGGTTGCCCACGTGATGTGACCTGTGGTGTGCGCGCCTCGAAACCGAACGGCACGATACCGGTCGTTTCGACGGTCAGTGCCACTGTTCGGGTGATTTCCTGATCCAGGCGAATGAGCAGATACTCGGGTTCAGCACTCGCCCGCAGGCGAAGTGAGCGCGTGGTCACCACATTGACCGGTACATTATGCTCACCCGGTCCGCGCCCGGTAAGATCCACGAAGGGACGCAGATCGCTGACACGCACGTTCCGCACTGTTTCATCATCCGCCAGGACGGTAATATCGACTTCGGGACGCTGGGCGCGTGGCAGACCTTCCTTGTCGATCACAACCAGTCCGGGCGCCAGACCTTCGATATCAACCGGCACATTATCATAGGCGATCGACCGATCCGGATTCTGTGTGTAGGATACGAACACCCACAGCGTAAATGCCAGGATGAGCGCCAGCAGGAGACGTAAAGCTGGCGTATTCAGGAAATCCACGATGACGACCTTTCGAACGCTCTAGTTTTTTAGCGTCTCATCGAGTTGCACCTTGAGCAAACCTGCCAGCATGCTTCGCAGGCGTGCTTCGTTCAGATAGCTTACCATACGCCCGTCGTGCACCAGCGAAATCGCACCGGTTTCTTCGGAAACTACCACTGCAATCGCATCAGATTGTTCGGAAATGCCTTTCGCCGCACGATGGCGTGTGCCAAGGCGCCGTGGTCCGACGATATCTTCACTAAGCGGCAGAACGACGTTCGCAGCCAGGATTCGATTGCCGCGCACAATGACTGCCATATCGTGCAGCGGCGCGTTTGGATAAAAGATATTGAGCAGGAGCGGCACCGCGAGTCGTGCATCGAGAATGACGCCGCGATCCGCATACTCTTGTAGTCCGGTCTCACGCTCGATCACCATCAACGCGCCGATGCCTTGCTGCGAGAGTTGCTGCGCGGCGCGCGAGATACCAATCACCGTTTCAATCAACTCCGACCGGTTGGAGCGCGAGAACGGTCGTCCAAGCAAATCATTGGTGCGCCCCAGGCTTTCCAGTGCGCGACGCAACTCAGGCTGGAACAGCACCGGAATAGCCACGATCAACGCCGGTTGTATTGCATTCTCGATCAGCCAGCGGAGCGTTTCGAGTGGCAAGACCGAACTCAGTACGATCGAAATTGCGAGCAAAATGCCAAAACCGCGCAGCAACTGCACGGCACGCGTGCCGCGAATAACGCCGAGCAGCCAGTAAAAGATCAGTGCAACGATCGCAATATCAAGCAGTGCACGCGGGTCAACGAAGGGATTGAGGCGATCAGCGAGGCGACTGATCCACTCCAGGATGCTACGAATGTCGGGCATAGCGTTCTATCGGTGCAAGGCAATGCCAGGAATAGCCTGTAGTTGAGCATATGCTGCCACTATCCCAGCGATATGGCGTGATGATGCCGCCTTGTATCACATATGCAGGGCAGTGCGTTTTCGGTGGTTTCGTGATCGTCACGCATTGCGTCCCATCATCGTTTCTCTGCCTGTTGCTGTTCGAGCATACGTCTGGCTGCTGCCTGTAATGCTTCGACGCGCTCGATCTCCACGTTTGGCAGTTTCGCAAGGCGGTTGTAGATGCGAATGGCCTGTTCATACTCCTGACGACGCATAAGTGCATCACCCAGCTGGAACAGATTGTCAGTATCGTTCTGATCCAATCCATAGATCTGGTGCATTTCGGCAATCGCATTATCCAGGTCGCGGCGCTGGAGCAGGATACGGATAATCTGCTTCTTTTGCGCAATGGCTTCGCGCGTCATGCCTGCCAGCGTGTACATGAACGAAAGCCACTGGCGCGCTTCAATATCGTTGGGCGCAATATGCACAATTTTGTCGTACAATGCACGTGCCTCGGCATGTTTGCCAAGCATCCAGTGAACTTCAGCTGCCTGCTGCAGGCTGGCGATGGCATCCTTGATCTGCCCCTCTTTGCGCTGTAAGTCGGCGACCCGCACCAGCGCTTCAACGCCTTTATCCAGGAAACCGCGTCGGATGTACATTTTTGCCAGGCGGTTGCCGATTGCAGTATTATTCGGCGCCAGGCGCAGTGCGCTTTCAAGGGCTTCGATGGCGCGATCCAGCATTTGACGCTGCTCGTAGTGGCTTGCCAGTTCTTCAAGTTGCGCCAACGCTTCGTTCAGGCGACCCTGGCGGAAATAAATATCGGAGAGTTTGGTATAGATCGCCCGGTCGTAGGGCAGGAACTGCTTGGCTTCCTGCAGGGCGCGTTCAGCGCCCGCCAGATCGCCGACTGCAGCATACGCTTCGGCCATGCGACGCATGATTTCGCCCTGGGAGAGCGGTGTCGAGAAGGGATAGCGGGCGCTATCGGGGGGTGGCGCCGCCGCTTCCAGTGCGAGGCAGTGCTGGAGTTGCTCCAGCGCCTCGCCAGCCTGACCCAGTGCGATGTAACTGTCCGCCAGCGCCTGATGAACAAGATGCGGCGTCAGGAATGGATCGCGCTCGTTCTGCAGCAGTTCGAGCGCCTGCTCGAACTCAAGAATTGCCGACTGATGCTGACCGGCGTTTTGCTGGATGATGCCGAGAATGTAGTGGAGAACTGGCAGATCAGCTATCAGAAATGCAGCGCGATATTCTGCCTGCACATCATTCAGGCGCTGTGGATGCTGTTTGATCTGTTCGAGAAGGGTTGCCAGCGATTGCCAGACAGCAACCGATTGTTCTCCCATCATCGCCAGCGCCAGATTGATACGCGCAATATTGACCGGATTCCGCTGGTCGAGTTCAAGGGCGCGGCGGAAGGCGATCAGCGCTGCCTCGGTGCGTTCAAGTTTCAGCAGCGCCTGGCCATACTGCGCATGGAGATCGGCGCTGGCAGGCGACCATTGCAGCGCGCGACGATACTCTTCGAGCGCTTTATTTGTCTGCCCCATGCGGAAATAGGCACTAGCCACTACAGAAAGTTGCTGGGCGGCTTCTTCGTTGCGTCCTTCGGCGCGTAATAATTCTGCCAGCCGCGAACGCGGCAGGATCGTATCGGGTGATAACTCGATCAGGCGATAGTAGACATCAATAGCACGTTGCGGTTCACCACGTGCCACATATGTGTCAATCAGCAACTGATACTTGATCAACGCCTCATCTCTGCGCCCATCACGTTCATAGATCTCGCCCAGCCGCAGATGGATCGGAAGGTAGTCTGGGTTGAGCCGAATGACTTCCATGCAGGCATCGTTGGCTGCCAGCATTAATCCCTGCTCAATGTATTTTTCACTTGCCTGCACATACCGCTCACATAGTTCGTCCAATCCTGTTGTGTCGAGTGGCGTAACGGGCGTGGTTGGAGCGCGTTCGGGATGTGGCAGCGCTTCAAGCGCCTCCAGCGGATCGACCGGTTCAGTGGCGACAGAGGCAGTTGCTTCGAATCGCTCACTGTCCATTTTCTGTGCCTCTGGCGAGCGCAAGAAATCGGTGATCGGACGGATCTTGCCCCATGTTTCGGGCATGGGGCTTTCGTGTGGCGGTTCGGGTTCTGGAGTGGGCGGTTGGGGTGACAGTGCACCGGTGCCAAGCGTGCGGAGCTTGGCGAACATGTTTCGTTCGGTCAGATCCTTGGCTTTCTGGCGAAACTCATCGGCGCGTTCGCGCCCCCAGCGTTTGCTCTGGAGGAAGTTTGCCAGCGTTGAGTAGAGGGTTGCCGCGCGTGCAATGTCGTTGAGCTGGATATAGACCTGCGCTGCGCTCTCGTACATCTGGATCATATCGTCGGCTTCGGCGCGTCCGATCGACTCCAGCGGCAGGAGACGAATAGTCTGTTCATACTCGTGCGCTGCTTCATGAAGTTTCCCCAACTCCTGATACGCCTGACCGAGCATATAGTGCGCCGAGAGCGCGTACTCCTGATCACCAGCAGCGCTCTGCAGCAACTCGATAGCGCGCTGATAGTCGCCCCGTTCCTGATACAGTAGTCCCAGACTATAAAAGACGTCACTCCGGTCGGTACCCAGTTTCAGCGCACGCTCATACTGTTCGATGGCGCCATCGATATCGCCAGCTTCCTGCCGTTCGTGCGCCAGTGCAACGATGCGTTCGACTGCGATCTGTGTGCCGCGCAGACTGCCAGTTCCAGCGATCGACAGTGGGATTGCCTCAGCAGCGGCAGGCATCGCTTCGATTGCCGATTGGACTGTCGTTGCCAGGGTATCGTGGAGTGCAGCAATCAATTCCTTGGCTTCGCGGTTGTCGGGCTCATAGCGAAGCGCCGTTTCCGCCAGATCCACTGCCTCTTCGAGGCGCCCGTGTACCTGTGCGCGTCGTGCCAGATCGAGGTATTGCGCTGCTGCTTCCGACCGTGCACCCTGGTCGGCGAGCAACTGTGCCAGTCGCGCCCGCTGATCGTCGGCATCGGGTTGTAGGCGCAGCGCTTCACGCAATGCATCGATCGCGCGCGCTGCCAGTTTTCGGCTGATCTGGAGATCGGCGAGTTGCACGTATGCAGTCGTTGCCGCCTTCGGGTCGCCGAGGCGCTCGTAGGTGCGCGCCAGATATTCCAGATAGAACGGATTGCTGGCATCAGTGCGGTGCAGTTCATCGAACATCTGGAGTGCCTGTGCGTATTTTGCTGTGTTGAAGAGCGCTACTGCGGCGGCTGAGCGTGCGTCGAGATCGTGGGGAAACTCCTGAAGCGCGCGAATTGCCTGTTTCAGCGCCTCGTCCCAGTTCATGAGCCGCGCAGCCTCACGGCTTTGCTCCATAGCGCGGTCGAACAATGCGCGATTGCCTGGCATGAATGACCTCTAATGCGGCAAACTGGTGTGGATGCTCCTTCATCGGAGCACGTGACTCCAGTGGCGCGACGGATCGCGCAAGAAATCAATGATAATGATAGCACAAAACGGTCGTATCAGGGAACAGGTATGATGAGAACGCCTTTCATGTACTATTTCAGGCGACGTTGAGCGCCAGAGACCGGATAGCGTTGCGCGATTGGCAACCGACGGTAATCGGCAGCATCAATGATAATGTGTTCTTCACACAAGGCCCGGTCAGACATGCGTGAAAAGATGCGCGGATCGATCTCTTCCGGTTTGCGATTGCTAGTAATGACGGTTGGCAGTGCAAAATTGTACCGGTGGTTGATGATCTGAAAGAGTTTTTCACGCGCCCATGGAGTGGTATTTTCTGTGCCAAGGTCATCCAGAATAAGGACGTCTGCCTCACGAATATCCTCAAAACGTTGATCGTACTCGATCTCGCTCGACGGACCGAACGTCGAGCGCAGATGGTCGAGCAGGTCGGGAACAATTGCAAAGAGGACACGGTAGTGGTTCCGGAGCAGTTGATTGGCGATGGCAGCCGCAAGATGTGTTTTGCCACAGCCATAGTTGCCAAACAGAATGAGCCATCCGCGTGGGTGGCGGGCATACTCCTGTGCGCGCAGATAGGCGCGACGCACACCAGGCACATTGGGGTTGAAGGTCTCGAACGTCTTATCGAGGAATGCTGCTAGGTTGCTGATCTCCAGCAGGCGCGCTGCGTCGCGCTGCTCCTGTTCCGCCAGTTTGCAGACGCACGGGAAGAGTTTGGCAAAATCGGGATGACCGTATGGAACTGCTTTCTTATAGAAACCGGCGCCGCCGCAGTGCGGACATTCCGCGCTACTGGAGGTCGGAGACGTCACTGCCACGGCGGAAGAGGTCGCCGTAGGCGCCGCTGGTATATTTCTCGACATCGATAGGTCGGTCGGCACGATCCTGCGCATCGTTTCGTCCATTGGCAGCCCACCTCTCGAGTATCTTTTTGACATAACGCCACGAACGAACGTTCGCACGTACTGCTTCCCGCAGTGCATCTTCAATCCAGTGCGCCGGGTAGCGCTCCTCCGCTTCGCGCAGGTCTTCGAGCAGCATGGGAGTCACCAGTCCGATATTCTGCTCGTACAGGGCGATCAGCGATGGGCGCTCATCGGGCAGAGAGGGGTTGGGTGTGAGCGCAGCGCTCGCCTGCCCTACCTGTTCGACCCACGCACGGTTGGCGGCGGTGTTCACGACGTACCAGCTGACGCTGCGCGCGCCATCGGGTAGCGCAACGTGGAGAAGAGTGGTGCGACGCACAGCGGCGTCGATCCCCTCAGCAAGCAGTTCTTCTGGCGGACGTAAGCGTGTAATAGCACGCAACCCGCGTCGCAAGACACGATCCGCCGCCAGGTCGTCCCAACTGATCCGCCGTGGCGCCGGTCCACGCTGGCGGCTCAGGCGATAGAATACGTGCAGCGTTACCTTGAGTTCGCTGGGGAGCGTGATCTGCGGCAGCACCTCAGTGAAGAACTCAACCGGCAGTCCAACCAGCGTGTCAGTTGTGAAACCGGTGAACGCCATCCGCGCCTGCACTCCTGTATGCATAACATGCATGTTCTAAGACGATTATATACCGAGATATTTATCATTCCAACAGGATCATCCCAAAGAGCGGGCATGTCAGTACCCCTCTGGCGTGCGATAGGTCAGATCCATGAACCGTGTCGTTGATGGATCGAAACGCATCGACACTACGCCAACGGGACCGTTCCGATGTTTGGCGATATGAATTTCGGCGATGCCTTTCTTGTCGGTGTTCGGGTCGTACAACTCTTCACGGTAGATGAACATAACAATGTCAGCATCCTGCTCGATCGACCCCGACTCGCGCAGATCGCTCAGCATTGGTATGTGGCTGGTGCGCCCTTCGACAGCGCGTGAGAGTTGTGAAAGTGCAATCACCGGTACATTCAACTCGCGTGCCAGCGCCTTCAATCCGCGCGAAATCTCACTTACCTCCTGCACGCGATTCTCGGAACGGCGTCCCTGCATCAATTGCAGATAGTCGATAATAATCAGGTCTACCCCGACGCGCGCCTGGAGTCGGCGCGCGCGACTGCGCACGTCCATGATGCTTAACCCTGCAGTGTCTTCGATATAGATTGGAGCGGCTGCCAGGCGTCCCATCGCACTGATAACGCGCTCCATTTCTTCCTCGCGCAACTGCCCTAGGCGCAGGCGGTGCGTATCGATCGATGTTTCCATCGAGAGTAGGCGCTGCACCAATTGTTCACGGCTCATTTCCAGGCTGAAAATGCCGACCGTTCCCTGGTACTGCATGGCTACATTGTGGGCAATGCTCATCACCAGGCTGGTTTTACCCACACCGGGACGCGCTGCGAGAATGATCAGGTCGCTTCGCTGCAATCCGCCGGTCAGTTGATCAAGATCGCGGAAGCCGGTCGGCAACCCGACCACTTCGCCGCGATGATCCTGGAGGTAGTTGATCTGCTCATAGTACGCATCGATGACCTGACCGATATGAATGAAATCTTGGTTAGTGCGGCGTTGAGAAACCTCAAACAGGATCTGTTCGGCAAGGTCGAGCGTTGTCTCAATATCCTGCTGCTCCTCGTACCCTAGCGCAGCAATCTTGCTACCGGCTGCAATCAGGCGACGGAGCAGAGCAGTGCGCTCGACGATCCGCGCATAGTATTCGACATGGTACGACGTCGGAACACTATCGACGAGTTCTGCCAGGTAGAGCACGCCGCCAACGGCTTCGAGTTGGTTACGGCGACGCAGTTCCTCAGCGACGGTGCGAGTGTCGGGGGGGATGCGGGCGTTGTAACACGCCAGCATTGCTTCATAAATCTGAACGTGCCGTTGCAGGTAGAAGTAATCCGCCTGCAACCAGGGCGCAATTGCAATAATGGCATCGCGATTGAGCAGGATCGAGCCGAGTGTTGCCTTCTCAGCATCGATGCTGTGTGGTAGATCGGGAAGTGTGGTCATAGGATCCCCGGCATCGAACACCGCTTTTCCCGGTTGAGCGTCCATCTTCTGGCGTCATGTGATGCAGAAGCGTTTTCACCCGGTTCTCGACAGGTTATCCCACGTCTGTCCACATGCGCCCTGAGAAGCGATAATGTGCCAGGGCGCTTTGCCGTGGCACATTATCTAGACCGGATGTGCTATCGAATGTCGCAGACGATCAGACTGTCTCTGGCTCCGGAGGCAACTGGATTGCCCCTTCCTCTCCCTCAACGACGACATTGACCACTGCCTCGACGCCCGCCATCAAGCGAATGGTTACCGGATAGATACCAATGCGCTTGATCGGCTCTTCCAGTTGGACCTTGCGGCGGTCGAATTCTACGCCGAGGATCTCGCCAATCTTCTCGGCGATATCGCTGCTGGTGATCGAACCGTACAACCGGTCGAGTTCACCAACGCGCGCAGTGAAGCGCAGGGTTTGCCCGTGCAGGCGTGCAACAATTGCCTGCGCATCGCGGCGCGCCGCTTCTTCGCGCCGCCGCTGCGCGGCGAGGCGCTCTTCGGCCTGCCTGATCTGTCCGCGCGTTGCCAGCACCGCCATCCCGCGCGGAATAAGATAATTGCGGCCATATCCGCCGGACACTTCACGGATCTCGCCAGCAGTGCCAAGATTGGCAACGTCTTGTGTCAACACAACTTTGATTTTGCTCCCCACAGTCAGGCTCCTGCAAAGATATTCTGCCAGATAACAATAAGGAAGCGCCGTTGCCAGCCAGGGCATCGGGCGCATTCAAACAGCGACTATAGTATCACAGGATTGCCAGGAGCGCAACGGGCGCGAGTGTCAAGGGTCGTAACTATACTATTCACGCCTGGAGTGACACACACGCCTGGAAGCATTATCCTGCGTTCGTCACGTCTGCGAGGGCAGGATGCACTCGCTTCCAGGAGAAATACGAACGTTTATCGAGAGTCGCGCTGCTGACACTCGAAAACTCTGCTATCTAGCAATGCCGTGTGTTGCTGAGAGCAATCTGTCTGGCTCTTTTGTCACCCGGAACGATAATACAACTACCCATATCTCAGGATGCACAGGCATGAATAATTGCTGCAAGATCGTGCAACCCTTCGACTACAGCGATCGGTTGGGGAGTGTCGGGCGGTAACGTCGCCCCGTGGCGATTGACCCAGATAGCGCGCATGCCTGCCATAGCCGCTCCGTGCAGGTCGTGTTCGGGCGAATCGCCGACGAAGATTGCTTCATGGGGCGCAACTGCCAGGGCGCGCAGTGCAATGTGAAAGATCTGTGGGTCCGGCTTGGCGCAGCCGACTTCTTCTGAGACGATGATTGCGTGCATATACGAGGATAAGTGGAAGCGCTCAATCTTCGGGCGCTGCGACCATGACGGTCCGTTCGTTACAAGAGCGAGACGATAGCGCGCGCCAAGGTCTGTTAGCAACGCTGGCGCTTCTGGATCAAGGGTGAGCGTATCGAACCAGATATCACGGTAGCGCGTGGAAGCGTCGTCGATAATACGCTGATCGATAATTCCCTGGGTGCGCAGAAAGTCGGGCAATTGCTCAATCCAGATCTTCGCAGCCAGCGCTGTGTGCACCAGCGTCTCCAGATCGTAGCGCGTATATGCGGCAACGTTCGCCAGTGCACTGCGCAGGCAGGCGATCCAGTGCGCCCGGAGATCGTACAGGGTGTTATCGAGATCAAAAAGCACGGCGCGGATCATAGGGTTGTGATCCTTCTCATTCAGCAGATGCATCGTCGCCAGGAGTACCGTCCACTATCATGTTCGACCAGTTCAATGCGTCTCTGCGTTGCCAGATATTCCAGGTGTGCCAGCGTTTCTGCCATAGCAAAGCGTATCTGGTGTGATGTGAGTTCCTGGAGTGGAAACACTGCCGTGCATACATCGTATGCAGTCGCTCCTGCACCAACGGCGCGTTCCATAGCTGCCAGACGCTCGGCGTGATGGATGCGCAGTTCTTCAAGGCGTTCATGGAAGCGTGTGATCGGCGGTCCGTGTCCCGGCAATGCCAATGCCACGTCAAGTTTCGCCAGGCGGTCGAGCGATGCGAGAAACTGCGCCAGGGGATTGCCGTGCGTCCGTCCCCACAGCCCAACGTTGGGCGTAATTTTAGTCAGCACTGCATCGCCGCAGATCAGCAGGCGTTCTTCTGCGCAGTAGAACACCAGATGATCGTCGCTGTGTCCGGGCGTTGCAACCGGCACGAATACGCGCTTGCCGATTGTCAACGGCTCACCAGCCGAAAGATAGGTCAAGACGACCGGTGTTGGATGAGTCATCAAGCGCAGGTTGACGATATCTTCCGTAACAGTTGCCATCAGGTCGCGCGGCATTCCGTGCGCACCAAAGAAAGTAGCGGTTATCTCGTGAGCGCGTGAGTCGCTGTGCCACTGGGCTCGGGCAAATGCCGCTTCGCCTGCTGAAAGCGCCACTGGTGCACCAGACAGGCTCTGGAGCCAGCCCGCCATGCCATAGTGATCGGGATGTGCGTGGGTCAGAACAATGCGCCGGATCAGTGCCGGATCGACGCCATATCGGTTGAATGCTTCGCGCCATGCTGCCTGACCTGGCGGATAATTGAGTCCAGCGTCGATAATTGTCCATCCATCATCATCACGCATCAGGTAGGCATTCACGATTCGCAATGGGAATGGCAGCGGCAACTGAACCTGATGGATACCTTCCATGGTATCATGCCTTTCGTACAACAGATCATCAAGGACCATGCGTGATCGACATCGACATTGAAGAATTGCAGATTTGGGCTCGCGAATGCGGTGACATTGCGCTGCGCCTGTTCAATCGAGTCAAAGCTCAACGCAAAGCCGACAACAGCCCGGTCACTGAAGCGGATGTAATGATTGAGCGGATGCTGGTCGAACGTCTCGCACAGCGCTACCCGGATCACGGCATTATCGGCGAGGAGCAGACAAAGATTGACACTACCAAAGAGTACGTATGGGCGCTCGACCCAATTGATGGAACCGCATCGTTCGTCGCGGGTCTGCCGGTGTGGGGGATTTCGATCGGGTTGTTGCATCGCGGGGTTCCGTGTGCAGGACTGTTTTACATGCCCCTGACTGACGACTGTTACTGGGCGCTTGGGGATCGTGCATTCCTTGGTCAGCAAACGATTAGCGTTGTTGTGGCGGCAGATCACGAATGGAACAGTGAAGACTGGCTGGCTATCCCCTCTGACGCGCATCGTCGGCTCGACATCGATTTCATTGGTAAGACGCGCAGCCTGGGTTCTGCTGCTGCCGCGATCTGTTACGTGGCACGCGGTTCGGCGCTGGGTGCCGTTCTAACCTACGCAACCATCTGGGACCTGGCGGGCGGGATTGCGATTCTGAAGGCTGCTGGCGGTGTCGGCGTCACTCTGTCGGGTGTACCGCTCGATAACGTCGCACTGCTGGAAGGACGGGTCATACGCGAGCCATTGCTATTTGGCGCTCCGGGCACTGTCGAGGCGCTCCGTTGCCGTATTCGGGCGCGTCGCTGAAATCAACAGAACAGTTCGGAGGGAGGTTTCCCTCCGAACTGTTTTCTTGCACCGTACCTTGAACCAGACTATCGCTTCGTGTACTGCGGCCGCTTGCGCGCGCGCTTGAAACCGGCTTTCTTACGTTCTTTCATGCGTGGATCGCGCGTGATCAGCCCGGCCTTCTTCAGCGTAGGGCGGAAATCGGGATTGGCATCGAGCAGGGCGCGGGTGATACCATGACGCACTGCCTGCGCCTGCCCGCTAATGCCGCCGCCGCGCACCTTAACCAGCACATTGTAGGTGCCGATTGTACCGGTCAGTTCTAGCGGTTTAAGAATCTCACGGGCGTACAACTCGCGCGTGCCGAAGTACTCGCGGATCGACTTGCCATTGACGATGATCTCACCGCTGCCGGGAAACAACCGGACCCGCGCCACAGCAGTCTTACGGCGTCCTGTTCCCTGAAAATAGCGCTTTTCGATCATGGGTTGCTCCAGTACACACTGCTAGCCGCGAGGTCGCGGTTGGTAGACTTTTGGTTGCTGTGCCGCGTGCGGATGTTTTGGTCCGGCATAAATCTTCAGTTTCGTCAACTGCCGACGTCCCAGGCGAGTTTTGGGCAGCATACCTTTCACGGCAAAGCGCAGCACACGCTCTGGATGCTTTGCCATCAACTGCTTAAATGATACCGCCTTGAACCCGCCGGGGTAGTTCGAGTGGCGGTAATACATTTTCTGCTCCGGCTTCTTACCAGTTAGCCGGATACGTTCGGCATTGACGACGATCACGAAGTCACCGCCATCGATATACGGGCTAAACGTCGGTTTGTGCTTGCCGCGCAGCAGGGTTGCAATCTGCGTTGCGAGCCGACCGAGAGTCTGGTTCGTCGCATCGATCACATACCAATCGCGCTGCACTTCCGACGCCTTTTGCGCGTAGGTTTTCATAGTTGCATCCTCATCTAAGGTACTCCATGCAGTGCGGCAGGTTCGTCCGACGTACCCTTTCCATCTTCCGGATAGCGCACTGCCATCAGGTAGAGACCGTGTGCTGGCGCTAGCACTCTGGCGCGTCGGTCTTCACCTGCCAGCACTGCTGCAAACCGGTCGGCGTCGATTCGCCCCTCACCGACCTGAATAAGCGTTCCAACCAGATTCCGCACCATATGGCGGAGGAAAGCATTCGCCGCAATATCAATCAGCACCAGCGGCTGTCCCCACACTTCAGCACGCGTGCAGCGCGCCTCATAGCAGGTCCGAACCGTCGATCCTTCCTGCGGTCCGTCGCTTAGCGGTGCAAAATCATGTGTTCCGATCACCTGCCTCACCGCAGCGTCCATTGCGGATGTATCGAGGCGGCGCGGCACGTATGCCGCGTGGCGGCGCAGCAGCGGCGAGGGCGTGCGACCATTGTCGATGACGTAGCGATATTCACGACGTACTGCCGAGTAGCGTGCATGAAAATCATCGGGTGCTTCCCAGGCGGCAAGAACACCAACATCTTCTGGCAGAATGCCGTTCAACCCCCGTACAATCGTAGATATCGTATGGCGGGTATCAGTTCGGACATTTGCCACCTGTCCACGGGCATGCACCCCGGCGTCGGTACGTCCAGCCAGCGTCATCCGGCGGCGCTCACCAGTCAGTTGCTGCCAGGCAGCTTCAAGTACCCCCTGGACCGATCGGCCATTCGTTTGCCACTGGGAGCCGACAAAATCGGTACCGTCATACTCAATCCGTAACGCGATGTTTCGCATTTAGATCAGTTCGATCTGCACCATCGTTGCGCCATCGCCCTGGCGCTGCCCCAACTTCGTGATACGGGTAAAACCACTAGTGCGATCGGCATACTCAGTTGGTGCAAAACTGAAGAGCCGACGCATTGCCGTCTTGCTCGCCAGCCGCGAAAGCGCCATCCGCCGGTTATGGGGCGTATCCTGGCGAGCCAGCGAGATCAACTTTTCTATTTCTGGTTGAACAGCTTTGGCTTTTGCCAGCGTCGTCCGAATCCGGCGATGCTCGATCAGGGCAATCATCAACCCGCGGATCAACGCCTCACGCTGCTCTTTTTCCCTGCCAAGCTGGTATCCCTTTTTGCGGTGTCGCATAGCACTTCCTCATCAACCCTCGATCTCTGCACGCGCCGTGTGCGATGTCTGACCGATCCGTGGAATGTAACCGCGTTCAATCAATTTATCGCGGATTTCTTCCATCGATTTTTGTCCCAGGTTCCGCACCGACAGCAGTGCCTTTTCGTCCATTTCAAGTACCTGACCAACTTTAGTAATATCGGCGCGCTTGAGACAGTTGTAGGTACGTGTTGAGAGATCGAGCTCCTCAATCGGTGTATCATAAATATCTGCCGGGATAGCCAGTCCGTTGGGCGCCGCAGCTGGTTCTGCTTCTTTCGAGACGCGATTGAAGTCGGCAATTGTCTGCGAATACTGAACCAGCACCTGCGCTGCGTGGCTGAGCGCATCACCAGGCTTGATCGTTCCATCAGTCCAGATTTCGATCAACAGACTATCGATATCGGTCGCCTGCCCCACGCGAATATGTTCAACTACATAATTGACCTTGGGGACAGGAGTAAAGATCGCATCAATCGGAATTTCGCCAATTGGCAGTGCGTCGCGCTGATCCGCTGGCAGGTAGCCACGTCCGCGTTCGACCGTCATTTCCATATCAACAGCAGCATCGTCGCGATCGATCGTACAGATATAGTGGTTAGGATTAACGATTTCGACATTACTAGGCGCATCAATATCCGCAGCGCGAACAATACCTGCGCCGCGCTTCGACAGCGATATTTTCACAGGACGTTCGGCATAGGAACGCAAACGAACACCTTTGATGTTCAAGACAATCTCAGTGACGTCTTCTCTGACCCCCGGAATAGTCGAGAACTCGTGAAATACTCCTTCAATCTTGATCTTCGTAATCGCTGCACCAGGGATGGAGGAGAGCAAAACGCGGCGCAGTGCATTCCCGAGCGTATGCCCATACCCTGGATCGAGCGGCTCAATTTTGAACCGTCCGTAATTTTCAGCAGCAGTAACGACTTCAACCTTTGGCATGGCGATATCCAGCATAATCGCCTCCTTTTCTGGCCGATCACATGATCCGGGTTCCACGCGATAATCATGCCAGCGTTCCGCTGTGCAGCGTCAGGAACCCGGAACCGATCAGCGACTGTAGAACTCAACAATCAATTGTTCGTTGATGCCCGGCTCTGCATCTTCACGACGCGGCATCGCGACCACCTCACCAGAAAGATCCGCTGGATTCAGGCGGAGCCAATCGGGTGTTTTGTGGCGCGCGAGCGCACCGCTATCGATCAGATTCTTAAAGTATGTGCGACGGCGGCTCTCCGGTCGAACGGCTATCGTTTCCCCGACATTCACCGTATACGACGGGATATTCGTTTTCCGCCCGTTCACGGTAATATGCCCGTGGGAGACCAGTTGCCGCGCCTGGGCACGGGTGGTTGCGAAGCCCAGGCGATACACGACATTATCGAGTCGCCGCTCGAGCAAAATAAGTAGGTACGCGCCAGTCTCACCAGGAAAGCGTTGCGCCTTCTCGAAAGTACGGCGAAACTGGCGTTCCAGCACGCCGTAGATATAGCGCGCCTTCTGTTTTTCGAGCAGTTGCAACCCATAATCCGACACCTGCCGTCGGCGCGCCGACGGCCCATGCTGACCAGGAGGAAACGGCCGTTTTGCCAGGATGCGTTGCCCCTTATCTGTAATGCCGATCCCCAGACGTCGGCTGACTTTTCCTACAGGTCCCAGATAGCGAGCCATCAATCACTCCTCAGTCATCTCTCAGACACGCCGGCGCTTGGGCGGTCGGCAACCATTGTGTGGAATCGGCGTCACGTCGGTGATCGCAGTCACCTGCAAGCCAGCTGCCTGCAGCGACCGGATCGCCGCTTCGCGTCCAGCGCCCGGTCCTTTCACGAAGACTTCAACCTGACGCATGCCGTTCTCCATCGCCTTGCGTGCCGCATTTTCAGCTGCCACCTGAGCTGCATACGGCGTGCTTTTGCGGGATCCTTTGAAGCCACTCTGTCCGGCGCTTGACCAGCAGATCACATTCCCGGACGAATCGGTGATTGTAACAATCGTATTGTTAAATGTGCTCTGGATATGCGCCTGACCGCGCGGCACATTCTTCTTTTCACGGCGTTTGCCACGCTGTCGTTTAGTTGGGGTTGCCGAACTTTTTGCTGCTTGCTTTGCCATGCTATCTCCCTGCCCTGCTGCGCCGGATGCACGATTGCATCGCCGGTGTACGTGCAATCGTTATCCAGCAACACAGCTTACTTCTTCACTGTCTTCTTCTTGATGCCAATCGCTGGACCTCGGCGACCGCGGCGGGTGCGCGCATTGGTGCGGGTGCGCTGACCGCGCACTGGCATGCCTTTGCGATGACGCAGACCGCGGTAGCAACCGATGTCCATCAGGCGCTTGATATTCATCTGGATTTCGCGGCGCAGATCGCCTTCGACGCGATACTCACGCTCGACAATTTCACGGATCCGTGAAATCTCCTCTTCGGTTAGATCGCGTACTCGGGTTGCGGGGTTGACGTTTGCTTTACGCAGCACCTCAGCCCCGTTAGAGCGCCCGATACCGAAGATATACGTAATGGCGATTTCGATCCGTTTGTTGCGCGGGAGATCAACCCCTGCAATGCGTGCCATACGCTCCTCTTACTGACTGATGTTGCGCGCCGCCAGGCGACGCAACCGCACATCTCCTGCGGAACGATGCATTTCACCTCATCGATCCGCCTCCTCTAACGTTCATCCCTGGCGCTGCTTATGCTTGGGTTGTCGGCTACAGATAACGCGTAGCACACCCTTGCGTTTGATAACGCGGCAATATTCGCAGCGCGGCTTGACCGACGCTCGAACTTTCATGCTTGTTCCTTTCTATGCCAACAATCAACAAGATGCAACGTTTCAACAAAAGAATACCATCTTTTCTACCGCGCCCTGCGCGGAAGACTCACAAGATACGCTTCTCTGTTCACTTGTAGCGATACGTAATGCGCCCGCGCGTCAGATCGTAGGGCGACAATTCGACCAGCACCCGATCTCCTTTGAGAATGCGAATATAATTCATTCGCATACGACCCGAAATATGAGCCAGCACTTCATGCCCATTTTCAAGCTTTACGCGAAACATGGCATTTGGCAATGGCTCAGTAATCGTTCCTTCCATCTCGATGACATCTTTTTTTTTGGACATGCTGCTCCTTTCTTGCTACGCGCTCTTGTCAGAAGGTGTCGCGCTGACAGCATATTTGTTGAGTGCTTCAATCATACTGCGTGTCACCTGCGAAATCTCACGGCGCCCATCGATTTCGACCAGCACCCCCTGGTCACGATAGTACTCGATCAGCGGCATCGTTTGGGCAAAATAGACTTCGAGCCGATGGCGCGCCGTTTCCATCGTATCATCGCTGCGCTGATACAGTTTCCCACCGCAATCATCACAGACATTCGGATGTTTTGATGGGAAATAGTAAATATTATACGTCGAGCCACAGGTTTTGCAAGTCTGTCGCCCGGCGATACGCCGCAGCAGCATATCTTCCGGCACACGAATGTAAAGGACGATATCGATCCGCCGCCCTTGTTTGTTGAGCTCCGCTTCGAGCGCCCGCGCCTGCTCGCGGGTGCGTGGGAATCCGTCGAAAATCACGCCCCGACTGCAATCGGGCTGACTGATGCGTTCGACAATCATGCGAATGACTACTTCATCTGGCACCAGTTCACCACGATCCATATACGACTTCGCTAGCATACCGAGTTCCGTTCCCTGGCGAAGCGCCGCGCGGAACAGATCGCCGCTGGCAACGTGCACCATTCCGGTATGCTCCTCGAGATATTTCGCCTGGGTGCCTTTCCCGGCGCCAGGCGCTCCGAGCAGAATGATATCCATGGCACAACCCTCTGCACGTCGTCGAACGCCGGTGGTCAGCGATTGATGAACCCTTCATAATTGCGCATGACCAGTTGAGCTTCCAACTGTCGCATTGTATCGACCGCTACACCGACCACGATCAGTAGCGCCGTGGCGCCCAGTCCAATTGGCACGCCGGTAAGTTGCTGCGTAATAAAGGGTAGGATTGCGACAATGCCCAGGAACAGTGCGCCAATTCGTGTAATCCGGCTCACCACCTGGTCGAGATACTCCTCGGTGCGTTTCCCCGGTCGAATACCCGGAATAAACCCACCGTTGCGCTGCAGCATCTCTGGGATGTTTTGCTGGTCAAAAATAACCTTTGTGTAGAAGTAGGTAAAGAAATAGACAAGCACGAACAGCGCAATCGAGTACACCAGCGTCCCGCCGCCGTACTGCGGACTAAACGTTTGATACGTAAAGCATGCAATTTGCTTAAAGACACCCGCTCCCGGCGGTGCAATCTGTTCCGGGCAGGCATACGATGCAATCGTGCCTGGAAAGATGATGATGCTCTGCGCAAAGATCAGCGGGATCATACCCGCCATGTTGACCTTCAGCGGAATATGACTGCTCTGCCCGCCATACACACGATTACCGCGCACGCGCTTGGCGTACTGTACCGGGATGCGTCGTTGCCCCTCGTGCATCAAGACGATACCCACAATTGTTCCCAGGGCAATAGCCAGGAACGACACCAGCCCGATAATTTGCTCAATGCCTCCCAGTTCAACAGTCGTGAACGCCTGAATGATCAATCCCGGCAAACCGGCAACAATCCCGGCGAAGATGATCATCGACACGCCGTTGCCAATCCCGCGCTCCTGGATCTGTTCGCCGAGCCACACCAGCAGCATCGTTCCCGCCAGCATGCTCACCAGGATGGTAAAGGTCGGAAAGAAATTATTTACAATATCGAACGGCGTCTGGAAAAGCGCTTGCCCGGTGCCAAGACTGCGTTCAAGTGTCAGCGTTTGCCCATAGGCCTGCAACAGCGCCATTGGAATGGTCAGGTAGAACGTGATGCGGTTCAGGCGCATGCGTCCCTGTTCACCCTCTTTGCGCAATTCTTCCAGCGCCGGGATGAGCGGCACGAGCAGTTGCAGAATGATCTGGGCAGTAATGTAGGGGTAGACTCCCATCGCTGCCACTGATAGGTTCTGCAGTGCGCCGCCAGCGAAAATGTTGAGGAGTTGTGCCAGTTGATTCCCCTGCAACGCGATCCGCAAACTTTCCAGCGCGGCTGGGTCGATGTTTGGCACAGGAATATGCGCGATTAATCGGAAGAGCAATAGCATCGCCAGCGTAAACAGGATGCGCTGACGTAGATCAGGCAACCGGAGCGCATTGACAACCGATTCAAGCATGCAAATCTCCTTTATTCAGAAAGCGGTTGGCACCGTGATCGCCCGCGCCTCACGCCTTCTGCAGTGTTTCCACCTTGCGGCTGTGCCGGGGCGGGTTGGGTCCCCGACTACGACTGCGCCGTTCCACAACCCATGGCGTTTCGATAGCAGCACCGCCAGCTGCTTCGATTCGCGCCCGAGCACTGGCGCTGAACTTATGCGCGTGGATCGTCAGTTTACGCTCCAGTTCGCCGTCCCCAAGAATCTTAACCGGCTTCGCCGGATGAATCCATCCCTGGGCGATCATCTCCTCAATGGTCAGTTCAGTTCCATCAGGAACGTCATTCAGTTGACCGATATTGATCACCTGATACTCAACTCGCCAGCGATTCTTGAAGCCGCGCAGTTTAGGCATTTTGCGGGTGATACGCATCTGCCCGCCCTCGAACGACGGTGATGGTTTGGGACCGGAGCGCGCTTTCTGACCCATCATACCTTTGCCGCCGGTTTTGCCCTTCCCCGAGCCAATGCCACGCCCGATGCGCTTGCGCTCACGGTGTGCTCCCGGCGCTGGTTTCAAATCATGCAGTTTCATGATTCAGTTCCCCCATTGTGCCCCGATTCAGCGCCCGTTTCGGCATCTGGCGAGGTATCATCAGCGATTTCTTCAACACTGACCAGGTGGCGAACTTTGAAGACCATCCCGCGAATGGTCGGCGTATCGTCGTGGATGACGACGCTGTTCAGCTTGCGTAACCCAAGCGAACGGATGGTTGCTTTCTGGTCGCGACCATACCCAATCGCACTCTTGCGATACGTGATTTTCAATTTGGACATCGTCTACGCCTCCTGCTCCTGAGGCGCCGGTTCGCGCCGCATGCGCCGCAGGTTCAGTTCGTGCGGCGTCATCCCACGCATACGCGCCTGTTCTTCGAGCGATGTCAGCGCACTTAGCGCCTTAAACGTTGCCTTCACCACGTTAATCGGATTGTTGCTGCCGTACCGTTTCGAGAGCACGTCTTTGATACCTGCCATCTCAAGCACCGGGCGCACGCCGCGCCCGGCAATCACACCGGTACCCGGTGCAGCCGGGAGCAGGCGCACCTTGGAAGCGGCAAACTCCATCTGCACTTCGTGCGGAATGGTCGTACCGGAGAGCGGCACCCGAATCAGGTTCTTTTTCGCCGCCTCCACACCCTTGCGGATCGCATCGGGCACTTCAGCCGCTTTGCCCATGCCAATGCCAACATGCCCTTTGCCGTCGCCCACGACGACAACAGTGCTGAAACTGAAGCGGCGCCCGCCTTTGACCACTTTCGAAACGCGGTTGATCTGTACTACGCGCTCTTCGAGTTCGAGTTCATCCGCATTAATGCGTCGCTTGATCACTTTTACACTCCGTCAAGGCTAGAGGTTACGGTTGAAGGTGGCACCTGTAACCTGCAACTGTGCCGCTGGACAGAGCCGGTCACGTTATCAGAACTGGAGTCCGCCCTCACGCGCCGCATCGGCAAGCGCCTGTACCCGCCCGTGATACTTGAACCCGCCGCGGTCGAAGACGACCCGCTCAATGCCAGCGGCTCTGGCACGTTCAGCAATCGCAGCGCCAACCACCTTCGCTCGTTCAGTTTTCGTCTTTCCAGTCAGCAATGCGCGTAATTCAGGCTCCACAGTGGAGGCGGCTGCCAGCGTTCGCCCGACTGTGTCGTCAATAATCTGCGCATAGATATGCATATTACTGCGAAAGACACACAGCCGTGGTCGTTGTGGAGTGCCACGAACCTTTTTCCGCACACGGCGGTGGCGTCGGATTCGCAGTTCTCGTGGTGTTCGTTTTGCCATAGCGATCTGCTCCTGGGGGCAGAGATGACCATCCCCTGCCGCTGCTGAGTCGCAAAAAGGTTCTGAAAGCGTTATCGCGCTTTCCCTGCCTTGCCCGCCTTGCGACGAATCCGCTCGTCATGATACTTAATGCCATACCCTTTGTACGGATCCGGCGGGCGCAGCGCACGCAGTTTTGCTGCTTCTTCGCCGACTTTCTGCTTATCGATACCTCGTATGATCACCTGCTGCGGTTCATTCGCGCTGCGACGCTCCAGCACCTCGAAGGTGATCCCTTCGGGCGGGGTCACACGGATCGGATGGGAGAATCCGACTTGAAGGATCAGATTTTTCCCTTCACGCGCGGCGCGATACCCAATGCCGGTGATCTCCAGAATCCGCTGATACCCTTCGGTTACGCCCGTCACCATATTGGCGATCAGCGAACGCGTTAACCCGTGCAGGGCGCGGTAACGTTTATCGTCCGAAGGACGCGCAACCGTAATCACGCCGTTCTCGTGCTTGATAAGCATTTCCGGCGAGAATTGTTGTGAGAGCGTCCCTTTTGGACCTTTTACAGTCACCCGGTTATCCTCTGTGATCGTCACCTCGACGCCACGCGGGACCGGGATTGGTTTTTTGCCAATACGCGACATAATGTTCACTCCTCGGCGCTACCAGACGTAACAGAGAACCTCGCCGCCGACGCGCTGCCGCCACGCCTCGTGTCCCGCCATTACCCCGCGCGGGGTCGAAAGAATGCTCAACCCCAATCCGCCGCGTACCCGCGGAATGTCGGCACGTTTGGTATAGATGCGCAGTCCCGGCTTACTCACACGCTTCAGCCCAGTAATCACCGGTCGCCGATCAGGAGTGTATTTCAACGTGATAATGATCGTGTCGCGTGGCTTGCCCTGCTGCACCGTGAAATCCTGGATGAACCCCTCGCGCTTAAGGATTTGCGCGATAGCGAGTTTCATCTTCGACGACGGAATCGACACTGTTGCATGGCGGGCCATACACGCATTCCGAATGCGGGTCAGCATATCGGCAATTGGATCATGCATCACTGCGGTCCTCCTTCATCTCCGGACTGACTGTAGGCATCGAATCTGCTCACCAGCTCGATTTTGTTACACCGGGGATCAACCCGCGCAGTGCGTGCTCGCGGAAGCAAATGCGGCACATGCCAAACTTCCGCATATATGCACGCGGACGCCCACAGATCTTGCAGCGGTTGTAGGCCCGCACTTTATACTTTTGCGGCCGCTGTGCTTTGACGATCAACGCCTTTCGTGCCAAATCAGAATCTCCTTATTATAAATAGTCTGGGCAGGTTAGCACCTCTGATTGATCGGCGCTCCTGCCTGGGCGCACCTAATCACGAAACGGCATGCCGAGCCGCTTGAGCAATGCATACCCCTGTTCATCGTTGGGTGCAGTGGTCACGATCACCACCTCGAGGCCACGGATTTTATCGATCTTATCATAGTCGACCTCTGGGAAGACGATCTGTTCGCGCAGGCCGATCGAGTAGTTGCCGCGTCCATCGAATGAACGACGACTGACGCCACGAAAATCGCGCAGGCGTGGCAGCACCAGGTTCATCAACCGGTCAAGGAATGACCACATGCGCGGACCACGCAGTGTTACCATGACTCCAATCGGCATCCCCTGACGTACCTTAAACGCTGCAATTGACTTTCTGGCACGGGTAATCACCGGCTTTTGACCGGCAATTGCTGCCAGATCCGCCGTCGCAGCATCGAGCGCCTTCGGGTTCTGGATCGCCTCACCCAGTCCGATGTTCAGCACAATTTTCTCGAGCCGCGGCACCTGCATAACGGAGCGATAGCGAAACTCCTGCATCAGCGCTGGCACGACCTCAGTCTGATATTTTTCTTTGAGTCGCGGTACCATCACCTGCTCCTCGAGATCCCGGAGCGCAGTCGTCGCTCCGTTCTCGCCATTCACTCATCGATGACGGCATCACATGCTTTACAGTACCGCACCTTTTTGGGGCGGCCCTTATGATCCGTCTCTTCCAGAAAGCGATGCCCGGTACGCGATGCGCGACCGCATTTCGGGCAGATCAGCATCACATTCGACACATGGATTGGCGCTTCCATCTCAATAATCCCGCCAGGTCGTTTTGGACCACGCGGTTTCATGTGTCGTTTCACAATATTCAGTCCCTCAACAATCACCCGTTGCTCTTTGGGGCGCGCCTCTTTGATTTTGCCGCGCTTGCCGCGATCTTTTCCAGTGATAATCAGGACCTCGTCGCCGGTTTTGACATGCATGGCATTCTTCTCCCCTCACAGCACTTCCGGCGCCAGCGAGATGATCTTCATGAATGAGCGTTCGCGCAATTCACGGGCGACAGGACCAAAGATGCGCGTCCCACGCGGATTATTGTCTTTCCCAATAATCACTGCTGCATTATCATCGAACCGGATATGCGAACCGTCGGGGCGGCCATACTCCTTCGCCGTGCGCACGATGACGGCGCGCACCACTTCACCCTTCTTTACCGCGCCGCCGGGTGTCGCCTCCTTGACCGAAGCAACGATCACATCGCCAACGCGACCGTAGCGCACATGTGAGCCGCCCAACACGCGGATGCAGAGTATCTCCTTTGCGCCGGTGTTATCGGCAACACGCAGCCGTGTTTCCTGCTGCACCATAGTCAGGCCTCCTCATTGCGCTTGATAATCTCAACGACTTCCCAGCGTTTGGTCTTGCTCAGCGGGCGAGTCTCACCGATGCGCACGATATCGCCGATCCGACACTGCTGCTCATCGTGCGCATGGAACTTGCTGGTGCGGCGAATGATTTTGCGATAGAGCGGATGCGGCTTCAGATAGTCAACCGCCACCACAACCGTCTTCTGCATTTTATTGCTAATGACTCGCCCGACCTTGAATTGTCGTCGTCGTGCTTCAGTCATCGATCTGTCTCCTGGACTTCAATACCAAGTTCACGCTCACGCAGGATCGTCTTAATGCGCGCAATATCGCGTCGGACGACCCGCGGACGGCCAGTGGCCGTCAATTTGCCCATGACCTGCTGAAAGCGCAGGTTGAACAATTCTTCGTAACACTCTTTCAATTTCGCGCGCAATTGCTCATTATCAAGTTTGCGCAACTCATTGGCTTTCATGCTGTGCCCTCCAGGTCCTCGCGCGGAACAATTTTGCATTTGATCGGCAGTTTCTGCGCCGCGCGTTCCAGCGCCTCGTGCGCAACCTCAGGTCGGACACCAGCCAGTTCGAACAGAATACGTCCCGGCTTGATGACTGCCACGTAGTGATCAACCGCTCCCTTACCCGAGCCCATTCGGGTTTCGGCGGGTTTAGCCGTAACTGGCTTATCTGGAAAGATACGGATCCAGATTTTTCCGCCGCGTTTGACATGGTGACTAATAGCGCGGCGTGCCGCTTCGATCTGACGGCTCGTCATCCACGTCGCTTCAAGCGCCATCAAGCCGTACTCGCCAAATGCAACGGTGTTGCCGCGGTGTGCCATACCGCGATTGTGGCCACGCTGCTGTTTGCGATACTTAACACGCTTTGGCATCAACATACGATTGTGCTCCTTTCAGCCGCGTGACCGTCCGCCACGACTACTGCGCGCAGCACCGGCGTTCGCGCCGCGTCCGCCGCGCCCGCCTTTGCGCTGTGGACGTTCTTCTTCCTCAACTGTCAGGCTCGGACGTACAGCGGCGACTACCGGTTGCGGCAGTTGCATCTGCTCCTTCTGATCAGGGAAGACATCTCCCTTATAGATCCACACTTTCACGCCAATCCGCCCATAGGTTGTGTGCGCATGCACCTGTGCGTAGTCGATATCAGCGCGCAGCGTATGGAGCGGAACCCGTCCATCGCGCTCCCAGGCGACACGCGCCATCTCGGCGCCTGCCAGACGTCCCGAACACTTAATCTTCACCCCCTGGGCGCCCAGGCGCATAGCGCGCTGCACTGCCTGTTTCATCGCGCGCTTGTACGAGACGCGCTTGTTGATCTGTTCAGCAATGCTCTCGGCGACCAGTTGCGCCTCGAGTTCCGGTTGATGTATCTCCTGAATATTAAGCTTGACCTTCTTGCCGGTCCGTTTCTCCAGTTCAGCCCGCAGTTCATCGACTTTCGCGCCGCGCTTGCCGATGACAATGCCTGGCTTGGCTGTATAGACTGTCACCTCGACTTTGTTCGCTGAGCGCTCGATCTCGATCCGCGCCACACCCGCATTTTCAAGCTCTTTGGCAACGATCTTGCGCAGCATGATGTCTTCATGGAGCAGTTCGGTATAGTTGCGCTCTGCGAACCACTTCGACTGCCAGTCCTTGATATACCCAAGGCGGAAGCCAATCGGGTGTACTTTCCGTCCCATAGGTCCTCGCTCTCTCCCGCGGGCTGGCGCGGTAACGCCGCCTGCCTACATCTCCCCTCCGTCATCAACAATAACCGTGATATGGGTCGTCCGCTTGCGAATACGATCAGCTCGACCGCGGGCGCGCGGCATGATCCGTTTGAATGCCGGACCTTCATCGGCGAAAATGTACTTCACGATAAGCGCATCGGGCGCCATATCGTAGTTGTTGGTGGCATTCGCCCGTGCTGACTCGATCGTGCGGGCGATCTCGCGCGCCGCTTTGTGAGGCAGGTGGCGAAGGATCGCCAGCGCCCGATCAACCGGCTTACCACGCACCAGATCCATTACCGGGCGCACCTTTGTTGGCGAGATGCGAACATATTTGGTTACTGCTTTCGCCTGCATATCAAACCTCTGTTGCGCCTGTCGCACGCCCGCAGGCAATGCGACGGCGCTCCAATCACTTCATTTTGCCGCGCTTGTCGGCTTTCTTCCCGCCATGACCGCGAAACACTCGGGTTGGGGCAAACTCGCCCAGTTTATGCCCGACCATATTTTCGGTAATATACACCGGCACATGGCGTCGGCCATCGTGAACTGCAATGGTATGCCCGACCATTTGCGGGAAGATTGTCGAGTCGCGCGACCATGTGCGCAACACTCGCTTTTCGTTTGCCCGGTTCAATTCCTCAATGCGGTTGAGCAACCGGACATCGACGTAAGGACCTTTTTTAGAAGAACGCGACATACGCTCTACCCTCTGTCCTCATATTTACTGTGTCCGGCGGCGGATAATGAAGGGATCGGTCCGCGGGTTGTGGCGGGTCTTCACACCGCGCGCCGGTTTACCCCACTTGGTCTTCGGAGTAGGCATGCCACGCGGAGCGCGTCCCTCGCCGCCGCCGTGCGGATGATCACGCGGGTTCATCGCCGCGCCACGCACCTCAGGTCGTCGACCGAGCCAGCGTTTGCGTCCAGCTTTCCCCAGACGGATGTTCTGATGATCCAGGTTGCCCACCTGACCAATCGTCGCCATGCAATCGATGAACACTCGGCGCACTTCGCCTGATGGCATGCGCAGGATGGCATAGTTACCCTCCTTCGCCATCAATTGCGCAGCTGCGCCGGCGCTACGCACCATTACGCCGCCACGTCCTTTTTCCAGTTCGACGTTATGCACCTGTGTACCGAGCGGTATCTGGCGCAGCGGCAGCGCATTGCCGACCCGGATATCGGCATCAGGACCGCTCATCACCGTATCGCCGACGTTCAAGCCGAGCGGCGCCAGGATATAGCGCTTCTCGCCATCGACATAGTGCAGCAGAGCAATGCGCGCCGACCGGTTTGGATCGTATTCAATCGCCGCGACCTTCGCCGGGATGCCAATCTTATCGCGCTTGAAATCAATCCGGCGATAATGGCGCTTATGGCCGCCACCGCGATGCCGCACTGTAATGCGGCCATAGTTGTTGCGCCCGGCTTTCTTGCGCAGCGGCTCAAGTAGTGATCGCTCTGGCTCTGTCTTTGTAATCTCCTCGAAGGTCGAGACCGACATGTTACGGCGACCTGGCGAGGTTGGTTTGTACTTTTTGACCGGCATGGGTTATGCTCCCTCGAACAGGTCGATGCGGTCGCCTTCCGCCAGCGTGACGATCGCCTTCTTCCAATCGGCAGTATAACCGTACTGACGTCCCCGGCGGCGCAGTTTGCCGCGCACATTCATAGTGTGCACTGCTGTCACTCGCACGTTGAAGATTTCTTCAATCGCGCGCTTGATCTGCGGCTTGGTAGCGTTGCGATCGACCTCAAACGAATACTTGTTAAACCTCATCAGGTTCGTATTCTTTTCCGTGATCAGCGGTCGCCTGATGATCTGATGCGGGTTCATGACACTTCCTCCTCGCTCGCACCCGCCGCCGCGACGACATGCCTCGATTGGTCGAGATACCCTTGAGCGATGTCCACTGCCGCCTGCAGCATCACAATATGATCATGCGTAAGCAGGTCGATAACGTTCAGATAGTGTGCTAGCAGGGTCTTGACATTCGGCAGATTATTTGCGGAGCGACGCACATTCTCGTCCTTCTTGTCCAACACGATCAGGGTCTTTCCAGTCAGATTCAGCGCGTTCAGCACTGCAATCATATCTTTCGTGCGCGGTCTCTCGAACGTCAACCGATCTAGAAAAGTGATCGCGCCATCGCGGTACCGCGCGGAGAGCGCCGAGCGCACTGCTAGGCGGCGCATTTTGCGTGGCATGGCTTTGGTATATTTGCGCGGATGGGGTCCATGTGCGACACCGCCCCCTTTCCGATGCGGCGCACGGATCGATCCCTGTCGCGAGCGACCAGTGCCTTTCTGACGGTAGAGTTTGCGCGTGCTCCCATCGACTTCACCGCGGCCGAGCGTATTATGGGTGCCAAGGCGCGCATTGGCGCGCTGGCGCTCCATCGCCTGATGCATAACCGGCACATTCGGCTCAATCCCAAAAACGTAATCGGATATGTGGATGATGCCGACCTCTTCGCCGGACTGGTTGTACAACTTGGCTTCCATCACACTTCCTCAAAGTATCTGCGCTCCACTGATGCGTTCAGCGCGCTGCTCTTACGAGCCCTTAATCGCCCGGCGAACCATGACCAATCCATTCTTAGCCCCTGGAATGGAGCCGCGCACGAGCAACAGATTGCGCTCTGGCACGACATCAACAACCGTCAGGTTTTGGATGGTCACTCGCTGGTTGCCCATCCGTCCGGCCATGCGGGTATTCTTCAACACATGACCCGGATCGGTGCCAGCGCCAATCGAACCGGGAGCGCGCAGGCGGTCGCTCTGACCATGCGTGCGCGGTCCGCCGCCAAAGCCATGGCGTTTCACCACGCCCTGGAATCCGCGACCTTTCGATGTGCCGATAACATCGACGCGCTGACCTGGTGTGAACATCTCGACCGTCAACACATCACCAACCTTGTAATCGGCGATATTGTCGGCTCGGAACTCGCGCAGGTAGCGCAGCAGCTTACCTGCACCACGAAGATGCCCTTGTTCAGGTTTGGTCAGGCTTTTCGCCTTGACTTCCTGGTAGCCAATCTGGACGGCTTCGTACCCATCACGCTCTTTTGTGCGAATCTGGGTAACGACGCATGGACCCACTTCGATGATTGTCACAGGGATGACCTGTCCAGTCGCATCGAAGACCTGGGTCATGCCGATTTTGCGGCCAAGTAACCCTTCGATCACAATCGCACCTCCGCAGCATGCGCGTTTTCGCTATGCGCAGCGGCTGCTTCTGTTCCAGACTCACAACTTGATTTCGATGTCCACACCCGCTGGAAGATTAAGTTTCATCAGCGCGTTGATGGTCTGCTGGCTCGGATCGAGCACATCGATCAATCGCTTGTGAGTACGAATCTCAAACTGTTCCTGCGAGTCTTTGTCAATAAACGGTGAACGAATGACACTATACTTTTCAATTTTGGTCGGCAACGGCACCGGACCAGCGACAAGCGCTCCGGTGCGCTCGGCTGCTTCGACGATCTGTCGCGCCGATTGGTCGAGAATCTTATGGTCGTATGCCTTAAGACGGATGCGAACCTTTTGTTTCGCCATATGCACCTCAGGGAGAGGGTAACAGCGGCGGGGCGAGGCGTGGATCAGAGCACTTTTTATCAGTCTCCTTTCTGATAGCTGCTCCCCGCCGTCCGAAACCCACATTCATACTAATCGATAATCGACGAGACGACGCCTGCGCCGACGGTGCGCCCGCCCTCGCGGATGGCAAAACGCAATCCTTCTTCAATCGCCACCGGCACGATCAACTCCACTATCATCTCCACGTTGTCGCCCG
>Ga0272447_1000331_pt1 | contig 36845 bp, 23 predicted proteins | sample YNPCB0133_FD_194589 | JGI IMG/M metagenome (GOLD analysis project Ga0272447, IMG submission 194589) | Hot spring microbial mat communities from Yellowstone National Park, WY, United States - YNP-CB-013-3 | ecosystem: Environmental > Aquatic > Thermal springs > Hot (42-90C) > Sediment | place... | reverse complement strand
TCCGGGCATATCTCCTGAAAGGATTCCTGATTCGTATAATGTTGACGCCTGAAATCAGAACTCAAAGTATGAAAAGGGGATTGCGTGTGAGCACGATCACCTTGTCTCAGCAGAATATCACGTTGGCTTATGATGACCGGGGTCAAGGCCGACCGGTAGTCTGGCTTCATGCTTTTCCGTTGGACCGACAAATGTGGGAACCGCAGATTCAGCCCCTGCTGACGGCAGGGTATCGTGTCATCACTGTAGACTTGCCGGGCTTTGGCGAGTCTCCGACCCACTCCGGTTGGACCGTGGATTCGGTAGCCGACGCATTAGCGGAATTGTTCGAGGTTCGGGGGATACCTCCGGCAGTGGTCGGCGGCGAGTCGATGGGTGGATACGTAGCCCTGGCTCTGGTTCGCCGTCATCCGGAACACCTCTGCGGCCTCATCCTGGCCGATACTCGTGCAGGTGCTGACGACCCCACTGCCCGACTGCGACGTGAGGAGACGATTGCAGAGGTCCGCGAGAAAGGACCCGCTGCCCTTCTGGAAACCCTGGTGCCCAGACTGATCAGTGACGAAACACGTCAAAATAAGCCCCACGTCCTGGAAACAATACGTACGCTTACCCTCCGGCAGACGAGTCAAGGGTTGATCGATGCGTTGATTGCTTTGCGTGACCGGCCTGATGCCAGTCCGTATCTTTCGGCCATCCGTGTGCCCACACTCGTCATTGTGGGAGAACATGACATCATAACGCCTCCCCTTTATGCAGTGCGACTGTCGGGATCGATCAGCACGGCTCAACTGGAGTATATCCCCCAAGCGGGACACCTGAGCAGCTTGGAAAATCCGGAAGTCTTCAACTCTGTCGTGCTGAACTTCCTGCGAGGTCGGATTTCGTGACAGTACAAACCACTCGTCCGACAAATCCCATCAGCATTCGGCTTGTTGGGGCCTGGTGAGGAGAAGTTTACTTGTCGGAAGGCGATGGGGAGAAGTCTGCTGGTCCACTGCTGGGGGGAGGATGGGATATCCATGCGGTGAAAAAGGTGCAGGGTCCCAATGCTCCTGGTCCCAATGCTCCTAAGATGACGGAACTATAGCAATCTGTCAATCCATCAGTACATCAGTATAAGAGAAAAGGCTGCGGAAGGAAAATACAGGCGAGGATTAAGAGTTGCTCCGTTTGAGCTGTTTAGGACCTTCCCCCACGACTTTTTCGTAGGTGCCCTGATCGGTTTTCACGTACTTGGTGAACCCTTTGGCTGCGAGGTTTTTGTCTGAAACAGCGGAACGTGCGTGTAAATCCGTCCAGACTCTGGGTGCATTAGGTTCTGCAAAAACCCGGCGGACCGGTTCTCCGGTCTCCGGGTGGTGGGTTAATGGCGGGTCGCTCATTTTCTGGAAGACTTCGAATTGCTCACCGCTGCTGCCATCAGTGCGAATGATCTCATACACATACAGCGGCATAGGACGGCCCCCCGATCAAGTTCTCCAAGAATCGACCGTGACTCAGGGATTGCTATACCCATTATACTCTCTGAGTCTGTCGGATTCGAAGGACGGTTGATCAAGGGGCGACCCTGGTAGTGGAGCTGCTACTATTCTGACACCTGGTCGAGTCAACTACGGCTGAGTTCCTCACGGATGGTTTCCAGGAGTTTTTTTGTCAGCCGAATACCATCGGCCTCACTATGCTTGCTCCCTTCGTACTCGATACCGATGTAGCCGTGGTATTTGTGCTTACGCACAACTATGTCCAGCATCTTGCGGTAGTCGGTAAAGACCTCGTTTCCGCGATCGTCAAACTGATGGCTCTTGGCGGACACCCCCTTGGCGAACGGCATCAGTTCGTCGACTCCCTTGTAACGGTCATACGTGGTTTCGCTGATTCCTGGGATCTTCCCCAGGTTGAAGTTGCCAAAGTCTGGCAGAGTACCGCAGCGGGGATGATCTACCAATTTGATCACACCGGCCAGCCAGCCACCGTGGCTGGAAAGCCCACCATGATTTTCCACAATCGTGTTGATTTCAAGTGTAGCGGTGAATTCGGTGAGACGCCGTAAACCATCCGCAGCCAGCTTTTGCGTTTCCTCAAAGCCCAATTTCCAATCGCTCGCAGCGTTGACGCGGATGGAGTGGCATCCTAAATACCTGGCCCACTCTGCCCAACGCTTGTGGTTGTCTACTGCCTGGCGACGACGTTTCTCGTCTGGATCACCCAAGCTTCCTTCCCCATCACACATGATCAGGACACTCACCACCTTGTTGTCATCTGCTACCTTCTTGAGGTCTTTGAGATAATGATCATCGTTCTTCTTATCGCGGTAGAATTGGTTTACATACTCCACGGCGTCAATACCGTAGTCCTTGAGAGCGATCTCTGCGAAGCGTAGGGGGTCCTTCTTTTCACCTGAGCGTCCGAAGAAAGCACGGTGGTGGGACCATTGCGCCAGGGAGATTTTGAATGGCAGAATGGAGGGTGCTTGTGCGGAACCCATCGGTGTGAGTACTGCGCCTGTGGCGGCCACCGCGCTGAAGCGGAGAAAATCACGACGACTCCAGGGCATCATGGGACAGCCTCCATAGTTTGAGGAAAAGGGTTGGTACAAGACGAGACTATCCTACGCCTTGCAGGGGGGATTGTAGGCATCATGCGTCGTCTTGCTAGGGGCCTGGATCAAGAGAATGTCCATCTGTAGCTGGCCAGCGGCCCTGGATCTGGAGAAGTCCACCCCTAGCCGTGGAGAGGTCGGGCTGTCCATAATCCAGGGCCAGCCAGCAGAATGAGGGAACGCTACAACAGCTTCATGTCGGTGTGCCAGCGGCGGGGATCGGGAACTGTGTGATGGGATAGCGTTCACGTTCTCGCCCTGGCCGAGAGATTCTGCTGCGAGGTTGGATCATGACGACCATGACCCAGAGTATCCCGGTGGAACATCGTCAATTGTTCATTAATGGGGAATGGGTGGACTCGCTTTCGGGTCAGCGAGTAGGAGTGGAAAACCCAGCCACTGAGGAAATCATAGCGGAGGTGAGCTACGGAAGTCGGGAAGATTGCCGACGGGCGATCGAGGCGGCTGCCGAGGCGATGAAAAGCTGGATGAGGCTAACCCCCTACGATCGGGCCCGCGTGCTCAAACGCACTGCCGAGTTGATGCGTCAGCGGGCTGATGAACTGGCACGCACGATGACCCTGGAGCAGGGCAAACCTGTGGCAGAGGCGAAGGCGGAGGTTTTGCATTCAGCCGACACCTTCGAGTGGTTTGCCGAGGAGGGGAAGCGGGCCTATGGTCAGGTCATTCCCCCGTCGAATCCGCAGAAGCGCCACCTGACCATCAAGCATCCGGTGGGAGTGGTCGGGGCGATTGGACCGTGGAACTTTCCGATCACGCTCCAGGCCCGCAAGATTGCTCCTGCGTTAGCCGCCGGTTGCACCATTGTCTGCAAACCTGCAACCCAGACCCCGCTGTCCCTCATCGGCGTGTTCGAGTGTCTCATCGAAGCGGGCCTGCCCAAGGGGGTCGCCAACCTGGTGATTGGACCCGCTGAGGAGATTGCCGATGAGTTTCTCAAGCACCCCGCGGTCCGGAAAATCAGTTTCACCGGTTCTACCGAGGTGGGTAAGAAACTGATGCGTGGCGCAGCGGATCAACTCAAACGTCTGAGTCTGGAGTTAGGAGGTCACGCTCCGTTTATTGTCTTTCCCGATGCCGATCCCGAAGTCGTGGCCAAAGCCGCCGTCATCGGCAAGTTCCGCAACAACGGCCAGGTCTGTATCAGTCCCAGCCGCTTCTATGTGCATAGGGATATCGAGAGGAGGTTCACGGAAGCGGCGGTCGCGGAAGCCCAAAAGCTCAAGTTGGGCAACGGTCTGGAGGAGGGGGTTCAAGTGGGGCCTATGTTCGAACGGAAAGCCCTGGAAAACACTTTGGCCCTGATCGACGACGCCCGCCGCAAAGGAGCCGAAATCCTCACGGGCGGAAAACGCTCCGATAAGTTTCCCCGCGGTTACTTCTTCGAACCAACAGTCCTGACGCACCTCTCTCCGGACTGCCAGATCCTCAAGGAGGAACCTTTCGCTCCGGTCATGCCGATTCTGGATTTCTCCAAACTCGACGAGGTCATCGCTGCAGCAAACAACACCCGCTACGGTCTGGCTGCCTATGTCTTCACCAACGATATCACCGTCATGTGGCGGATGGCCGAAGGATTGGAAGCAGGGATCATCGGCATCAACGATCCTGTTCCGGCGACCCCTCAGTGTCCCTTCGGAGGGATGAAGGAGTCCGGCCTGGGTCGAGAGCTGGCCCACGAAGGTCTGGAAGCCTATCTGGAGACCAAGTACATCTCCCTAGCTTTGCGAGGCTGACCACATCCGGAAAAATGCACGACCGCCGAAGGAGAAGGAGGATAGTCCCATCTCCGCCCGGGCACGATCCCTTCATTTCCTACTTGCATTCGCGGAGTCGGAGGACGCTCCGGAAGAGCCGATGGGGTGCTACTTCGAGGTTACTTGTGAGAGTCTCGGGGTAACAGGCGTAGCGTATGTCGGGTAGCCCGAATGACTTCTGCTTGGGTCCAGGGTATGGTGATGGATTCACCTCGCTGCCACAGTGGCAATTGATCGTCATAGTGAGGGGAACAGGGGTTGCCACTTTGCCCTCCGCAAAGGATGAAGCGGCTTTGACCAGGCTCGGCCAAATCAAAGACCGCCCGCAGGTTGGCCATGTTGTGCGTTTCGCTCAACGGTTGCAAAATGGAGACAGCAGCCTGAGAGATCGTATTGGTATCGCCGGGACAGGGATAAGGACCCAGATTGAAGCAACGAGACAATCCCCGAACCGTACCGAAAACCAGATGTTTGAGTCGAAGCGGGCGAACATGACCCCAGGACCAGTAGGCAGGGGCTGGGCCGGCATGCTGGCGTAGATATCGCACCGCCCGTCCCAAGGCCTGTTCCATCGCCTCAGACCAGGAGTGCACCCACCCTGACGGTTGATTGCGCAGCAAGTGGCACAGATGACCCACCCGACGATCGGCGAAGAGGTTGGAGTCCCCGCTTTGCAATGCCAACTGCCACGAATGCGGCGCTTTGATTTGGGTCAACTGGACGATCATTTCCGCGATAAACACCTCGAACACCGCTGCCGCAGGAGAATCGGTGGCCACTTCTCCGTTCCAGTTCCTGAGGAGTTCCAACGCCTCCGCCGCATCGCGACCTCGAACGGAGAGGGACAAAACCACGTCTCGGATTTCTTCCCAGACCAGGGAGCGTGTGTTGCATTGCAATTTCAGGCAATCCTGCACAGTCCAGCCCTCGGCCTGACGGCTCAGGATCTCATGGATGACACGATAGCGGAAGGGATCGCAATAGTCCGAACCCAGGTGGATCGCAAGATCCGGTAGATCCAGGCGTGGATTCTGGTTGGCTGTGACCCAGAAACCCCGAGAGGGATTTTCCACAGAGGGCATCTGTTCGAAGGGGATCAAGTCGTGTTCCCATCCACTCTCCGGATGGGTGGCCACGGATGGCAACAACCCCATACCACTTTTGCGTCGGGGAATCTGACCAATCATTTGCCAGCCGATCGTGCCGGCGCTGTCGGCATAAACCACGTTGAGCGGCAACAGGGGCCAGTGTGCAAAGGCTTGTCGGAATTGAGCGTAGGATCGTGCTCGGGGGGCGCTCAGAAAGCCATCGATGGGTAACGGTTCGAGCCAGACAGCTCGCAGAGATAACGCATAAGGGATGTCGGCCAGAACCGGTGTGACGATGGGGCCACGAGGAGTAATCAGCACTTCTTCGATATGCTCTGCCCCTTGCCGTACAGAGATCACTTCTCGCAATCGCTGACAAGGTTGCCAGCTACCGTCGGGTTCGCGGACACTTCGACCATCGGAATCCAAGGTTTCAAGGAACAGGTCGGTATTGTCACTCAACGCTGCCGTGATCCCCCAGGCACAGAAGCCGTTATGGCCGATGCCAAAGCCGAGGGAACCCGCCAGCATCGCTCCAGCGGCTTCCCACTCCGGAGTGCACACGTGGGCGAGATACCACGGCGGAGGCACGGTCGGAGTTAAGTGAGGGTCATTGGCTAGCAAAGGCTTGCCACTGGCCGTGCGTTGCCCCGAAATGACCCAGTTATTTGATCCTCCCCCCACTCCCACGAACTTGCGTAACAACTCGATTTCCTCTTGCAACTGGCGGACACCCACCAAGGGTATTGCCGCTTCGGTGTGTTGTGACGGTTCCGCCACAACCACCGGGTCCAAGTCCATTACCGCTTGCGGACCATCCTGCAGCAAAACTCGCAAACGGAGCAATTCCATGTCCCAGTTGGAAGGTAGGAGGAAGGACTGAAGCTTCAGGACTGCGAGTAAATCGACTTCATCCCACCGGGAGGGTTCACCACCCAGAATGGCAAATTCATGCGGTTTACGCGACAGACCAGCTGTCAAACCAGCATTGATTCCTGCAGCAAATGCTGATAGCCACTCTCTGACCCAACCGGCTTGCGCTGACAACTGTACCTCCGCACTCCGGCGGAAGCCGATTCGCCGACTCAACCGATCCAGCTTCAGTCCCTCGCTTCCCACCCACTCAGCTAGCCGGCCGCGACTCAAGCGCCACAGTATCTCTAACTGTCCTGCCCGGTCCTGACCCTGACAAAATCCCAAGGCGAACAGAGCATCGTTATCGCAATTGGCGCTGATGTGAGGGATGCCCCAGTTATCGCGGCGGATGGTGATCGTGTCTCGAATGCCCTCGATCCGCACTTCCCCATCCCATCGCGGCAGCCGGCGACCTAACAACAACCTGAGTAAAAATCGCGACACGTTCATCCCTCCCATGTTACGAATTCATTGCCCGCCGACAGCAACTGGCCCAGATTCCGTCGAGGATCACTGTATTGACTCACACAGAAGTAATCAGGCTTACGGCTCCGCCACCGTGTCCCTTCGCTCGATGGAGTTGATTCAGGGGTTTCTAATGGATGGGGACCCACGAAGTTCCAGATTGTTGCCTGTCTAAAGTATGGTGCTTCCCAGATCAGCCAGGAACGGCTCGCAGCACCCAACTTCACCCACCGTCCTCCGAAGTCTCCCTCTAGAGCACCAGTCCGTTGATGGGACGAATGGAGTGTAAGCTCCCCCTTTTCAGCCTGATGATAGGGTAAGTTGCTCTGCTGGTGCAGGGTGACTCAGACGGGTCGGGGAGTGGGACAGAGGGGGATAGACCCACGTAGGTTTCGACGAAAGTCATTGATTTTGCTGGATCGACACTCCGTTGTGGTTGTGGTATCGCGTGGTACCACAACCTGGAGTTATCTATCTACGCACTCAAAAGCAATGACTTTATAGCTCGGTTGTTTACAGAATCGTAGGCAACCTGGGAAATGCAGCTTGGGTGTTGTCGAGGTTTGGCGAGTTGGTGACACCCGCGGGCCGGATGATCCCCGCAAATTTAGCTCTTACTCTCAAAAGATGTCCATTCCTGTGAGATGGAACCTTTTTCTCTTATGAGATGTCCATTGCCGCTTTCTCTTATGAGATGTCCATTGCCGCGGGGAAGAACACCTAAGTAAGAGTACACTGCCTTGCCTCCTAGGAGTGTGGTTCTAAAATAAACGATTGTCTATAAGACATGTTTGCCGTTCTGCATACGGACTGAGCGACGGCTGAGACGAATCGATCCTGGGGTGACCTTCGGGAAAAACGCACATGGGCACACCCGCCATTCAAGTCGAAAATCTGAGCAAAAATTTTGGACCGGTGTTGGCGGTGGACCGAGTGAGTTTTACGGTGCAACCGGGGGAACTGGTTGGCTTTCTCGGTCCGAACGGGGCGGGAAAGTCCACATGCATGCGTATCTTGACGACCTGGTTGCCGGCGTCGAGTGGTTCCGCCCGTCTGGCAGGCTTTGATGTCATGTACGAGTCCATGGAAGTCCGCCGTCGGGTTGGCTATCTTCCCGAAAGTATTCCTTTATATCCTGAAATGCGAGTCTGGGAGTATCTGCACTACCGTGCACGCATCAAAGGTGTTGAACGCAGTAAGCGGAATCAGCGGATCGACTATTGCATGGAGCGCTGCCATATCCGGGAAGTGAGAAACCGCCTACTCGGGACCTTGTCGAAGGGGTACCGCCAACGTGTGGGTTTAGCCGATGCTCTTCTCGCGGATCCCCCTATCCTGATCCTGGATGAACCCACCAGTGGCTTGGACCCTGTACAGATCGGGGAGACCCTTACCACCATCAAGGAATTGGGGGGGCGGCATACAGTGCTGCTATCGACGCATATCCTCCCGGAAGTAGAAAAGGTCTGCGAACGCGTCATCATCATCAACAAAGGACGCATCATGCTCGATGAATCGCTGCGGCGTATCACCGAACGCAAGCCAACTTATGTGGTGGAAGTGCGTGGGCCGAGGGAACTAACCCGCGCGGCTTTGCGGGAGCACAAGGAACTGATGATTTTATCCGAACATGCGATCGAATCCGATCTCACGGTTTTTGAATTGCAAAGTCGCGATGGTAAGGACCCCCGCGAGGAACTTGCACGGTTCATTATCCAACAAGGGTGGAATCTGCGTCGACTGGATATTCAACGGGTCAACCTCGAGGCATTGTTCACCGATGTAGTCTTACGTTCGAACAACACAACCCTAAGTTCTTCCCAGCCCACGCCTCCCCAGGGGGCTCACGCTTCCTAAGCAGGCTGAGGTGATTTCGTTGCTTCCTGAGAGCAAAGCTCCAGAAGGAATCCGATGCCTATGATCGAGACACCACTTTTGTCCCCAAACAAGACGGAGGGTACGACCCAGATAATCGAGACAGCTCCGTCTGTCATAGTGGAAGAAGGGCCGAGCTTACCAAGAACCATAGGCTTCACGGGCCTGTTTCTGTTTATTCTGGGAGTAGTCTCTGTAGTGGCGAACCGTGCTACGGAGACTCCACGCCTCATATCGGAAAGTCTTGGCTTTCTGGCTCTGGCGACGGGCCTGTGCCTGATGTTTTACCATGCCATCACGGATAACAACATCGAAATCCGTCGTCTTTATGGGTTGTTTGCCTTGGGGATCCTTTTCTATGCCGTGGCTGTATCGTTGATCCCCGGCCCCGTGTTCACCTCGGGTGCTACGGATCGGCGGATAGGGCATAATCTTTTACCTTGGGGAGTGGGAAGCGCGGGAGTCGCATTACTCTTTTTCTTTCCGTTTTTGCGTCATGAGCAGGAAGATACCTACCGGCGAACAGCGCTTATGGGTGTGCTGGCGATCGGGGCGCTCTTGACTATTGGGAGTATCACTGCCGGTTTGCTCGTCTCTTCTTTCCTGCCTGGTCCGGGCCTGGCCTTGGCACTGTTGGGACTGGGTTACCTCTGGCTTTACCTGTCCCAGGTCGATACGACCCAAGGTTTAGGCTACACCGTGGCTGTGGCCCTCGGAGTCATCGGTGGCGTATTGCTGGGGTATGGTATCCTCTGGCCTTCAGTTCAGACCTTACTCTATGATGGTCCAACGGCTCTGCGACTGCCCAACGGGGAGTGGTCACCGAAAGCTCTGATCTGGCGTTTGCTCAGCGGTATTCTGTTTGCCTTACCCGCCTGGATTGCCTGGTCCAGTCGGGCGGCCAGTTGGTGGAAAATTTTGGCATCATTGTTCAGTGTCATTGGTGTCGGTGCAGTGCTCCTTTCGCTGTTTTCACGCTTCATTTACTCCCCCCCCGCACCGTTTCTGGTTCCTAACGGCTTGATATTGATGGGGTTGGCCATCGTTTACCTTTTGTTTTCGTTGAGCTACATCTCAGAGAGTCAATTCGTGGCCTTGGCCCGCAGAGAATTGTCGGCGTATTTTCTCTCCCCCATCGGCTATCTGGTGTTGGGAGGGATGGTGATGCTGCAATGGATTGGATACTACTTGTTCGTCTTCCAATTAGTGCGGGCAGGGCAGTTTGGTGAGACGTTACCCGAACCGATTGTGAGTGATTATTACAATCTGCTCATGGTTTTCGCTGTTATGGTTCAGGTGCCTGCCTTGACCATGCGGTTACTCGCGGAAGAACGCCGCACTGGAACCCTGGAAGTCCTCTTCACGGCGCCAGTCAACGAATGGCCGGTGGTTTTGAGCAAGTTCCTGGCCACCTGGTTATTCTTCCTCATCAGCTGGCTGCCGTCAGGGCTTTACCTCATCGCCTTGCGGATGGAAGTGGATTCCCCCTTCGATTATCGTCCGCTGTTGAGTTTTTACGCGAGTCTGATGGCTCAGGGTGTTGCCTTCGTGGGAATGGGGTTGTTCTTTTCCGCCTTGACCCGCAATCAGATCATCGCCGCGGTGTTTACCTTCGTGGGAATGATGTTCTTTCTGTTGTGTTATATCATCCGACTGCAGCAAAGCGGTTCGATCCTTCCTGAGATTCTCCAAATGGCCCTTGGCCGTTTGTCTTTCTACCACATGTGGGAGGAATCCTTAGCTGGCCGATTGCCCGTGCGGGATGCTCTGTTGTTTGTCTCACTAGGGATATTCTGGTTGTTCCTAACCGTCAAGGTTCTGGAAGCACGCAAATGGTTCTAAGGTTTTCCTCCGGATGAGAGACTAGCGGAGGCTTCCTCACTAACTCGCCACCCCTAGGGAGACCTGGGGGGCATGATAATCCCAGCCTCGATCTCGATATCGGGAGAATGAGGGATCGCCACGCCAGATAATGACAGTGCAATGACAACAAAGATCGAAAGAACGCCGACAGATGACTTACTCTACGATCAGCAATATCGACCATACGTTTGGGAAAGACTAACCCGCGCGACAATAACATTGACCATACGTTTGGGGAAGGCGAACCACCACGATCAGGAATATTCACCAGAGGTTTTGGGAAGGCGAATCGCATCGACCAGACCATGCAATCGCATTGACCATGTAACTAGGGAAGGCGAACCATGACTGAGATGGTGGATCGGACACCTGCAGAAAATCAAGCCTGCAGCACCAGTGATCGCATCATCGACTTGATCCGCGACTATCGCCAGGCAGTGGGAGGTATATTGATTGGCTTGGCTGCTATCTTCTTGGTTCTTTTTGCCTATTGGACCAATCAGGGCGGATTGTGGAAACTGCCCACTGTAACGACTACTGAGAAGAAGACGGATTCCGGCAAGGATACTGCAGCTGAAGGGCAGAAGGATGCTGGGGCTGAAGGGCAGAAGGAGACCGCAAGCTCCGCAGCACCGGAATTGGCTAACTTGCGGAAGGGCGAATACATTGTGGCCGGTGTGACGGTTTTTGCCGCCGCCGTCCTTCTACTGAGTCTGTCCTGGTATCTCCTCGTCAGGCCACCTCTTTTGGATGTTGCCGCTCAGCGCATCGCAATCCGCCTGTGGCTGTTGATTGGGGGCAGCCTCTTGGGTTTACTGCTCATCATCGCCGGGATCATTTTCTTCTACATTTGGAGCGAAAGTTTGACAAAGTGGTTGGATCAGAGAAACTTCCGCGAAGCTCGTTGGGTACTCCTGCCTTTGTTGATGATCCTCTGCGGTGCCCTCCTGATGTTTCTCAGCATAATCCCGGCTCGAAGTGAGGAACGACACGATGCCCTGATCCGCCGGCTGGTTTACGGATCAAACTTCGGGCTGACGACCCTGCTGCTTCTCGTGATGCTCATCGTGGTCAACGTGGTTATCGCGCGGGAGATTCCCAACCAACTCGACGCGACCGCAACAGGGTTTTACACGCTGTCTCAACCGACGCGGCAATTGCTGGAACGTCTCGATCCGCCGGTTCGCGCTTATGCCTTGATTCCGAATGTGCCTGATCGAGACATCAACGACATCCGCCAGTTGTTACTGGCGATGCAAGAGGCAAGTGGCGGGCGATTCGTGGTGCGTTTTCTGAGCCAGTCAGCCGATCGCACCGAACTAGCGTCATTACGCGAGAAATATCCCCAATTTGAAATGGTCATGGATCAACGTACCACCCAAGCGGTCATTCTTTTGACCAGCGGAGCGGACGAAAAACGTCATGCCGTGGTGTCTGACAGCGATATGTTCGACTTCAGCCGACGCAACTTTGAAGGAGAGAAGAAACTCTACCAGGAGATCGCCTTCCTGGCGGATAGCCAGAACAAACCGGTGATCTATTTCACTCAAGGCCACGGCGAAATGGATGCCACCAACAATCCTGAGGCTCCGCCGGAACGCTCAGTCAACCGCCTCCGCCAATACTTGGAGAAAAATTACCTCGATGTTCGGACAGTCCATCTGAATCAGCCCAACCCGAAGATCCCGGACGATGCCAAGATCGTCATCATTGCCGAGCCACAAGACCCCTACTCCTCGGAGGCCTTGAATGCCTTGAGAGCCTATATGAACCGCAAAGAGAATAAAGGGAAACTGATCTATTTCTCCGGCACAGTTACTGGACCGGATGGACAAGTCCTGCGAACCGGAATCGAAGATTTGCTCGGAGAGTTCAATATTCGTGTGGGCAAGGAATATTTGTACACACTACCCACCAGTCCGGGTATGGATCACCGCGTGGCCTTGGTGGGCTTTAGTGCCTCTGCAGCTAAGAATCCGATCCTCCAATCGATTGCTCGGATCACCTCACGCTTGCAATTCTTTTACCCTCGGGAAGTTTCACCCCAGAACAGCCGCTCGGAATTCCAGGCCAGTGACTTGCTCTTGACTGTGGGAATCACCTGGCTGGAAACAACTCGCCCTGCAGACATTAGTGTCCGTTTGGAGGAAATCCTTACGAATGAGCGGGTCCAAGAACAGGTACGATTGAGTCGTTCTCCCCGCCCAGTGGCGGTGACCGTGAGTGAAGGTGCCACGCCACGCTTGGTGGCCTTTGGAAGCGGTCTGGTGTTTAGCGATCGAATAGCTCAGCAAATTCGCGGAGGCAACCCCGTGACCTTTGACCTGCTCGGTGTGAGCGTCGATTGGCTGCGCGAGCGGCAGACATCTTTAGCCGCAGTGAACATCGAAGCCAAGAAATACACCGAATATCGTATCCCGTCACCGAGCAACCTGAATTTTAGCCGCCTGTTGTGGTTGCCCCTGGGGTTGGGTTTGCTCTCGGTCATCGGGATGGGTGCGGGTGTGTGGGTGGTCCGGCGTCGTTGAAACAACGGACAGGCTGCGGGGGTGGGCCAAACATCATCATCCTCGGATGGATGCCTTTCCCACCAGACACAGAACACGCCAGAGACCGGGCCTATAGCCACGGCGAAACCCGGCGCAAGAATCATACGCGAAGGAGTATGTACGATTATGAATTTCCGATTGACAGCAACGCTCGGTATTGTGGGGTTGGTGCTCGTCCTCGTCCTGCTGATTCTGACGTTTTTTTCCCCGGACGACTCTTCATTGTCCGAGGGAAGTTTGTTTCCCCAACTGGCTGGTGCAAAGCCCGAGGACATTGATACGGTGGAGATTGAACGGGAAAATCTTGGCACCCTTGTGTTCCGACGAGCCGCTAATCAGCGTTGGACGATAGAGTGGGAGGCTAAAGATGCCTCGGGTCAAAAAGTGCCTCTCAAGGCTTCAGCTGACACTCTGACCGTCAATGATATTGTTCGGGAATTGTTACGTGCAAAACCGATCCAACATCCTGAATTGACGGGCAACCCCGCCTTACATGGCCTTCAGCCCGCGGGATTGACCGTCACCTTACGCAAGGGAGACAATTCGGCAAGCTTAGAAATCGGGGATGTAACTAGCGGTGGCCGTGCCGTGGCTTTCGTGATGATCCCGAACAAAAAGCGCCCTCTCGCTGTCAATCGCAGTGTTGTGGATCCGCTGCTTGCCAACACCAGTAAAAGTGGACGAGCGGTGGACCTGGCCAAAAGCGAAGGAGATTTCCGCAACAAGAATATCTTCCCGGTTGAATCGTTCCGGGCGGAGGAGGAGAGCACTCAACTCAAGCTGTCCCTGGTCAACCAGCAGAAGGCGGTAGTGCTGGAAAAGTCCTCCGGCGGTTGGCAGTTCCAAGTTCCCCAAGGCTGGGGATTAGCCGACGTGCAAGGGGATGTGCAAGCGAGTGCAGGAACTTTCACCGGTGTGCGCCCTTTACTCAATGCCTTGACCAGTTTACGGGCCAGCTCGAAAAGCGATTTCATCGATCTTCCCACGGCCGATCAACTCAAGCAATGGGGTCTCCAGAACGATGCCCCCGAGCTAATTCAAGTACAACTGACGACCAAGGATAAGGAAACGACCACCGTGTACATCGGCAAGGAGGATACCTCGGAGAAGAAGGCCGACCAGAAAGACGCTCCCTTATCCGCGGGTGAGGCGAAGCGGTGGGTACGTGTTGAAGGGCAACCCGGGATCATCCGGGTTGGCGGTGCTAATGTGAGCGGTCTGGCCAACTTGATTCAGAATCCTGATCCCCTTCGGGATCGTAATCTGCTCACGGTGGACCGCGTCCGGATCGATGGCCTCGATTTGTCCACGGGTGTGACCCTTCGGAAAGTGGGCACGCCGCCGGAGTGGAAATTGTTCGGTCCGCCGACGCCGATGGAACCCCAGGCTGTTAACACCACAGCGGTCCAACGCATGCTCGATCTGCTCTGCGAACGGCGCATCATCCGATCGTTTCCCCCTGCCAACGATGCTCATTTCACCGGACCAGCCTTACAATTGGAGATCAAAGTGTGGGCCGATGCCTTCACGTCCACATCCGATGCAAAAACGGAACCCAAACTTAAGGACAACGCCAAACCCATCATCCTCAAAATCGGCAAGAAAGAAGGGGATGCGGTGTATGTGCGTCGCATCCTGCCGGATGGGACCAGTGCCGATTATCTCGTGCCGGAGAAAATCAAGCTCACTGCGGCCGGGGATTCTCTGGTGGACTTGGTCTCGACCCTGCAAAAGACCCGCCTCGATTTGCTCGATCCCAGTTTGAAAACATTCGGTGCGGATGCGGTGGTCAAGCTCAGTGTCAGCGGCGGCGTCCAGTATGAACTGACCCGCTCCGACAAGCCAGATACCGGCACTAACAAATACCGCTGGACCTTCGCGGCGCCCGACAACCGGAAGGGACAATCCGCTGACACGGAAACCGTCGAGGAATTGCTGCGACTCTTGGGTACGACCCAGTCCGTCTCCCGCTATATCAATGAAACACCCTCTGAGGATCAGCTCAAAGAATATGGCCTGGCTCCCCAGCCACAATTGAAAGTGGTTGTTCACCTACAAAGTGGCGAAGACAAGGAACGGACCTACGAATTCGGCAAAGCCACGGCAGATCCGGGGTATGTCTTCGCCCGTCAGGGCGGTAAGGCGATCGTATTCACAGTACCCAAACTGTTGATGGACCGCTTCCTCAGTTCGGACTTGCGGGATAAATCCCTCTTGCAATTTGACGTAACTCAAGTCGTATCGGTGCACCTCAAAGGTTGGGGTAAAGCGGGTTTCCTGACCGAGCTCCAATTCACCAGAGGCAAAGAAGGAAGCTGGACCATTCAGTCCCCGCCCACCCCAGCGGGTTACGCACTTGATCCTGCGAAATTGCAAGCGTTCCTCGATCTGCTGAGCAAAACCAAAGTCAAAAACTTCCTCGATGGACCAGACAAACCCGAATACGGCCTGGAGGATACCAAGGAATATCTGGTTATCACGCTCAAGTTCAGCGATGGTACGGAACGGGTATTGAAACTCGGTGCTTCCGCTGATGGTGGTACTGCCTTGTACGCCTGGACAAACCTAGGCGGTGGGCAATTGCTGACCCTCGATGCCTCTCCCTTCAAGCCTTATAAAGATTCCTCTGGTTCCCTCGCACACTAAGCGAGGTCTGCAAGTGGGCTTTTCGCCTGAGCAAAAATCCGCAAACCCCTTGACAGTGCCAATGCCCAATGGCATACATCGGCACCGGGGAATCCCATGCCTGGAGCAGGACTGTTGTACCGTGGCTCCTCATGGTACAGACAACGGTCACAATCCTTCGGGAATATTCCGCAAAAATGGTTGGGCTGCGACAGGGAAAGGGTGACCCCGCTCGACGAAGGGGGGGACGGTAACAACCTGGTTACAAAGGGGGTTGCGATGAAATGGTGTTGGGCATGGACCGTCGCGGGAGTGTTGGGGATGGTGTGCAGCGGGTGGGGTCAAACGAGCGGCGGGATGCCAACTGGTGGCGGAGTACCGACTATACCCTCGGGAAGCGGCCCATTGGTTTCACCGACGGTCCCACCACCTCCATCACCAGGAGTGGGGATACCAACTCCTGGCTTACCCGGCCAAGTCATCGCCACAAGCTATCATTTTTCCCCGCCCTTACCTCAACCCCAAGCGTTACCGCGCGTTGGGGTACCCGTGGGTTTGCCGGTACATTCGCCGCTTATGGTTCCTTACGATCCGCGTCGGCCTGTGGATCCTCTGGTAGCTGCTGGTTTGGATCCGAAACAGTTAGTTACGCCTGTACAAGGATATGGTGATCAGACTTTTTTTGACCGCTTTTTGGAACGGGTCAAGAAGACGTTCGGGCTATCCACTGTGACGGTGAGCCCTCCGCCGAATGTTACCCCCGGTATCTTCCGGCGCAATCGCGAGGCGCTACGCCAAAGGCTTTGGGTGCGGGATTGATCGAATGGCACTTCAGCCAAGGGGGTGAACCAATAAGACCGGTGTGAGGGTGGAGCAGGTCCATGGAGCCACCCTCATGGGCCAGTGAAAGGGAAAGGCTAGGATTGAAGTCATATCCAAAGGGAAGATGGAAATCCCTTAGCAGACGCTTCTATTCACCTTCAGTCCATTCATCAGTCGGTCACGGGGTTCCTGTCCACGACTTTCATCTCCATATGCATTTGCTGTTTGATATCCATCTCTACCTTTTGATCTGCGATTGCCAAGGTAAGTGTCCCCTTGAGATTCATCTTCATTTGCGAGCTTTCCAAGCGTCCCTTGGTGAGATCAAAGGTAACGAATCCGTCGAACTTGTCGGTTCGAATGTTAGCCTCTGAGATCTTGAAGGGGAGTTTGGGAGCCATGCCATCGTCGCCACCAGACCATTTCATGTCACCCGCGATGGAGAGTCGGGCGAGGGAACCCCGCACTTCATCAAGTTTGTAACGAGTGTTGACCTCGAAACTTCCGAGGGGTCCGAGGGGCATTTTTTCTTTGCGCTGCCACGTATCCCCCACGGCTAATGGTTTATCCGGGGCAAGGAAGAATGTTTGGCCGAATGATTGCTTTACCACGGACTCCGGCAGAACTGTGCGGAGCATGGTCGCTAACATCGGGTCTTCGCCCGCAATAGCCTCAAGGAATTTGTCATACCCTTCGAACTTGACGACATTCCATTTATCATCCACGGTGAAGGTAAAGGTCAGGTTTTTGAGTTTTTCGCCGAAATCAGCGCCAGGAACTGGGACTGGGCCATCCATTTCCATCTTTTGCCGAAGGAAAGTCATTTCTACGACGGTGGCATTTTTCTGGACCTTCTTGACCCGATAGCGGAGCACCGTTTGAGTCTTGATATTCATGTCAATGTCCTGTCCCATGAAGGACATCGATTGCTGCATTTTGGTATCCTGAACCACGTAGAATGTATCTCCCTCGCGTAATTTCCACTGGAGGAGATGTTTACCTTCGGGTTGAGTGGGTTCCTGGGCGTTTGCTTGAGTTCGTTCCTGGGCGTTCGCCGGGGAAGTCAAGCCGAGCGGGGTTGACTCGTCTTGGGCAACAGCCAGAGTGACATTGAGGAACAACCCACTGGCAAGAATGGCTTGGAACATAATCATTCTCCATTGTGGTAGTGGTTGAAGGATTCGTGTTTGATCCGAGGGCTATGGGCAACGTGTGGGGAGCAATGCAATCGTCCTTTGCGGAAGTCTAAGCAGCACACCCACCCATCGTAACATGGTCGGGCTTCAGTTACAACTCGATAAGCTTGATCGAGTTCAGGGGGATCGCCATAGCCTGATATCATCGATTCCGCCATTTGATGTTACAGCCAATACTCGGTTTCTGATTTGGTGAGGGTTTCTGGCCAGCGAGGACAGCGTCCATTGCGGCACGAAGGTCACGGCCATCATTGGGCTTGCCATTACCGGGGCGACTATCGTCCATCTGACCTCGATAGACCAGCTTGCGTTCCTTGTCGAAGAGGAAAAAATCCGGGGTACAGGCTGCGTGATAGGCACGTGCCACTTCCTGAGTTTCATCGAACAGGTAGGGGAAGGTGTAGCCGGCCCGCTCCTTTTCCTCCTTCATTCTTGCAGGCGAATCTTCCGGATAGGCCACCGGATCGTTGCTATTGATGGCCACAATGGCGACCCCCTTGGCTTGATATTCCTTGGCCAGCTCTGCGAACGCTTTCTGAATGTGCTTGACATAGGGGCAGTGGTTGCAGATGAAGGCGACGAGCAGTGCAGGAGCCTGGGCGAAATCCGATAACGAGACCATTTTCCCGTCGGTATCGGGGAGTCGGAAATCCGGCGCAGGCATTCCTAGGGGAGCCATGGTTGATTCGGTCAGGGCCATGAGCAATCCTCCCAAGCGGAGTGAAGGGCGAGCCGAAATCTTACGAGGCTATTGTAGGTGAAGAGTTACTCCGTAACTAGTTGACCCCAGGGTAAAGCTGCCGAGGGGTGCAACTCTCTGGCCATCCAGATAATATCCGACCCAGTTAGCCCAATGTTGGCCATGTCAGCAGGTGAGGATGTTGGCAATGGGGGAAGGCGAAAAGCGGTTGGCACGGTGCTTATTCCCTAGCGTTCCGCAACCGTAGGGCGTTGGTCACTACCGAAACGGAACTCAAACTCATGGCCAACGCTGCAAACATCGGATGAAGAGACAGACCCAAGAACGGATAAAACAGACCCGCCGCTAGAGGAATGCCCAGGATGTTGTATGCAAAAGCGAAGGTCAGATTCTGGCGAATGATACGGAAAGTCGCACGACTGAGGTGGCGTGCCCGGAGGATACCGGCAAGATCACCGTGGATCAGCACCACAGGAGCCGCTTCCCAGGCGACTTCCGCTCCGTGTCCCAAGGCGATTCCCACATCGGCTGCGCTGAGGGCAGGAGCGTCATTGATTCCGTCTCCGGCCATCGCTACTTTGTGCCCTTGTTGTTGCAAGCGTTGGATCAGGGCGAGTTTATCTTCCGGCAGCATAACAGCATGAACTTCGGTGATCTGGACAGCTTGCGCCACCGCTTCTGCCGTGCGTGCTTCATCCCCCGTGGCCAGGATCAGTCGCAGGCCATCCGCACGCAATTTTTGCACGATATCCGCGGCATCCGAACGCAAAGGATCGCGGGTTGCCAACAGGGCCACGCATGCCTTCTCCACCGCGCAGAAGACGACTGTGGCCCCTTGCTGGCGCAGGTCCTCTGCCCGCTTCAGGTATTGAGGGGGAATGAGGGCATAATCCTGGACCCACTGGGCTGTGCCGAGGACGACAGTTTTGCCCTCCACGCGTGCCCGCAGACCCCGTCCCGGTACCGACAGGAACTCATCCACAGGAGGTAGAGTCAACCCGCGCTCGTGTGCAGCTTGTGTGATGGCGTGGGCCAGGGGATGGGTGCTGTTGAGTTCCACAGCCGCAGCCCAACGGAGAACGTCCGTTTCCAAAGTAGGGGGATCCACTACGATTTCGGTCACACGCGGACGTCCTTCCGTCAGGGTTCCTGTTTTGTCCAGAACGAGGGTATCCACTCGAGCAAGCTGCTCTAAGGCATCCGCCGAGCGGAAGAGAATGCCCACCGTGGCAGCCCGACCTACACCGACTGTGATAGCCAGAGGGGTAGCCAGTCCCAAAGCACAGGGACAGGCAATGACCAGCACAGCCATGGCATGCAGCAAAGCCGTCGGGAGGCCCGCCTGAGGTGCCAGAACCCACCAGGCAACTGCGGTAAGCAGGGCTATGACGAGAACAGCCGGAACAAAGTAAGTGGCGACCCGATCCGCCAGTTGCTGCACGGGGGCACGACTCCGCTGAGCCTGAGCAACCAACTGAATGATCCGGGCCAGCATGGTATCGAAGCCTACCCGTGTCGCCTCAAGGATCAATACTCCGTCAGCGTTGAGTGTCCCGGCAAAGACCGGATCACCAGGGTTTTTCTCAACCGGCATGGCTTCACCGGTCAATAGGGACTCATCCACGGCACTTTGCCCTTCCCGCACGATGCCATCGGTGGGAATGCGATCTCCCGGGCGGATGCGTAAGCGATCCCCGACTTGTATTACGGATACGGGCACTTCCTGCTCGGTTCCATCAGGTTGAAGACGATGGGCGGTCAATGGCTTCATTCGGAGCAGGCTGCGGAGGGCTTCGCCGGTTTGAAATCGACCCCGAGCTTCCAGCCATTGTCCCAAAAGTACCAGCGTTACGATCACTGCAGCGGCTTCGAAATAAACAGGCAAACCTCCCTGCTCATCCCGCAAAGAATGAGGAAACATGACAGGAAACAGGAGTGCCAGGACACTATAAATCCACGCTGCTCCGACACCGAGGGCGATCAGGGTGAACATGTTCATGGTACGGTGTCGGGCACCTTCCCAAGCCCGAGCGAATATGAGACGTCCGCAACCAAATACGACGGCGGTACTCAGTATCCCTTGCACGATCAGACTGAGTTTGTGAAAACTGTCGGATCCATGAGAGCCGATGAGCATCGGCCCCATCGCCAGGAGCACCGCTGGGATCGACAGTGCGGCGGCCCGAAATGTGAGCCGTCGCAGGCGTAGGGTTTCCACCTTTTCATGTGTCTCTTCAAGTACCGGGAATGCAGCTTCGAGTGCCATTCCGCAGAGTGGACAGGCACCAGGAGACTTCTGCGTAATCTCCGGGTGCATCGGGCAAGTGTAGTGTGCGGACGGAAACCCCGGTGGGTGGGCAGGTGCCAAGGTGCAGCAGCTTTCCAGGGAGGAACCGCGGAGGTAACGTTCCGGCTGAGCCTGGAATTTCTGGGCACAGTGTGTTGAGCAGAAGTAATAGGTCCGTTCCTGATACAGAACTCGTGCCGCGCAGTGCTGGGAATCTACCTGCATCCCACAAACAGGATCAACATGCCAATCAGTGGTGGAAACTTCATCTGTCAGGCTGAGAGGAAAGCTGGTAGGGCGTGAAGCACGCTCTGGCATGGTCATGAGGAGTTCTCGCAGTATCTACATATGGACACTACCCTTAGTGACAGGGCACCGCTTGTGTGGGCGTCACTGGACCTGATGATAGTGTACAATTCCATGAAGAGATTGCAGGGATAGAGAGAACAAAGACTTTCCACCTCGAAGGGGATTTATGCAATTTGCTTGGCCGCAAGCATGGTTAATGACTCCGCTTGTCATCCTGGCGGTGTGGGTGTGGTATCGCCGACGTCGAGGGGCAGTTTGTTATAGCGAGGTGGGGCTGTTCCAGGGGCTATGCGGTCGCCGGGCCAGGATCAGCCGTTGGGTTGGATTGTGGGGCCGAATGGCTGTGGGTCTGTTGCTGGTCGCCGCTTGCGCCGGTCCACGCCGTCCCGATGAACGGACCCGGCTCCCAGCGGAAGGGATTGCCATGATGATGGTATTGGATGTCAGTGGCAGTATGAACGAGCCGGTGAAATGGTCGTCCGATGGAACGGAGATCAGCCGCCTGGAGGCTGTTCGGCAGGTCTTTCTGCTGTTTGTTTTCGGAGGTGAAACACCCGAAGGAGTCCATTTTCCCGGTCGTTCCTCGGATGCTATCGGTCTGGTCACGTTTGCCGCAATACCCCAAACCGTCTGCCCATTGACCTTTAATCATACGTCCGTCCTAAAGCAGCAAGTGGAACGATTGGAACCCAAAGCAGGGATAGATGCTGGGACAAATATCGGCGATGCTGTGGCGGAGGGTTTGATCCGTCTCCAAGCAGCGCCTCACTTGCGAAAAGTATTGATCCTGTTGAGCGACGGGGAACATACCTATATCACCGAGAGCAATTTGCGTCCTCGGCAAGCGGCTCAATTGGCGGCGAATCTGGGTATCCCAATTTATGCTATTGATGCTGCTGGGGAGTTGCCCGCCGACAGTTCCCCGGAGATGCGGCACAATCGCGAGATCGGCCGACAAACCCTTCAAGACATCGCGGCAATGACCGGTGGACAATATCTGGCAGCCCATGATGGTGTGGCTCTGCGGGAAGCCTTTCGCCAGCTCGACCGCTGGGAACGCACAGCCGCTACCACCTACCTTTACCGCCGCTATTTCGAGTATTATCCCTATGCCATTACTGCGGCCCTTTTGGGGTTGTTCTTCCTGCATCTGCTGGAAGCAACCTGGTGGCGGAGTTGGCCTTGATCGACCGCGTGCTTGCTCTTCTATCGGTTTGATCTAGCCGTGGACGAGTCTCCAGCGGGATGTGATCCAGGAATGCGCTCTCGGAGCGTTGGACGCAGCAGGACATTATCGACTGGAACCATAAGTGGCACACCATGCTTACGCACGGCTGGAATACCCTCGACGCGATACGCTGGGCCAGACCAGAAGTGTTGCTGCTACTACTCTTTGTACCGCTGCTTTTGATCTGGCGGTGGAAAGAGCGTCGGTATCGGCAACAACGTCAGGGTCCCATCACGGTGACTCCTGCCACACTGAAGATTGAGAAACAATGGCCTGCCTGGCTCGTGGCAGAAGGGATGCTCTGGGGGTTGCTCCTGCTGGCCCTGGCGGGACCACGCTGGGGTACTGGGGAAGACAGAGCCGTAGCTGTGGGACGAGACCTGATCATCGTGCTGGATGTCAGCCGTAGCATGCAAGCCGAGGACATGGCCGACCCTCAACAGCGGACACGCTGGCAGGCCGCACGCCAGGCCACGCTCGAATTGCTGGAGACTGTTCAACAACGCGGGGGCCATCGCATCGGGATTGTGCTCTTTGCCGCTCGACCCACCCTACTGGCACCTCTAACCACCGATTACGACTTCTTGCGTAGTTTGCTTCTCGAACTCGATGGCGAGTATCCCCCCGTAGAAGTACGGCCTGCTCCCCAAGACACGGTCTCCGGTACACGCATTGGTCGGGCTTTGGCAGCCGCGGTGCAAACACACGATTCACGCTATCCTGGCTATCAAGACATCTTACTCCTCTCGGATGGAGATGATCCCGGTGAAGATGAGGAATGGCGCGAGGGTATAAGAGTGGCTCGTGCGGCGAACATTCCGGTGCATACCGTGGGACTCGGTGATCCCCATACACCGGCCACACTGGTCCTGGGAGGCACCTTTGTGCAAACCCGTTTGCACGAATCCATCCTACGCACAATCGCCGAGGAGACAGGGGGATATTACATACCAGCACAGCGGCAGCACCCCCATCTGGGCGACTTTTTCCGCCAATATCTCGAACCCCTTCCCTCCCGTGTGGTCACTGATGAGGAGTTGCCGGTGCTGTCCGAACGTTATCATTGGTGCTTGCTGCCGGCTTTGGCTCTTTGCTGTCTCATTTGGCTCCGCGCACGCTGATGCTGATAGCGACCACGATCCCATAGCACCAGATCTAAGGGACTATTTGCCCAAAGTGATTGCAAGACTCCTCGGAATCAAGGCGAAAGTCTGAGGAAGTGGAACGGCTCGTTCTCAGACTCCCAAGAATCGCCTCGTTTTCAGACTCCCCAGAATAGCTTAGAATGGAATAGTAACCTCTGCGGGGAAGCTCGATATGCAGATGATGGCCTCGGCCGAAGGCAGAACAGGCCTGGGAAGTTTGCGGCGATCTTTTGGACAGCTGGGAGCCGGTCTGCTGAGTGTCTCGGCCCTGGTAGCCTTGGCGGGCCAGATCGCTACGGCCTCCAGGGGCTGGCAGTTGGCCGGGGACTGCCGTGATCTAACCCGAGAGCAAACCAAAGAGTGGATGCAAAAAGCGTTTGGGGCCGTACAAAGCGGGGACACCACTACTGCGGAACAAGCCTTGGAGGAGGCTCTCTCCTGGTCCAGTGATCCCGGTTGGGTGGCGTTTCATTGGGGTGTGTTCGAGTATCAGCGGCAACGATACCGGGAAGCGGAATTATGGTTTGAGCGTGTATTGGCGGACCCGGAATGTCCCCCTCAGCGGTCAGCACATGCCTGGTACAATTGGGGAGTGTGCCTGCTCCAGCGAGGTAAGGATGCCCCAATCTACCGCCAGGCGATTGTATGCTTTCAGAGATCCCTCCAAAGTGGCGGGTTGGACCCCCTTCGGACTGCAGACGCCCGATATCATCTGGAAGTGGCCAAATGGCTCTGGAACGAAGCCCGCCAACGGGAAGCTCCCCAACGTCAGCAGTCATTCCCACCAACTCCGGACGAAGACCTTCATGCACCTCCCCGCCCGTCCCGGCACCGTGACAACAGCCAACTCGCCTCGTCGCACCAAGAGGAGGGATCGCCCGCTCCGAAGTTATACCCTGAAGGACCTGCTCCGTCTCCTCCTACCGGTCCTCCTGGGACAGAGTCGCCTCCTCGTCGTCCATCCAGAATCATCGCAGGTGCGGGAAGTCTCGAACCACTGCGCGATACCAGCACTGTTCAACCTCTTACACCTGAAGATACCCAAGCTTATCTTCGCCAAACAGCAGAACGTCTCCGACGTGATCGACAGAACTTACTACGCACCCTCCACGGACCAGAACGATTCGATCTGCGGGATTGGTGAACCTTCGAGGATGGTGATATTTTCGCTTGGTGCGTCCAGGTTTCTCCCCCTCGTGCTGTTGTAGAGCGGATATCCCCCTATGTTTATGACCTGCCTTTGGAATCGTCGGCGCATCCCTCATCCATCGGAAGACTCTGATTGCCCCCCATCGGTCCAGTGTCCCACACGACGGCTCTTGGGTCATGTCGGCGATGGCCGCGTTTTCACCGCGTTGTGTCTTACTTTGTTGTGGTCCGGGCAGACAACGGGAGAAATCGGGGCCGGGGAAAGGTCGGATCATGTCTTGGGTCAACCGATCGAGCATTTTTATGGTGCCCAGGGTGTTGGGGTGCGGGTACGCTGGGAGTTGGAACGGGACACGGTGAGGGAAGGGGAGTCCTTACTGATTACTCTCGTAGTAGAACGGGTGCAAAATCCCCAACAAGTGCAACGACCCGACCTGCGCAAATTCGAGTTATTCGCCCGCTCTTTCGAGTGGATCGAGCCGCAGCCTCCCCCGGAGATCGATGCCTCCTCGCACCGGGTGCGCTTCCCGTATCGGTTGCGTCCACGACATCGCGGGGTCACGGAGGTTCCTCCTTTGCTGTTTCGCTACTTCAATCCTTCCGCCTCGGAAGGTCGACAATACCCACTCACGATCGCCAAAGCTCTACCGCTTCGTATCATTCCGGCAGCGTCGCCGGAGGGAACACCGCCCTTGCCCCTTCAGGCGGCTGATTCCTGGTTCGAATTGATCGAATCGGATTCTGCCACTTCGGTTATTTGGGGGCAGGGGCCGAGTGGGAGTGTCTGGATCATCAGTCTGGTTATGGGTCCATTATTGGCTTGGGGGTGGTACAGTCTGTGGCGAAGATGGTTCCCCGATGCTCAAAAGTTGGCCCGCTTGCAGCGGTCCCGTCTGGCTCGTGAAACTGTTCGGCAACTCCGGCAAGTGTCTCGTTCTTCCCACCCTTGGGACGTCTTGTCCGCCGCTGTAGTTCACTACATCCAGCAGCGGTGGAACCTGCCAGCAGGATGTGCCACGGCCATTGATGTGGTCGCGGCGGTAAGGGGCCAGAATATACCCGACGATCTTCTAGTCCGAATCCACCAGCTGCTCCACGATTGGGAAAAGCTACGCTTTGCTCCCGATGTTTCAACAGCCAACGTCGAACAGCATGTCCAGGCGGCTTTAGAACTTCTTTTGCGGCTGGAAGAACTGTGAATGGATTTCACTCTAATAATTGGAACGAGTCCCATTTATCATAAGAGAGGATAGGGTTGGCGGAACATTATACACCAGATGTAGTGAGGAGTTGGTCCGTAGAGAAGCTGGGGATTCTCCTAATGGGAAAACTGCCGTGATATTATTGCGTGCTGTGCTGTGCGTTCTGATCTATGCGTTTCTGCTATCGATGACACAAGCGTGTTGTGCTGAGGAAGAGAACAGTGTGACCCATGGAGATGTTCAGCGGGATGGAATGGAGCACTGGTCGGCCGGTGGCGCAGCATTCGCCGCTGGTGTGGCGGCACGTCAGGATGCGGCGAAGGCCCGACTATATTTTGCTCAAGCTGCGGACCATTGGGAGAGATTATGGCGGGAAGGGGTACGGACTCCTGCCCTGGCACGGAATCGGGCGCGGGCGTATTATCTTGCGGGGAACTTGCCCCAGGCCCTTGTGGCGATTCATCAAGGATTGGCTTTGGCGCCGGCAGATCGTCATATGCAACGGGAGTGGGCAACCCTGCAGGCCGAAGTGTTGAACTCTTGCGATCCACGCCTGCGTTCGACCTGCCACTCAGTTCCCCTAGGAACTCTCCGACGCTGGTGTTCTCCCTGGGAGATATGGGGAGCTGTCACTGCTCTATGGTGGATCGGATGTCTGGCAGGGACGCGTTACGCTATGATTCGCCGATGGCGTTGGCTAGGAATGACCGTGGGGTCCGTCACTGCGTCAATTCTCCTCGCCCTGATGTGGTGGTGGGAACAGCAGCAGTGGATTTTGGAAGAGAGCCGACATCCGCGGCTGATACTAGCCCAGCCGACCTTGCTTTACACGGGTAACGCACCGGAATATCCGCCCCGCTGGCCGGTACCACTACCTGCAGGCGTCGAGGGCCGCTGTGTGGGTCACCGTGGCAACTGGCTGCACATCTTGCTTGCCGATGGGACACGTGGATGGGTTCCAGCCACGCATGTCCTGTGGGTCGATCCTTCGAGGTGGACTCAGGGGTGATCGACATGATGTCTCGAATGCACGGCGAAGTCAGGGAGCAAACCGCTAGGGCGGATGCCTGTCCGAAGAGGTAAGATCATGCATGCGGATGAGTGGTTTGTGACATTTCGACCCGTTTACCCCTGGTCTATTCCCGTATACGGTGTGTTAGCTTGGGCCGGCTTGGCTGTACTGCTTGTCGGAATTACCCTTTGGACATATTTGGGCCATCCTCAAATCAAGCGTCATCGACTGGTCCTGCTTGTTGGCCTTCGTCTTTTGGCGTTGGCCATGGCCTTGTTGACAGCGGTCCGCCCTGCCGTGGGAGTCCAGGAAGTGCCCCGCTATCCCTCGGTGCTTCTGGTGGGAGTAGATGTCTCGGAAAGTATGACCGTGCAGGATGAAGTGAACAACCAGTCCCGCATTGAAGCGGTGCGACGCATGCTGGAAAAGTGCCAACCGCTGTGGGAGGAGTTGAGTCAGGAGCAGCAGGTGCAGGTGGTCTTTTACGCCGTGGGTTCGCCGGATTTCGATCCTTCCACGAGTTTGTACACACCCACGACTCCAGCTGATGGGAAGCGTTCCGATTACGGCACCTATCTCCATCGCACCTTCGAGCGGTGGCAGGGGGAACGTTTTCTGCGGGGACACTGGCTGATCGGCGATGGGGCAGACAATGGCCAACGTCATTCTGCAGTGGCGGAAGCAGCTCGCTGGGCACGCCGCGGCGTTCCTCTTACCACCTTCACCGTAGGTGATGAAAATACCCGCTCGGACACCCGGGACCTGGCAGTGACCAGCCTGCACTGTGACCCTACACCGGCTCCCATCAAAACGGAAGTAACCGTCACTGCCACGATCCAGGCTTACGGTTATGTGGGCAGTCGGGTTGTTGCGCGTGCGTTCATCGAGGATAAAAGCGTAGCCACGGACGAGTTCGTCATGTCGCAGGAGAAAGACAATCGTATTCGCCTGACTTTCAAAGCCCCGGATCAACCGGGGGAGGTCAAAATTCGACTCGTCGTGGGTCAGGAGCGGGAGGGTCAGATTGTGCCGCTGAGCGGGGAAAGCAATCGCGACAATAACGCCTCGGAAACGTATCTGACCGTTACCAAAGAAGGAGTACGCGTTCTGGTCATCGATCGGTTGCGTTGGGAAAATACTTTGCTTCTGGATGCCTTGCGGAGTGATAAACGCTTTGACATCAATCTCGTGCTCCGACAAACAGGCGATCTACCTCCCTCACCTCAGGAACGCCAGTTTCTGGACTTTGACGCTCAGGCTTACGACGTTGTCATCATCGGCAATGTTCGAGGAAGCGAGTTGCTGCAGATCGATCCCGGTTTTTGGGATAAACTCCGGGAACGCGTGCTTCGGCGTGGGCTGGGGGTCATGTTTCTCGGAGGGGAACACGCTTATTTCGACTTGCCCGAAGACTTGCTGCCGGTGATTCCGATGCCAGGGAAGATTGTCGAGGCCGTGGATCCCGCGACTCAAAGACCCTTGGAGTTGTACCAAATGGTGCCCACGGAAGCGGGGTTGGACAAGATGTGCCGACTGGGTCAAGACCGAGCGGAGTCCGCGGCGCAGTGGAACGCTCTCAACAGCCGGCGCTCCCGGGCCAAAATCACGGGTTACAATCGTCTGATACGTAAGGCGACCAGTACCATCTATGCCTGGGCCGCACCGCACGTTGACCCAGTGGAAGCCGGCCGACCCATGCCCGATCAGCGCGACCCCTTGCTGGTCGGACATCAGATCGGCGATGCTAACCGCGGGCGTGTGCTGGCTTTCGCTGCCTATGACACTTACTTGTGGACCTCTTTCGGACAACCCAAAACCCGGCAGGGACTGGAGATTCACCATCGTTTCTGGAAACAGTGCGTTCTATGGCTCGCCCACCAGGAGGAAGAGGAAGGGCAGGCTTATATCCGTCCCGCATTACGGCAACTCAAAGTGGGTATGGAACAGACCCTGCGTGTTGGGGTCAAAAAAGCTAACGGCGACGACGACCCTGAAGCCGAGTTGACTGTGAAAATTGTGCCGCTTCTACCGGACCAGAAGGAGCCAGACGCTGAGCAATGGGAACGGACCCCCGCGGAAATCGTCTTCCGGGATGCTGATGGGGCTAAGGTGCTCCATCGTCCCCGTCAGCCGGGAGAGTATTATGTGCTCCTGACCAGTCCCAAGAAAGACGAGCAAGGTCAGATCCTGCGAGACCCTCAGGGACGTCCTGTTCTATTGCAGGCTGTTGCCCGCTACGTAGTTCAACCGGATGTCAGTGACGAGATGCTCCGTGTCAGCGCGGACCATGACTTCATGAAACGTCTGTCGCTAGCCTACGGTGGCAAAGCCCTACGCTTGGAAGACTTGCCGCAAGCTCTAAGGGATTTGAAACAACACACCGCCACCTCCACTCGCCCCAAACCTCGCTACTACCCCGACTGGCGTCGGGAACATTCCCAAGGGTTTTTGCCTGTGTGGCTATTCCTGTTCGCGCTGTTTTTACTCGGTGAGTGGAGCCTGCGGCGTGTGTGGGGGTTGGCCTGACCCTTTCTGCTCGAGCCTCTCCGCTCGACATTTTGTGGTCCCCGGACGTTTCCCAAGCCGGTCCAAGGCCCATGGCGGCTCACCTTGCGTTCTACAGTGGTTTTGCGTAGCATCTGGGGACTGGGGTCTGATAGGACGAGGCAAGGAGGAACCGTGGCATGCGAAGCCAGTGCAGGCTCTGGCTCTGGGTTGGAGGTACAGTGGCCGCAGCGATAGGTTGGATCGCACCTTCTCCAAGTTGTTCCTGGGAATATGACGATAAGCTCGTCCGTGTGGAAGTAGTTCAGCAGACCAAGGGACCACTTTCTCCATCTTCGGGCACAAACCCCATGGCGGAAGTTCCGGCCGAGCGAAGAGCCGATCCTACGGTTTCTAGCCCACCTCATGCTGTTTCCCGGACGTCCTCAGAAATCCCGCTGAAGCGATTTGAGCCGATCGTGGCCTATCCATTTACGACCCAAGCGGCTCTGCGTGGGCTAGTTTGGGGCGCCGAGTGGCTCCAACGTCGGCACCAGGTCCATGGGCGATTCCTTTATGGCTTCAATCCAGCTTTGCGGGAAGCACTGGAGGGGGATGACGATATAGCCCAAGCACGGGCGGCGTTCGCGTTGGCCTTATCCGCTCGTTTTTGCGGGGAAGAAAAGTATGCCGTTGCGGCCGGACAAACGATCCTGACGTTGCTGGCAGCCGCACCAATCGATGCCAGAGATGCTCAAGTACGTATTCCGCGTGCTCCGTCCGCTGTCTGCAATCGCGTCGGTTTCGCCGCCGCCGTCGCTTTGGCCATCTATGCCCTGCCATCTCCGGATGCCCGGCTTTTCGATGAGGCCGAACGGCTCTGTCTGTTCCTGCGTCGGCAAACGCGTCCTGACGGTGCCATCCACTACATCGATGATCCTGCTGGAGACCCCCGGCGTCAGGACCCTCTCGGGGAGAATGAGCATCCCTGTTGGGGGCTCTGGGCCCTAGCGAGCAATCATCGGCACCGTCCCTCGGCGGAGAAGCAGGAGCAGATGCGTCGGGGTCTGCGTTACTACCGTGCTCGCTTCCGTGCAGCTCCCCATCCACTTCTGGCGACCTCCTTGATCCTGGCGGCCACCGAATGGTTCGGTCAGACGAAGGAGGCCGAGGCGGCTCATGCTATCTGCGAAGCTGCGGACTGGCTCTGCGGCTTGCAAATTCCTGTGACTGATCCCCGCTTGCCCCAATGGGCAGGCGGCTTCCGACAATTCCACCAAGGTCGCCCCGTGGATGCCCCCTCAGAAACGGAAACCGGTCTTTATGTCCTGGCCCTGTCCGCCGCTTGTCAGACGGCCCGAATGATACCAGATCCGGATCGCTTCGGCCGATATGCCACAACTGTTGTGGATGCCACTCGCTACTTGATCGGATTGCAGTATACCGAGGCCAACACCCGGCACTTCGACAACGCTTTCCGGGCCCATATGCTCATCGGGGCATTTCATCTCTCACCCCGCGACGGCACTATTCGCTTGGATGCGGTCAGTCACGCCCTTTTGGGTTTGTTGCGTTTTCTGGAGAGTGGTGCAGAACGCTAGTGTGCATCAATACAGTATCTATAAGTACAGTACGCGAACGAGCAGAAATTGTGGAAAAGTAACCGACCAGAGGAAGACAATCGCATGCGGCTTGCCTAAGCCTACCTTTATAGTCGCCTGCCGAGGTGGCTATCCCACCGAGCAATCGGCGTGCAGTACGGTGGTAAACGGAGTTTTCAGGATAGAGGTATGCGTCAACTCCCACTGCTGACCAACACAGAGCGGCATCTTCCGCCCATGCCTGCTGCGGATCATGTGCATGAGCGGGCCTCGCCCCGACCGCGATGTCGGACCCTCATGGGTGTCAAAATTGTTGGCGCTGGCAAATATGTACCCGATCAGGTCATAGACAACCACCACCTCCATGCACGCCTGGGCTTTGATTCTGATTGGATTGTCAAACGGACAGGGATTCTGGAACGGCGACACGCCGCACCCCATCAGGCCACCTCGGACTTGTGTGTGGAAGCTGCACGGGATCTCTTTGCCAAAACCGGTCTGACGGCCAAGGACTGCGATCTACTTGTCTTAGGGACGTTCACCCCGGATATGTCCTTCCCTTCGACCGCCTGCATTGTGCAGGATCGCCTGGGGCTGGTGGGTCCAGCGATTGAGGTGGAAGCGGCGTGCGCCGGTTTCATGTATGCACTGATCACAGCGGCTGCCTATGTCAAAGCTGGCTTGAGTGAACGTGCTTTGGTTATCGGTGGAGATACGAATAGCCGCATCCTCAATCCGGATGACATCAAGACCTATCCCCTCTTCGGCGATGGGGCCGGAGCGGTGTTTGTGGAACCCGGATCTCCCGAACAGGGTTTTCTGGCTTACAGTCTCGGGGCGGATGGCCATGGTGGTCCGCTTCTGATGCGGGAATCTGGCGGGAGTCGGCGTCCTCCCACGCCCCAGGACCTGGCCGAAGGCAAACATTACATGTTCATGGACGGACGGGCCGTGTTCCGCTGGGCCGTCAGCATTCTCTGCGACACCATTCAGGATGTTCTCAAGGCGGCTCAGCTCCAGACCAGCGATATTGACCTGTACATCGCCCATCAGGCCAACATCCGGATCATCAACGCGGCCATCGACGTCTTGCACATTCCACGCAGTAAGGTGTTCAACAACCTGGAAAAATACGGGAATACGTCAGCGGGTAGCATTCCCATCGCTCTGGAAGAAGCGCTGGCAGAGGGTCGGATTCGTGAAGGCAGCCTGGTCGTGCTCAGTGGCTTCGGAGCGGGCCTGACCTGGGGTACTGCCGTCGTTCGTTGGTAAACTGCGCGGGAGGCCGATCCATTTTCCCTGCTCGGGGAGAGAAGCGTTCGTTACAATACCGGCATGTACGAGTTTTTCGAGCACACCGCCGACCTGGGTCTTCGCCTCCGCGCTGCCGATCTGAACACCCTCTTTGCAGAAGCAGGAGTCGCCTTGTTCTCCATACTCCTGGAGGACGTCGCAAGGGTTCAACCCCAGATGCCTCATGCATTTTCTCTCACCGGTGAGGATCGAGAATTACTCCTGTTCGATTGGCTCCGCACGTTGCTTCTGAGTTTCGATGAGCAACATTGGGTGTTTTCCCGCTTTGATGTCCAAGTGCACTCCCACGGTTTGCAAGCTACCGCTTGGGGTGAACGCTTTGATCCTCAGCGGCATTTACCGGGACGTGAAGTCAAAGCCATCACCTATCACGGCCTGAAGCTGGAACAGCAGCCCGATGGCACCTTCCTGGCGGAAGTCATCGTGGATATCTGAGATTCTCCACTATCATCAGTCTTCGATCAGAGTGTGGAAGTGGTCATAAGTCTTCGATACGGAGGTGTCCTGTTGTGGGGAACTGCATATTGAATTTCCGTTTCAGTAGGTGCGGTAGATTATGCTCATCGTGGGTGCGTCACATCTTGGGTGCTTAGCGCTGGGTTTCAGACGACCGGTAGGTCCGTTGGAGTAGTTTGCTAGGGTCATGTATATATCCGAGTTCAGAGCCGTTCTTCCGGCTCCATAAGGGAACGTGAAGGCAAGGAGGGGGCAGAGGAGGTCAAAGATGGGTCTAATACAAGGAGGTGATTTGTCTGGCGCGAATCGGGGAGTGTATATAATGGGCTGCCCGTGAACTGAAGGGGACGGAAGGGAGTGCCGGCCTGGATCAATCTGATTTCCGTGCGTAAAGCTGTTGTCGGGTCAGTTGTTATTAGGAGCAATGGGATTATGAAAGCCGCATATGCCGGACCTCTAGAGAGAGTCGATGCAACCCGGTGGCGTATTCCAAGGGACTACAAGGCCGGTATGCGTGTTGATGGGATCATTTTTGCCAGCGACGCCTTGATCGAGTCGATCCGTGCCGACATGGCGCCGGAGCAAGTGGCGAATGTCGCTTTCCTGCCCGGCATTCAGTTGGCCAGTCTGGCCATGCCCGACATCCACTGGGGCTATGGCTTCTGCATCGGCGGTGTCTGCGCTACAGATCCCTCGGAAGGTGGAGTGATTTCTCCCGGCGGTGTCGGATACGACATCAACTGCGGCGTGCGGCTGGTCAAAACCAATTTGATGTACCAGGAGGTGCAACCCCGTCTCCGGGAATTGGTCCGTCGCTTGTTCCAGTCTATTCCTGCGGGTGTGGGTCGCGGTGGGAAGTATCGCTTTGATCTTCAGGAAACGCGGCGCTTGATGGCTGAGGGACCTCGCTTTGTCATCGAGCGGGACTTGGGAGTGCCGGAAGACCTGTTGCATACGGAAGCTCAGGGACGCATTGACGGAGCCGACCCGGATGAGGTCTCCGACCATGCGGTGCGACGCGGCTCGGAGCAGTGCGGCACACTGGGAAGCGGCAATCACTTCCTGGAAGTGCAGGTGGTAGACGCCATCTTCGATGAAACGGTGGCTCAGGCATTCGGCCTGGAGCAGAATCAGGTCTGCGTGATGATCCATTCGGGCAGTCGTGGTCTGGGATATCAGGTTTGTGACGACTACCTGGCTCTGTTTCGAGGTTGTCCAAGCAAGTACGGTTTCACCTTGCCGGATCGTCAGCTGGCTTGTGCACCAGCCGAGTCCCCAGAAGGCAAGCGCTATATTGCTGCCATGCGGGCGGCTGCCAACTTTGGCTTTTGCAACCGACAACTGCTGATGCATCAGGCCCGGGAAGTGTTTGCCGAGGTGTTTGGCCGCTCTTGGCAAGACCTGGGCATGGAATTGCTCTACGACGTCGCCCACAATATCGCCAAACTGGAAGAGCATATCATCGATGGGAAGCCGAAGCGAGTCTGGGTCCACCGCAAAGGGGCAACCCGTGCTTTTCCGGCAGGTCATCCCGAAGTGCCCGAAGCGTTCCGCCACGTGGGCCAACCAGTGATCATCCCGGGGGACATGGGTCGGGCTTCCTGGGTGCTTGTGGGAAGTGCGGGAAGTATGAGCAAGAGTTTTGGTTCCACATGCCACGGAGCGGGCCGGGCCCTGAGTCGGACGGCGGCTAAAGCCGTGGCCAGTGACCGCGTTGTGGAAAAGCAACTGGAAGCCCAAGGGATCATCGCTATGGCCACCAGCCGCGGCGGCTTAGCGGAGGAACAACCCCAAGCTTACAAGGATGTCGATGCGGTGGTTGAAGTCGTCCACCAGGCCGACTTGTCTCGCAAAGTAGCCCGATTGCGCCCCATCGGGGTCATCAAAGGCTGACCGTTTCGGATACCCTGAACGATAGGCTCAACGACTCGATGAGGTCCCCGGCTGTCGAACGAGCCACGAATGTTGAGCCTTTTCATAAGCACCCCCTTGGGAAGCCTGTTCAGGTCGGTTCCATCTCTTCCTCTGCTCTCAAAAGACCTCAGATGGGAAGAAAGAGAGTCGTAGTTCCTTCGTGTAGGAGATTCGCCCAAAGGGTAATATGATAATGTCCGATGTTTCAGACTGGGAAGTCCGGGGAGGAAAAACCATGAGGTGGGGCATGATACGCTGGCCGATCGCCACGCTGGCTATGGGTTTAGCCTGCACCCTCACCGCACGAGGTAATTTGCCACCGCGTGGGAATGATCCGATCCAAGTGGTTACCCCACTCCAGGGCTGGGTCAAACAAAACCCTCAGCTCCAGGTTCCGCATAATCCAGAAGAGCAAGGTGGGGAGCTGTGGGGATCGATCACCAGAGATGTGGTTGTCCGGTTGCAAGGTGGGGAGCTGTGGGGATCGATCACCAGAGATGTGGTTGTCCGGTTCCCTGTCGCCGAGCAGGTGCAAGAACTGCCGATCCAGCGACGACGAGCAGTGCTCCATGAATCGACGGAAGCTCCCCCTGCTGAAGCGGCCGAAGATGAGCGGTTGCTCCGTCGAATTCAACTGGACCCCAAGGATGGCAAAGGGCTGCTGGAATTTATCCGCAAACGCACTTTGAAAGAAAATGAGCTGAATCAATTGCACCATTGGATCCGACAATTCGGAGCGGATGACTTTGAAGAACGCTTACGAGCAGTGCGCGAGGTGGAGCGTTATGGCGCCGCGGCCATCGGCCCGCTTAAAGCGACTCTGCGAGACAGTGATCCGGAAGTACGCTACCGTGCCCAACAAGCCCTACAGCGCTTGGAGATGGTTCCGCAGAGTCAAGTTCTCACGGCCGTGATCCGCGCCTTGCAACGGCAGAATCCGCCTGGTACCGTTCCGACATTGCTGGCTTTCCTCCCATCGGTCGCGGAGGATGAAACCGTCGTATCCGTGTTGCGTCAAGCGCTGATTGCCCTGGCGATGACTGCGGAGGGCAAGGCGGAGCCCACCTTGTTGGCAGCCATTCAGGATGGCCACCCTCTGCGCCGCACACTGGCTATGGTTGCCTTGGTCGAAGGGGGACCTGCGAATCGCCGCATCCGTCTGCCCGATGCTTACCCACGAGTTCGTGCCGCCGTTCTCAAAGAAACCGACGTCGAAGTGAAATATCCTGTGCTCTGGACGTTGCTCCTGACGACCCGTGAGAAGGAATATCTGCCGGAACTGCTCGCTCTCATCCCGCAGTTGCCACGTGGACATCTTTGGCAACTCGAGGACCTGCTACTCCAACTAGCCCAAGGGAAACACCCGCCGGAGGGACGCTTCGGCAAGGACTCCCGATCCTTGAGCAAAACCCGCGATGCCTGGTTGCAATGGTGGAAGCAGCACGGACAACAGATCTCCCTGGATACCTTCCAATATCGCCCCCGCATTCGAGGCATTACCGAGATCGTTGAGGTAGACGTGCGAGGTTATTCCCAGGGTCGTGTGGTCTCTCTTGGACCAGACCTCAAGGAAAAGTGGAGCATCACCGGTCTGAACTACCCCAGCGATATGAAGCAACTCTCTAACGGTCATATCCTCGTCGCCGATACCAATACCAGTCGTGTGCTGGTCTTCGATACCGACGGGCGACAAATCCGGGCCCAATTCATCAATCAACAACCCTTTGCTATCTATATTCTTCCTAATGATGACATTCATATTATAGCTCGCAATAATGTCTATCTGTTTGATAAACAATGGAAACAGAAAGGGATTTACAGCCGTCCCAATTTCGATATCGTGGCCGGTTGCCGCCTCCCGAACGGGGAAACCCTCCTTGTTCGGAACGTTGCTCAAGGTGCGACCGGTTTTCGCCTCGATCCCCAGCTCAAGGAACTTCGCGACACCCATAGTTTTGCCCGCATGAACCACATGCAAAACATCGAAGCAATCGATGATGAACGTGTTCTTGTCTGTGAATACAATCGTGTTGCGGAGTACAATTTGAAAACCGGTAAATTGCTATGGCACTACAACTGCAACAATCCCAATTCGGCCCAGCGTCTGCCCAACGGCAATACCTTAATTACCTTAATGAACGAACCACCCAACGGCCGGATCATCGAATTGACCCCCGACGGTGAGATCGTGTGGGAGTATCGGTCTAAGGACCCTAGCTTGCGTCCCGTACGCGCTTGGCGACGATAAACTGCTTTTGATCCCTTT
>Ga0272447_1000329_pt1 | contig 37186 bp, 18 predicted proteins | sample YNPCB0133_FD_194589 | JGI IMG/M metagenome (GOLD analysis project Ga0272447, IMG submission 194589) | Hot spring microbial mat communities from Yellowstone National Park, WY, United States - YNP-CB-013-3 | ecosystem: Environmental > Aquatic > Thermal springs > Hot (42-90C) > Sediment | place... | reverse complement strand
AGTGGTCGGTGTTTTCTTCATTCCATCTTTGTTAGTCGTTCTGCAACCCATCTTCGACTCGACGGATAACATCTGCACCTTGCATTGCAGAGAATCAGGATAGCCATCTCATCTGCCTTACTCAACCGGGAGGCGGCGGTCCCGGCGCTGCCAGCATCACCAGTCCTGTCAGGATCACCAGCAAGCCTCCTGCTACCAGCAATGGGAAAAGCAGGCTGGCAAGCAGCAGACCAACCAGATGATTTCGAACGAATGCTACGCTCTATCAGTGCGCGTTGTAGCGCCTGCGGATCGTAGCACACCGGCACGGAAGCTCCAACCTGGTAACGCGCCACAATCACCTGCACTGCTTTCTGATCATTACTGAAATACGACAGATCATCTCGCGCACCTTCATACTCCTGACCCTGAACAGTATAGGCGTATCGCACAACCACGCCGTAGAATGGTTTCTCGCCGACCCTGGCGTGACGCAGACCTCAGAGCCAATGATTATGCCAGGTGCAGCAGGCCAGCGGCGCGCTGCCAGGCGCACGCCGATTGTTTGGTATAGAGCAGCAGGCATGCCCCGTAAGCGCGCAGCCCTAAGAGACATAGATACCGCTGCCAGGCATCAGTAATGCTGTAGCGATGCCCAAGATAGAGAGGAGTTGCCTGCCCGCCAGCATCGATGCACCTGTACTACTTGCAGGCGCTACAGACTGACACGCCGCCAGTCCTGGCACCAGACACGGGTAGTGAGTAATGATCTCATACCTCTTCTCCATGTACGCTGCCAGACGCTTTCCGTTCCAGTTGCGACGTGTCACTTTGCGCAAGGCACATCAACCAGCCTCGTCGCTATGGTGTGCATTGCCAGCGCGGGCGCTCCGTTGTTTGTTGCTTACGCTTGCCTTTGCTGAGGCGATCGTAACAAAACCCCTCAGGCAAGCTCAGGCGGTTTTGTAAACCTTATGTAACAACACTGTGTGATGCGATTTTTGGATGCGCTTATGCTGGTTAAGGCGGAAGTTCTGGCGCAGATCTACACAAACAACAGCGTCATATTGCGCTCCTCCAGCAAATGTTCCATCTCATCATCGCCTGGTCGCGCCTGGAGTCGGCTGGCAGCGTCGAGCACACGCGACAGCAACTCGATGTCGCCAACTGTGTTGAGAAAGACATCCGTGCGCTCCAGCACCCAGTGTACTGCCAGGTCGATATCCGCCTGATCCTCCAGCGGCGCATACTGGGTGGTGTGGTACCGTTGGCGCTCACTTTTTGCAACAACTTGCACGCATTCGCAAGCCCGTCAAGCGCATACTGGGTGGTGTGGCACCGTTGGCGCTCACCCCACGGCACTTGCATGATCACCTTGATCGTCTGCACAGCGACGCCACGCTCACGGCAGACTGCGGTGAGCGCCTCGAAATCGACGATGTCCTGGGGGTTCTTCAAATGTAACCGTACTTAGCTTCCTGGGTAACGCGGCTGAGCGCCGCCGCGCCGAAAATGGCGCGTGTACTGTGATGACCTGTGCGTCCAAAAGAGGCAGTGGCTTTCATGGCGCGACTCTTAATACTCCCAGACAATGCATTGTACAGTACCGTAGGTTTGCGCTCTGTCAGGCACAGACCGACCCATGCTATAATCAAGCGCTGTGTCACGTCATCCTGCTAGTCGATCAGTTCCACTGTCGTTGATGCGCTTCGCGAGGACACTGACGTTGGGCGCGCTAACAGCGCTGGTCGGTGCATATCTGGTCTTCTTCGTGATCCGCGCCTGGCATGTGTTAACATTTCCCTACCCGCTTGATTATGGCGAAGGACCGTTGCTAGCGCAGGTGAATCATCTGCGGAGCGGTGCATCGCTGCCGCATCTGTACGGCGATCCCGCCCAGCCGCCCTACCTGGTCGTCAATTATCCGCCGGTCTATCTGATCGTCACCTCGCTGGTCGCTCTACTGCTCGATTGGACTCTGCCAGGGAGTGCAACACCCCTGCTGGCAGGGCGCCTGGTGACGTTCTGCGCAACGTTGATCTGCGCCCTGCTGATCTGGCGGCTCGCAGTACCGTCCGACACATCAATACGTCGTACCATATCGGGACAATCAGGCACGGCGCTCGTTGTCGCCCTCGCGTTTCTGGCGTTGCCGATTGTACGTGAATGGAGCGTACTGATGCGCGTCGATCTGCTAGGGGTCTGCCTGGGGCTGTGGGGACTGTTACTGACGCGTCGTTTGTCACGCTTGGCAGCCATCCCGCTCGCGCTGAGCCTGCTGGCGAAACCGTCGTTGATCGCCGCGCCAGCGGCAGCGCTTGTCTGGCTCTGGTTTCGTCACCATCGCCGCGCGCTGGAGGTGGCAGCGGGCATGGTCGCTATCGGAGGCGCTGCCGCCAGCGTGCTCCAGGTCGCTTCTGGCGGCTGGTTCTGGCTGCATGTTGTTTCCGCCAATGCCAATCCCTGGTCATCGGCGCTTGCAGAGGGGTTCTGGCAGGATCAGGCTGCCATCCTGGGGTCGCTCTGGCTTGGTGCAGCGCTCGCTGCTGCGCTGATACTTATGCGCGGCACGCGCTGGAAGACGCGCCAGTCGGATGTTCTCCCTCCTCCTGTGGAAACAGCGCACGCGCTCCTCCCGATTGTTTATACCTGTTTTGGCGCGTATGTGGCATTTGGCGTTGGCAAAGTCGGGGCCTACGCCAACTATTTTCTCGAATTCTACGCTGGCGCCATCTGGCTCATCGCAACGGTCATCGTGTATCCGTTCGACACGGATCGCCCGCACTCCACTGCCCAAGACCCCTCTGTCCAGCGTCCCAAGTCCCACGAGCAGCAGGTGGAGGAACCGTCTCCTGCCCTGGCTTCCCGGATTTCGATGATGATTTCCTGGTTCAAAACACTCAATGTGCATCCTCCTGCCGCGTCTCCGCTGCCAGTGCGCGCTTTTCAACCTGGACTGGCAGGATGGTTTCCGCTTCTGATCCTGCTGCTCCTCGCCGCTGCACTCATCCGCTATTACCCGCTCTGGAGCGAAAATTATGTCAAACCATACGGTCTTATTGAAGGAGATAACCCGCCACGGTTCGCCTTTGGCAGGTATGGCGTCTGGCGCGATCTGCAACGTGAGGAAGAGATTCTCACAACGCTGCGACGTGTGAATGCCGCACTTGTGGCGGATGTTCGCGCAGTTGGTCAACCGATCGTCACTGACATTCCCGGCATTGCGGCACAGGCTGGCGTCCTGTCGCGACTCCAGGCGTTCGAGCATCGCCAGTTGTACGATGCTGGCCTGCTGGATCAGCGCCCGCTGCTGCGTGATATGGCAAATGGACATGTACCGCTGGTTGTGCTCGACTACCTGGGGAATTGGCTGACGTCGGATATGATCACGCTGATTACACATCGCTACGCACAGGAAGGTTCGCGCGGCACGTTCGACCTCTACCGACCGGTCGATCCAGGGCAACGGAGCGATGTCCAGATCGAGACCGGCGCCGATATACGCATCACAGCCGTGTTCCTCACACGTCCCGGCAGTACGAGGTACGCTCCTGGGGAACGGATTGCGCTGACGCTGGAATTGAACCGCAACCGCGACGTTCCAGGAGTGTGCGACGCAGTGGTATGCCAGGTACAGGTGCGACTTGCTACTCACGATAGCGCCTCCGTTGCTGCCTGGGAACGTCCCCTAGTGTACGGTGTGCTGCGCCCTTCCGACTGGAACGGCGTAGCGATTCAGCATATGCACACTCTCGATCTGCCCTTCAAACTACCGCCCGGCATGTATCGTCTCGATGTCGCACTGCGCGCCAATGATGACGTGCTCACCCCACCACACTCTATCGCACTGATCGAGGTTGGCGAGCCGGAAGGACGGCTGCTCGGCGAACGCGGCTATTTTGTTCCTGAGCCGCTCTTTACCGCCTGGATCGATACTGGCTCATACGAAGGCGCCGGTGACCCGCTAATGCCAGCGGTGCCTTTTACCGACGGCGTGTTGCAGTGTTTTGCGCGCGTCTGTTTCCGTTTCGATGGAACCAGCGTCACGCGACTGCCGCTTGGTGAACTGCTGCTAATCGGTGAAAGCGGTCTGCGACCTGCGCCCCCGGAACCCGGACCGGTGCGATCTTTTCCAGAGACGGGATATGCATTGCGGGGCGCATTTCTGGAAGCGTGGGAGGCAAATGGCGGAATGGGCGTCCTGGGACCGCCGATCAGTGACGTAATGCTGCGCGGCTCAACCCGTGTTCAGTACACACGCTATGCGCGACTTGAGCAGCCTGGCAATGAAACGACTATTGTGTTGGCAAATGTGGGAGAAGAGTACTTGCGCCTGCCCGGAATCCCGTACCGCTGGCGCTAACCTGCGCTAAAAATCGTCTCGACCGGAACGGCGAACCCTGGCAGCACATCCCCACCCTCCAGCACATCGCCAGGGCGCAGCACCTGCACCTCGCGCAGCGAGCGGTACACCGTCACCGTGCGCGTTCGCGGACGCACAATCCAGACCATCCGCGCACCGGCTTCCAGATAGTCGAGCACCTTCGCCTCCACCTCTTCCGCCGTATCGTGTGGCGACACCACCTCAACTGCCAGGTCGGGGGCACCTTCAAAGAACCCGGTGCGTCCGCGCTGCTGCGCCGCCCGTTCCGCCGCGACGAACGCCACATCCGGCGCACGCACCGTGTCCGGGTTGCGCGCCAGAACAAATCCGGTTTCCGCAGCATAAGTCACACCGGCACCATGCGCTCGTGCAAACGAATGGATCAATGCGCCCAGGTTCATCGCCGTCTCGCCGTGTTCCGCTCCTGCTGGCGCCATGGTGATCACCTCGCCGCGCACCAGTTCGACCCGCTGTTCACCCAACGTCATCCGCTCCAACTCTTCTGCGGTAATTGTCATTGTTGCACTGCTCATACAACCCCTCCGTTTGTCCTTTGACGCAGACAAGGACACCTGTTCGCCCGAACGCACCGTCCGGCGGACGTGCACGCCTGCGCACCTAGGCAGGCGATCTCAACCATGCGCCATTGTGGGCGCGGACGCCCACGCACCGTACCGGTTTCCGCTTCCTGATACCGCGAATGTGGCAGTGAAGGGAAAGGCTGTTGAGGTCGCTCAGTTACTTTTCCTCAACGCTCACTACCAAAAATCGTCTCGACCGGAACGGCGAACCCTGGCAGCACATCCCCACCCTCCAGCACATCGCCAGGGCGCAGCACCTGCACCTCGCGCAGCGAGCGGTACACCGTCACCGTGCGCGTTCGCGGACGCACAATCCAGACCATCCGCGCACCGGCTTCCAGATAGTCGAGCACCTTCGCCTCCACCTCTTCCGCCGTATCGTGTGGCGACACCACCTCAACTGCCAGGTCGGGGGCACCTTCAAAGAACCCGGTGCGTCCGCGCTGCTGCGCCGCCCGTTCCGCCGCGACGAACGCCACATCCGGCGCACGCACCGTGTCCGGGTTGCGCGCCAGAACAAATCCGGTTTCCGCAGCATAAGTCACACCGGCACCATGCGCTCGTGCAAACGAATGGATCAATGCGCCCAGGTTCATCGCCGTCTCGCCGTGTTCCGCTCCTGCTGGCGCCATGGTGATCACCTCGCCGCGCACCAGTTCGACCCGCTGTTCACCCAACGTCATCCGCTCCAACTCTTCTGCGGTAATTGTCATTGTTGCACTGCTCATACATCCCTCCGCAACGGATGGAAGAACAGCAAACTGGGAATCTCCGGTTGCGCCCTGCGCAGCATGGATAATGTTCAGCGTTGAACGTTACGACGTTGAACATTGAAAAACATCTTATCGGGTATTGACAGTTTTGCGCGATGGTTCCTCCGCGACCGTTGCCAACGGTGCATCAAGACCGGTATACATACCGCGTAGCGCATACCAGCGCACCTTCAACACATCACGCAGATTGCGCCACGAATCGCGCAACAGGTTGACCTTCGTCTCCTCACCATACTGCCACACTACCGGAACCTCGACGATGCGGTATCCACGCCGAACCGCCAAATAGAGCAGTTCGACATCATAAGCAGTTACAGCAGCGCCATCGACACGTGGTGCATCATCACCATAAATGCGTACTCTACGAAAGAGATCATATGCTACAGCGCGTCGCAGCGCCTTGAAACCACACTGAGTGTCTTGAATGCCTCCAACCGCCACCAAGCGTACAATCGTATTGAAGACTCTCCCCATAACATGGCGATACCATGGCTCTCCAATTCGCTGTGCTCCAATACCCTCGCGTGACCCGATTGCCAGATCGTAGCCGCTCTCCAGGTATCGCCGCAGGCGCTCCCACTCCTCAATCGGCGTCGCCAGGTCGGCATCGCAGAGCAGGATGTGCTCGCCGCGCGCCATCAGCGCGCCAGCGCGCACTGCATACCCCTTGCCTCTGTGATCCAGTCTCAACAGGAAAAGGTTACGATGATCGTCGAGCAGACGATCAACATACGCAGCAGTTCCGTCGGAACTGCCATCATCCGCGACAATCACTTCAGACGTGTAAGGTTGCTGCGCCAGATAATCGAGGACGCGCCGCAACGTCATTGGTAATCGGCGCTCCTCGTTGTACGCTGGTATAACGACTGAAAGATAGGGAGAAGGATCGAGATTGGTCACTGTCACTCCTTAACGTGTTTCGACGACAAGGCGATCGGCATAACTTTCCCAGCTACGACGCCGTTTGCGCAAAAATTTCGGCAATGCCCGTAATCCGTCTATCTGACCGCGCAAACGGGCACGCGCCGCAGGTTCGCGAATATGCCAGAGCGAATGAAGTGCAAAACCGATCTGCGACCAGAGCAGGAGGGGCCAGCAACGCCACGCCTGTGGCGCTGGCATATTCTTCGCCCATACAAGCATAAAATTGCGCCCGCAGTAGTAACTCGCCAGCGTACCGCCGCCCGTTGCACCCAATCGATGGTACACTACTGCACGTGGCACATAGACGGTGCGCATACCACGCAATCTGGCGCGCACATTCAGATCGACATCTTCACAGTACATGACTAGGTCTTCATCAAACACCCGACCTTGCTCAGCCAGTTCTTCAAGCGCTGCGCGGCGGTATGCCGCAGCACCTGCACACGGTCCGAATACCTCTTCCATCACATCGAACTGACCGACATCACGCTGCCAGACGCCTCGACTGCCGGGAACGCCGTCCAGACGGTAGTAATCGCCCGCCGAATGAAAATGATCACGGCGGTCGAAGAGCATCAACTTACTGGCAGCGAACGCATATGCAGGGTATCTGTCCAGCGCGCCAATCAGGTGTTCCAGCCAGCGCGGATGCGCTTCGGTGTCATTGTTCAGCAGCACCACATACTCGCCGCCGGTTGCCTCAATTCCCGCATTGACTGCTGCCGCCAATCCACGGTTGCGCGGCAGGACGATCACCTGCACTTCGGGATAACGCCGCCGCACCAGCGCCACCGAGTCGTCTGTGCTGCCATCGTCAACCACGACCACACAGAAATCGCGCCGTGTCTGTGCCCGCAGCGAGTTGAGGCATGTTGGCAATAACGCGGCGCCGTTGTAGTTTGGAATGATGATATCGATCATGGAGAACCAAGAACCGAGAACCAAAAACCAGGAACCAAGAACCGAGAACTACGAACCAGGAACCGAGAATTAAGAACCAAGAACCAGGAACTGAAAACCGAGATATGTAATCAACATATTCAATCTTCACCCGTTCTACCCGTGACAGGCACCCACACAGGAGCGTCCCTGCCTGTAACTCTCTGCGTGCCACCCCCCAACCTTCAACTTTCAATCTTCAATGTTCCAACCCTTCAACCTTCAACCCGCTCACGTACTCTGCCAGCGCCTCTTCCCACGGTCGCAACCGGATGCCTAGATCGGCGGCGGCGAAATTGCGCAGCGGCGTGTAGGGCGGCACTTTGCTGTCGCGTGGATATTCCGCCAGCGTAATCGGTTGCAACGCAACATTGTCGCGCCCTGCTAGCCGCAGCGTCGCCGCTGCAAACTCGTAGCGCGAGCAGGATCCTTCGTTCACCAGATGGTACGTTCCGTAGCAGGAGGTTTCAATCAGTCGTGCAATCGCTTCGGCAGCATCCGGCGCACAGGTCGGGCTACCGATCTCATCGGCAACCATCGCAATCTGATTGCGCTCACGTGCCAGACGAAGTACAGTACGGACAAAGTTGCGCTCGCCGCCGAAGAGCCAGGCAACGCGCACAATGTAGAAACGGTGCAACAGTTCACGCACTGCCTGCTCACCAGCCCATTTCGAGTATCCATACGGGTTGATCGGTGCAGGACGATCATACTCCAGATACGGCGCTGTCGCGGTACCGTCGAAGACTTCGTTGGTGCTAATATACACAAGCGGTGCATCGAGCAATTGGCACGCCAGCGCAACGTAGCGCGTTCCAAGGGCATTGACACGATAGGCGCGATCGGGATCGCGAGCGCACCCATCGACATTGGTGTATGCTGCGGGGTGAATGACACACTGTGCTCCGGTCGCTGCCAGACGTTGCACGCAGTCGGGACGTTCCAGGTCTAGATCGGCGTGACTCAGCGGCACGACTTCGTGGACGCCACTCAGTGCGCGCTGCAACGCTTTCCCAAGTTGTCCGCTAGCACCGGTTACTGCGATGCGCATGCCGTCTCCTCGTCGAATCCTTCTGGCATCACGGTATGATAGAAGATCGGCACGTGAGCGTCAAGGACATCGCCGTCTTTGTTTTCCTTACTTTCTACAGTACAATACAATATGTGTAATGGCGAAATAACCGGAAACGCATGGATTCGGTCTATGGCGGTGACGTCGCTTCAGAGATCGTGATCACAATTGCTGTGTTGTTTCCCGTGATCCTGAGCGGTTACGAACCAGCGGAGGTTGTTAGTGTTTGTGCGCTGGATCGGTGGTATCATCACAGTTTTGATCGTTATCCACGGTTGGTCTGGATACCATACAACGCCGCATGATCACTCCACCGAGTGTTCATCTGACAGTCGGTTCGTTCCACATTCGCGCGTTTGCCACCCGCACACCGAACTGTCGCATCCCTAGCACGCAGCCAGGCAACTCATTCTGCTCAACCAACTCGATCTACTCAACCGATGAGTATTATGTTGTCTGGCTCCTGAAACAATCGCGTCGTGGCAGCGTGACCTTTGAGGAAGCACGACGACTGGCGCTTGTGCGGCTTCGTGATGATGGAAGATAACCCGTTTTGCACATTCGTGCTTTTCATCGTCAGTTCTCAGTTCCCGGTTCTCAGTTCCTGGTTCTCACCATGGTTCGCACGACGCCAATCTTGCTGCTTTTCATCTTCGCGCTCACCACTGTATCCCCGCAACCGCCGCGCCTGCTTCCGACGCCTGCCTGCCCGCATGTCCATCATCAGGGACCGTACTCACTGATCGCCATGCTGTATGCGGCGGGGTACGAATGCACCGAAGAGATTGCGCGCGCACTGACGCCAGTTGCCGATGCCGATATGCTGGATCATCTGATCCGGCTGACTGCGCCTGAGTTCCACAGTCTGACCCGCCGTAATGCGCTGCGCGTCATCGGGCGCTGGACGGAAGATCCACAGGCGCGCACGGTCGTTCTGCGCAACGCGCCTGCGATCTATGATCGCCTGCTGACTCTGGTACAGCACGACCCAAGCGACGATGTGCGTGCCGACGCGATCTGGATTCTCGATACGTTCTTCTTTCCTGCTCACCATGCCCAACCAGCATTTGCCGCCATCGCACTGACCCCTGGCAGTGGCGCCAATCTGCGCACCCGCGCGGCGTATGCTGTCGCGCGCCTGATTGCCACTCGTACAGGACCGATCGCCGACGATGATCTGGCGTTTCTGCTTGCCGGGTTGAGATCCGACGAGGCAGGCGTGCGCGCGCGCGCTGCTGATGCTATCCAGCGCCTGCGCGACGATCAGATCAATGCAGCGACTCGCGCGCGCATCACAGCGGCGCTGGAGGAAGCATGGGACGAGGCAACGCGCCTGGCGTCGGTCGATACGATTGCGCCTATGCCACCCGCCATTCACGCAGGACGTTTCATCTCCGGCACCCCTGAAACATCCCCTGGACCGTTTGCTGCCCGCGCTGCGCTTGCCCGTGCCCTTGATCGCTTTGGTGGCGAACGTTTCGCCGCTCTGCGCACCAGCTTCGAGTCGACCCATCTCCCGGTGTGTCTTGAACGCCACTGGTTGCAAATCTGCGCCGGTTCACCTGCCCCGGATCTGGAAGCCATCGCAGCGCGCCTGGAATACTTGCGCAATGCATTTTTTGAACTGACCGGCTTGACCGATTCTGTGCCCGACGATCCGACGGAAGTGCTGACGATCAAACTCTTCGCCAACCGGAGCGTGTTCCGTGAGTATATGCTGGCATTTGTCGGATTCGGCGCGGATGTCGATGGGGTGTATGTCGAGAATAGTGGTGTACTCTATACCTATCTCCGCAATGCTACCGAAAGTGTCAACACCACCGATGAAACAATCGCGCACGAGTTCGGGCACTACCTCACCGGACGCTATCTCTTTCCCGGCACGTGGCATGACACTGGGTATCATGCTGAGCCAAAAGGGTGGATCGATGAAGGAATCGCGGAATATCTCGCCGGTCTCGATAGCGCTGGATCGCGCACTGCTCTCGACCGCCTGTGCAGCCGCCCGGTTCCTCCTGATCTGAACCGACTGTTGACACAGCGGGAGGGGTATGATCGGTATGGCGTCTTTGCCTACGATGACGCCTGGGCGTTTGTCACATTCCTGGTTCAGGAACGTCCTTCCGATCTGCGTGCAATTGCTGCTGCGTTCCGCGCCAATACGTACCGCCAGAGCGATCTGGCAACTATCATCGGCGTACCATCGATCGCCGCGCTTCAGGAAGAATGGCACGCTACCCTGACGCGCTGGTGTGGCCAGCGAGTGGCACGTTGATAGTAAAACTCAGAATCTCAGTCCCTGTTCTCAGTTCTTGGTTCCCGGTTCTTAATACAGGCTATCATTTGATCCGAGTTTGACACGATCCATTGGGTATCGTATCCTGGGCGATGGAGGCATCACGTATGCGCGGTCCAAAAGCCCTGCTCTCCCTTTCACGTATCCCTTGCCTACGAACCGCAGGTGCAGCAGTCAGTCCGCGCGCACGCCACGCTGCAGGTCTGTCGTATGTATGCGCCCCCGAACTGTGTTGACCACCCATGACCCTTCCGACGGGAGCAACCAACCGATTGCCCGGACAGTCAGCGCCTCAGACTGCATCGTGTAGACGTGGCGCAGATGCTGGACTGAGACCCATACCCCGGAAGCGGCGCCACGGTCGGGGTCACCTACCGCTATTCCCCATGAGGTGCGGGCGCAGGCGACGGCTGCGGCTGGTCCGTTGCCACGCCAGCAGGATGTACCATTGGCGCGCGGGAATCGGGCCGAACCGACGCGGCGCGTTGCTTCCACGCGTCCGAATGGCCCGGTCGCGCCCGGCAAGGTCGAGCGCTGGGTGCGTGCGGCGCACCTGCACCCCTGGCGCTCTCGCGCGGGGCAGCCTATCCATAACCCGACCACGTTGCTGACGCGTGCGCGCCTGGCGCCGGACGCCCCTGCCCACGCCTGCACGATGCTGGCGCAGGGCGCCGGAGGGTGGGGCGCGACGAAACAACCGCACTCCGGGCACGGGAAGCGGTTGTGGCGTCCAACCCCGCGATATAGGCGGGTAATCGGATAGCACACGGCATACCAGGGTTTGGTGGACGTCCAGCATCGTGTGACGACAGTGCTGCCGCCGGAGGCGATCCGTCGGCAGGCGCCTCCGGGAGCGGCGCAGATCCTGGATACTGGGCCGACGCACGCCTCGCAGCGGATGACGCCATGGATCGAGGCGCAGCATAGGATTAGTCACGGTGCAGATCAGGCAGTTGCCCGCCAATGCCGCGTGGCTTGATCTGATGGAAATCTGGTTGCGAGGGCGGCAAGGCAACCTCCTGACACCGTATTGTGTTGTCGGTGCGGCAGCGCCGGAACGGGCGATTGCTACGAGTATCGCCGCGCACAATGCGCAGGCCCGCTTCATCACCTGGACGTACACCAGCAACACGCTCGAAAAGAAACTCAGATCGCACTTATGATAGCCTGTACTTAGAGCCTATCCGAATAACCCGGCGGAACGCAAGGCGATCACGCTACAAGCAAAGCGGTACACCAGTTTTTCGGATAGGCTCTTAGTTCTTTCTTTTGGTTCTTAGTTCTCAGTTCTTGGTTCTTGGTTCCAGATCCGCCAGTCGCTCTAGCAGCATACAATATCCCTCCTGTCCACGGCGAAAACTGCTCAGGCGGAAGAACTCGTTCGGCGAATGCTGGCGCTCATCATCAAGCGCAAACGCAAAGTTGACCGTATAGACCCCCAATTCGTCCAGGAGAATGGTGCAGATCGGAATGCTGCCGCCGCTGCGCACCTCGTAGGGTTCACGGCCATACATGGAAACCAGGATGTCACGCGCTGCCTGATTGCCCGGATGATCGAACGGCATAAGGTACGGCTTTGCTAGAAACTTTAGCGGTGTTACCGTCACCGTGACACCCGGCGGCGTATGCCTCTGCACATGCGCCGTGATCAACGCCACAATCGTCGCCGGGTCCTGATTGGGGACTAGTCGGCACGTAATCTTGGCGTGTGCCTCAGATGGCAACACTGTCTTCACGCCCTCGCCCTGAAAGCCGCCCCATATCCCGTTGATCTCCAACGTAGGGCGCGCCCAGGTACGCTCATACGTCGTGTACCCCGCTTCGCCCCACAACGCCGTTACCCCCAGGTCCGCCATGTACGCGGCTTCATCAAAGGGGAGCGAGGCGAACCGCCGCCGCTCGTCATCAGTCAGCGGTTGCACGGCATCGTAGAACCCTTCGACCAGGATGCGCCCATCCGCGCCGCGCATCGACGCCAGGATCGCCGTGAGCGCATGGATCGGATTTTGCACTGCACCGCCATAGATACCAGAGTGCAGATCCCGGTTCGGTCCACGCACATCGATCTGAACACCGCAGCCACCTCGCAGTCCGGTGAGGATCGCCGGTTCGGTCTCGCTCCACTGCCCACCATCGCTGCTGATCACCAGGTCGCACGCTAGCATATCACGGTGCGCCGCTACAAACTCCGGGATCTGCGGACTGCCGATTTCTTCCTGTCCTTCAAACAGAAACTTGACATTCACAGGCAGTGCGCCAGTTGTGCGCAGCAATGCCTCGACCGCCAGGATCGGCGGCAGCATATTCCCCTTATCGTCTGAGGCACCGCGTGCATATACCCGCCCATCACGCACCACCGGCTCGAATGGCGGATGATCCCACAACTCGAGCGGATCGGCAGGTTGCGTGTCGAAGTGCCCGTAGATCAACACCGTCGGCTTGCCAGGGGCGTGCAACCAGTCGCCATACACTACCGGGTACCCACCGGTTGGCAGAATCTGCACCGACTCGATCCCTGCGGCGCGCATCCGTCCTGCGACCCACTCCGCCGCGCGATGCACATCAGCCGCGTGCTCTGGCAGGGCCGACACACTCGGAATGTGCAGAAAATCGAGCAACTCAGCAAGAAAACGGTCCTGCTGTTCGTTCAGATATGTTTGCCACGTCATCTGGCGTCTCCTGTCGGATTGCAAAGGAATCGAGAAAGAACGAACTCTGGGTTGGCGGAAATAGAGCAGTTGCGCGACCTGTAACATCGGATTATCGACACAGATCGGCGGGATGTCAAGCCATACCAAAGGTATGCCCCTGGCGCGCACATGGTTCAATCAACCGGTACACATCACCCACTTGACTGAAGTGACGCAGGCAACGTTCAACCCGCAACCCTCAACGTTCAACCTGCAACCTGCAACCCCCAACACCCAACGTTCAGCATTCAACGTTCTGCACCAGGTATGCTACCATGCATGCAACAAGATTTCATTAGGAGGAGCCGTTATTCATGCACACCCGCTTTTCGCCCGCTGCTCGAGTTCCACCGATAGCACTGATAATGCTGGCGTTCGTCCTTGCCGGGTGTGGCAATCTCGGCGGATTGCTTGGCGGACAACCCACCCCTGAACCGATCATTCTGATCGCAACAGCGACTCCTGCACCGGTGTCTCAGGCGACCGCCATGCTGACCGTTGCACCATCGCCGCCCAGCGCGCCTTCCGGCGATGCTACCGCCACCTCTGCACCGCCGACTGCGGAACCGCCCACCCCCACGCTGGCACCGCAAAAGATCCTGGCGCGCGTCAAAGAGCGCGGCTATCTGATCTGTGGAACCAACGCCGACCTGCCGGGCTTCGGCTTCTACGATAGCGTACGTCAGACATGGAGCGGCTTCGATGTCGATTTCTGCCGCGCCGTCGCTGCCGCGATCTTTGGAGATGCCACAAAAGTGGAGTTCGTCGCCCTCGTTACCGGACCAGGTCCGAGAAACCGGTTCGACGCCGTGCGCGAGGGACGGGTCGACGTCCTGTTTCGGAATACCACATGGACATTAGGACGGAACATCAGTGGTCTGGCGTTCGGTCCCACGACCTTTCACGATGGTCAGACCTTCATGGTGCGCATCAAAGACCGGATCACGAAACTTGAAGATCTCGAGGGCAAGGTGATCTGTGTCGCAAAAGGCACGACCAGCGAGCAGAACCTGAACGACGACTTCGCTGCGCGCGGCATTAAGTTCACTGCCCGCGTGCTTGATGGCGAAGACGAACTGTATCCTGCCTATGACGAAGGTGAATGCGATGCAGTCACCAGCGACAGTTCTCAACTGGCTGCCAAACGTCAGCAACTCAAGAATCCCGCCGACCATATCATTCTCGGTGACCGCATCTCGCGCGAGCCGCTCGGTCCTGTCATCGCCCGCGATGACAATCAGTGGCTTGATGTGATCAGCTGGACGGTCTTTGCAACGATCTATGCAGAGGAACTGCGTGTCGATCAGCGCAACGTTGATCGTCTGCGCGCCAGCACAACCGATCCGCGCATTAAACGGTTGCTGGGGTTGGAAGGAAACTTTGGCGAGGGATTGGGGCTACCGAACGATTTTGCCTACCAGATCATCAAGCAGGTTGGCAACTATGGCGATATTTACAACCGCAACCTGGGACCGAACACTCCTATCAATCTCGACCGCGGACCGAACAAGGTCTGGAATCTCGGCGCTGGCGGCGTGCTATCTTCCCCGCCGTTTCGCTGACACGAACTGGCAGGGCGCAGCGTTACTGCGCCTTCGCGCTTTCCGCGCTTTGGCGCCTCAACGTCCTCCGCGCCCCCCTCACAGGGGTAGATTTTTTGGCAAGCCCCTGCGTGTCATCGCCCGTTTCAGGCATCAGGACGACCAAACTCCCCCTTCTCCACGTGTGGGAGAAGGGGGATGAGGGGGCAAAGGCGCACGGGAATACAGAACATCGCCCATCTCTCCCAAAAACGCTACACTTGAGAGTCGCGCCCCCGCGCCTCTGGTGTATGTCTCCATCTGGTGTATGTCTCCAGATAACGTACGGCAAGTAAAAAACCGGAGCATGTATGCCCCGGTTTATTCCCCAGTCATTCCTTTGTGGTGGAGCGACGGGGATTCGAACCCCGGACCTGCTGCGTGCAAAGCAGCCGCTCTCCCATCTGAGCTATCGCCCCGAAATAAAGCGAGAATTGAGAAAGGCTCAATTCTCTACATGGTGGGCGTAGGTGGACTCGAACCACCGACCTCGATCTTATCAGGATCGCGCTCTAACCTGCTGAGCTATACGCCCTCGTCTGTATTGTACCACACCCGTGCGAAACACGCTACTCTCCACTCACGAGACGATAAGATACCACGCTGATGCGTTGCTGTCAAGCAAAAAACGGGTCTCCACCGGAATTCAAGGGCAGACAAACATCCGTGTCAACTATCCATCGATGAGATCGGTCAGGGACAGGGCGCTGGTGTGATCGCTGCAAGGCGCAGCAGACCTGTGCCATCACATCCGCCGAAGCGCTGGTCGTCGCGCGCACCACGGCGAAGCGTCGTCGATCAGGTACCCATACAGGTGATCATCTGCACTACGAGAAGGCGATGCACCCGGTGAAATGTTGGAGTCCCTCCCTGGGCAGGACTCCCGTTACAAAAGATGCCAAATCCTGTCGGCGCTTCACAGTGACGGCGTATCAGAGACTATCTTGCGATCAGTTCGACACATTGCTATCGCATGAACGTCATGCAGGTATGGAACCGGGAAACGTTGTGGAGGATGTTGCACGAATACGTCGCTGCTTCGGAACTTTAGCCCGTTTTTACTTTTTTGCCCTTGACGCATTACAAAATCATGATAAACTTAAAAAACTCCGCTCCACTTGCATTTTCACGTTTATTTAACAGAACATTCTTCTCCGACCATATCAAGGCATTCGCTAAGCTTAAGAGCGAATTGAGTTCCGTTTCAAACCCATGTATTACTCTCTCGGAAGATTGTTGCGTTTATCACGATATGTATTCAACCTTCAACCTTGCAACGCCCAACTTTCAACCTTCAACTATGCAGAGTAATAATCATGATGCCTGCAACCGAAAAAACCGCAGGTCAATCGCATCGACCTGACAATGAACCAAAATCGCCTGCTCCCTCCATCTCCCTGCCCAAGGGCGACGGCGCAATCCGCGGCATCGGCGAGAAGTTCGCCGCCAACCCGGTGACCGGCACTGGCTCGATGTCTGTGCCCATTGCCACCAGCCCTGGTCGTTCCGGTTTTGGTCCGCAATTGTCCCTCGCTTACGACTCCGGCGCGGGCAACGGTCCGTTCGGCTTTGGGTGGAGCCTCTCCCTGCCCGCGATCACGCGCAAAACGGACAAGGGCCTGCCACAGTACCGCGATGCCGAAGAATCCGATGTTTTTATCCTCTCGGGCGCGGAGGATTTGGTGCCGGTTCTGAACGCCGACGGCACGCGCTGGAGCGAAACGCGCTCCCTCGACAGCAGGACGTACCGCATTCACCGTTACCGGCCGCGCATCGAGGGACTGTTCGCCCGCATCGAGCGCTGGACGAATGTCAACGATCCGCGTGACGTCCACTGGCGCTCCATTTCCAGGGACAACATCCTTACCCTTTACGGCAAAGATGCCAATTCACGCATTGCCGATCCCGACGATCCGACCCGCATCTTCTCCTGGCTTATCTGCGAGACCCGCGACGATAAGGGCAATGCCGTCGTCTACGAGTACAAGCCGGAAGACTCGGTCGGAGTGGATGCCACGCAGGCCCACGAGCGCAACCGCACGCCGCAGAGCCGCTCTGCGAATCGTTACCTTAAGCGCATTCGCTATGGCAACCGCACCCCGCTGCTGGACAATCAAGGCCGCCGTCCGACTTTCCTGAGCTCGAGCCAGACCCAGAACGCCGGCTGGCTATTCGAGATCGTGTTCGACTACGGCGACCACGATGAAGACGCTCCTACACCTGCCGAAAGCCGACCGTGGGCGGTTCGGCCCGACCCCTTCTCGTCCTACCGCGCCGGCTTCGAGGTACGTACCTACCGCCTCTGCCAGCGGGTGCTGATGTTCCACCATATCACCGACCTTCCCACCAGCGAACCCGGCTACGACGGTCTGGTGCGCTCGACCGATTTCACTTACGCCTACGAGGAAGACCCGACCAGCGCCCGCAACCCGGTCTATAGTTTCCTCGTCAGCGTCACCCAGTGCGGCTACAAGCGGGACGGCACAGGCTATGTCAAACGCACCCTGCCGCCCCTGGAATTCACTTACTCCCAGCCGGAGGTGCAGGAGGTCGTGGAGGAAGTCGATGCCGAAAGCCTGGAGAACTTATCGGCCGGACTCGACAGCGGCAGTTACCAGTGGACCGACCTGCACGGCGAAGGCGTTCCCGGCATCCTCACCGAGCAGGGCAGCGGCTGGTTCTACAAGCGCAATCTAAGCCCACTGCCGGTGAAGGAGAACGGCAAAGAGACGGTCAGGGCGCGTTTTGCACCGGTAGAGAGCGTGCAGGTCAAACCCAACCTGTCGCTGGCCGCAGGCGCGCAGTTCCTGGACCTCGCCGGCGACGGCCAGCCTGACCTGGTGGTGACGGATGGACCCATAGTTGGCCTCTACGAACACGACGAGAACGAAAGCTGGCAGCCGTTCCGTCCGTTCACCGCACCGCTCAACCGCAACCTGCGCGATCCTAATCTCCGGTTCGTGGACCTGGACGGCGACGGGCGCGCCGACGTGCTCATCACCGAAGACGATGCTTTTGTCTGGCATCCCTCGCTGGCGGAGGAAGGATTCGGCCCGGCGCGGCGAGTGGCCCAGGCCCTTGATGAGGAAAAAGGCCCGCGCCTGGTCTTCGCCGACGGCACCCAGTCCATTTATCTCGCCGACATGTCAGGCGATGGCCTGACCGATCTCGTGCGCATCCGCAACGGCGAGGTCTGCTACTGGCCCAATCTGGGCTACGGCCGCTTCGGCGCCAGGGTCACGATGGACCATGCACTGTGGTTCGATGCACCCGACCAATTCGATCAGCGCCGTATTCGCCTGGCCGACATCGACGGCTCCGGCACCACCGACATCATCTACCTGCACCGCGACGGCGTGCGCCTTTACTTCAACCAGTCCGGCAACAGTTGGAGCGCGCCGCGCGAGCTGCCGATCTTTCCCCAGGTGGACGATCTCGTCCACATCCAGGCGCTGGACCTGCTCGGCAACGGCACCGCCTGCCTGGTCTGGTCCTCGCCGCTGCCGGGGGATGCCCGGCGCCCGATGCGCTACGTGCGGCTCATGGCCGAAAAACCGCACCTGCTCATCAAGACCGTCAACAACCTGGGCGCTGAGACACGGGTGCAGTATGCGCCTTCGACCAAGTTCTATCTCGCCGACAAGCGGGCCGGCAAACCCTGGATCACGCGGCTGCCGTTTCCGGTACACGTGGTCGAGCGGGTCGAGACCTACGACCACATCAGCCGCAACCGCTTCGTCACCCGCTACGCCTACCACCACGGCTACTTCGACGGCGAGGAGCGCGAGTTCCGCGGGTTCGGGATGGTGGAGCAGTGGGATACGGAGGAATTTTCCTCCCTCGCCCCCGACGGGGGAGAGGGCTGGGCTGAGGGGACGATCAACTGGAACGCCACCTCCCACGTCCCGCCAGTGCTGACCCGGACCTGGTTCCACACCGGCGTCTATCTGGGCCGTGGCCACGTGTCCGACTTCTTCGCCGGTCTGCTCGGCGCCGAAGATAAGGGCGAGTATTACCGCGAGCCGGGCCTGACCGATGCGCAAGCCCGCGCCCTGCTGCTCCCCGACACCGTTTTACCTCACGGCTTGACCGTCGAGGAAGAGCGCGAAGCATGCCGCGCGCTCAAAGGCTCCATGTTGCGCCAGGAGGTGTACGCCCTCGACGGCACCGACAAAGCTCAGCATCCCTACACCGTCACGGAGCAGAACTTTACGATCCGCGTGGTGCAGCGGCGCGGCGCCAATCGCCATGCCGTGTTCTTCGCCCATCCCCGCGAGGCGCTCACCTATCACTACGAGCGCAACCCGGCCGATCCGCGCATTCAACACGCGCTCACGCTGGAGGTGGACGAGTACGGTAACGTGCTCAAGGACGTCGCCATTGGCTACGGCCGCCGCAGGCCGGACATGAGCCTGCCGACCGACACCGACCGCGCCAGACAGACGCAGACCCTCATCACCTACACCGAGAACCGGGTTACCAACGCGATTGATCTTGCCGACGACTACCGCACGCCGCTCGCGGCAGAGACGCGCACCTACGAACTGACCGGATTCAGGCCGGAAAACAACGCCACACGCTTCAGCTTCGACGAGTGGACGCGCGACGGGTTTGCCTTGCTGGCGTCGGCAGCAGAAATCCCTTACGAGCAGACGGCAGACCACGTCTCGAAGCAAAAACGCCTGATCGAGCAGGTGCGCACCCTGTATCGCCGCAACGACCTAAGCGATTTGCTCCCGCTGGGGCAACTCGAATCGCTCGCCCTGCCCGGCGAGAGCTACAAACTGGCCTTCACGTCCGGGTTGCTCTCTCAAGTGTTCTGGCGCAACGGTCAGGCTTTGCTTCCCAACCCTGCTGCCGTGCTCGGTGGACCGGGTGCCGACCAGGGCGGCTATGTGGACCTCGATGGCGATGGCCGCTGGTGGATTCCGTCGGGCCGGGTGTTCTACCACGACAGCCCGAGTGCCCCCGCCGCTCAGGAGCTGGACGAGGCAATGGCGCACTTCTTCCTCCCGCGCCGCTTCCGCGATCCCTTCGGTCATGATGCCACGCTCACCTACGACGCCTATGACCTCTTGCTTTTAGAGACGCAAGACGCCCTCGGCAACCGCGTCACTGTCGGCGAGCGCAACGCAACTGGCGCCATCACCCGCCGCACCAATGATTATCGCGTGCTGCAGCCGTGGCTCGTCTCTGACCCCAACCGCAACCGCAGCGCCGTGGCCTTCGACGCCCTCGGCATGGTTGTCGGCACGGCGGTGATGGGTAAACCGGAGGAAACGCTGGGCGACTCGCTCACCGACTTCACGGCTGATCTGGACGAGACCACCATCCTGGCGCACCTGCAAAACCCGCTCGCCAACCCGCACAGCATCTTGCAACAGGCCACTACCCGGCTGGTCTACGATCTCTTTGCTTACCACCGCACGAAGGACACGGCCAACCCGCAGCCTGCTGTGGTCTACACCCTGGCCCGCGAAACCCACGAGTCTGACCTGAACGGGCAACAGACCAAAATCCAGCACAGCTTCTCCTACTCCGACGGCTTCGGTCGCGAGGTCCAAAAGAAGATTCAGGCCGAGCCGGGACCGGTGCCCCGGCGCGATGGCAACGGCAGGATCATCGTGGGCGTCGACGGTCAGCCTGTGATGACCACGGATGACGTACGTCCCCGCTGGGTTGGCAGCGGCTGGACGATCTTCAACAACAAGGGCAAACCCGTCCGCCAGTACGAACCCTTCTTCACCGACACCCACCGCTTCGAGTTCGACGTCAAGATCGGCGTTAGTCTGGTGCTCTTCTACGACCCGGTCGAGCGGGTGGTCGCCATCCTGCATCCCAACCACACTTGGGAGAAGGTAGTCTTCAATCCCTGGCAGCAGGAGACCTGGGATGTCAACGACACCGTGTTCCTCGACCCCACGACCGACCCCGACGTGGGCGACTTCTTCCGGCGGCTACCCGACGCAGAGTATCTCCCCGCTTGGCACGCGCTGCGCACTGATTCCGCCCACGCCGCGGCCTTTGCGGCGCGGTATCCTGACGCGACCGATCGCACGAACGAGACGCGGGCCGCGCGCAAGACCGAGGTGCATGCCGCAACACCCACTGTGGCGCATTTCGACAGCCTGGGACGTGCCTTCCTGACGTTCGCCCACAATCGTTATAGCCGCAACGGCAGCACCGTCGAAGAGCGCTACGCCACCCGCGTGGAGCTGGACATCGAGGGTAACCAACGGGCGGTGCGCGATGCCCTCGTCCAGAACGGCGATTTGCTGGGTCGCATCGTCATGCGCTACGACTACGACCTGCTCGGCAACCGCATCCATCAGGCCAGCATGGAGGCGGGCGAGCGCTGGACGCTGAACGACGTCACCGGCAAGCCCATCCGCGCCTGGGACAGCCGCGGCTTTACCCGCCGCATGACCTACGATGCCCTGCGCCGGCTTACGGGACTGTACGTGACCGAAAACGACAGCGAGCGTCAGGCCGAGCGCACGGAATACGGCGAGGGGCAGGGCGAGGCCGGAAACCACCGCGGCAGGGTCTACCGGCAGTTCGATCAGGCTGGCGTGATCACCAACGTCGCCTACGATTTCAAAGGGAATCTCCTGGAGAGCCGCCGGCAACTCGCGCGTGACTACAAGACCGCACCCGACTGGTCCGGCGCGCCCCCGCTGGAGACCGAGACCTTCACCAGTCGCACCGCTTTCGATGCCCTCAATCGCCCCGTCGAGCTGCGCCCGCCGGACGGCAGCGTCATCCGTCCGACCTACAACGAGGCCAACCTGCTTGAGCGCATCGAAGCCAGCCTGCGCGGCGCGGCTGCCGCCACGGTCTTCGTCGCCGACCTCGACTACAACGCCAGGGGCCAGCGCGAGCGCATCGCCTACGGCAACGGCGTGGTCACGACCTACATCTACGACCCGCTCACCTTCCGCCTGACGCGCCTGCGCACCACCCGCAACGGCGGCGTCCTGCAAGACTTGCGCTACACCTTTGACCCGGCGGGCAACATCACGAGCATCCGCGACGACGCCCAGCAGACCGTTTATTTCAACAACACCGTCGTCGAGCCCCACGCCGAGTACACCTACGACGCCATCTATCGGCTGATCGAGGCCACGGGCCGCGAGCACATCGGCCAGTCCCATCTCCCCGTACCCACCTCGTGGGACGACGCCCCGCGCGTGCATCTCCCCCATCCTCACGACGGACAGGCGATGCGCCGTTACATCGAGCGCTACGAGTACGACGCGGTGGGCAATTTCCTGCGCCTGATCCACCAGGCCACAAACGGCAATTGGACGCGCGAGTACGCTTACGAGGAGCCGAGCCTGCTGGAGTCCGCCAAGACCAGCAACCGCTTAAGCCGCACCAACATCGGTTCCCATACCGAACGCTACAGCCACGACGTCCACGGCAACATGACGAGCATGCCGCACCTGCCGCTCATGCGGTGGGACTTCGAGGACCAACTCCAGGCCACCTCGCGGCAGGTGGTGAACAACGGCGGCACGCCGGAGACCACCTGCTACGTCTACGACGCATCGGGCCAGCGCGTGCGCAAGGTGACCGAGCGCCAGGCGCCCGCCAACCAGACGCCGACGCGCATGAAGGAGCGCATTTATCTGGGCGGCTTCGAGGTCTATCGTGAATACGCGGGTGACGGGCAGAACGTGACCCTCGAGCGCGAGACACTGCACCTCATGGACGACCAGCAGCGCATCGCCCTGGTCGAGACCCGCACCCAGGGGAGCGACCCCGCACCGGCGCAACTCATCCGCTACCAGCTCGGGAACCACCTCGGCTCGGCCAGCCTCGAGCTGGATGACCAAGCTCAGATCATCTCCTACGAGGAATATTACCCCTACGGCAGCACCTCGTATCAGGCCGTGCGCAGCCAGACCGAGACGCCCAAGCGCTACCGCTACACCGGCAAGGAGCGTGATGAAGAGAGCGGGTTGTATTACCACGGGGCGAGGTATTACGTGAGTTGGCTTGTGAAGTGGTGTAGCGTTGATCCAGCAATTCTGCTTGATGTAGACCTGAATAATTGCGAAACAGACATCGAGTCATATTCAGTAACGTCATCGACATCGCTATGGTATTCGACGTCGTCTTACGCACTAAGTTCTTACCAGTACGGCAACAGCAATCCCACAACCTACGCAGACCCCAGCGGACTATCTGTTGAACTTGGCTACCATTTTGAGCAAGCGGACAGGAGAAGCCATACAGAAGCGCGTGTCAGCGAAAGAACAGCACATGAGCAATTACGGTCCATTGCAATATACCTACATGCAGTTGGTGCAGCTCAGGCGTACGAACTGGGCCTATCCGGCGAAGAATTCAGAAGATTTATGGAAGCCGAATCAAGAGCGATTTCTGTCGTCGAGCAAGATGGAAGATACCTTCTACAAGTCGATCTTGACCTTGCAAGACGGGGGCGGGGGCGCCCCGAGGTCTCTTGGGTGCTGCAAAGACTTTATGACCTTACGAGTTCCTCAGCAGTCATCCGCCTAAGTACAGGGCCGTTGGCTAATGAATCAGCGTTAGGAGAAACCTTTCCCGCCAGTGCAGAGGGCTATTCAAGTGAGGTATTCGTAGTGGTCAGACCCATATCGGAAATAGGGTCGCGATTAGAGTTTGGATTGACTGCAGTGCATGAGCTAGTTATTCACGCTTGGAGGAGTGTAAATTTCTACCAACCCCGTTCTCCCATAACCCAATTGCCTTCAGATTTTGAAGTAGCCTACCACATGTACAGTGGCCACAGCGTCGTTCGACGTGGTTCTGCGCACTCGTGGGCTGATGTTGAAGCTGATCTACTCGATGAGTACCTCTTTAGGTACGATCCATCTCTAGATCCAAGTCGTCGTACCGATTTATCTCGGGAGGAGATGCAATGGTATGAGGAACACAACAGGCTCCTCCCCGAGTTAATTGGGCGTGCAGGTGGTCTTATGGGTAATAATCTGGAGCTTTTGAGGGATCTCGCGCTCGCTGTTGGTTTTTTATATGACAGTTCATACTATGAGCGACGTTGGAATAGACGTTTGAGCCAGGAGGTAAGAGAGAGTTATAGATAGACGATGACAGTTAAAAAAGGCAATGTCTACCGACCGATGGTGATGTTAGCCACTTACAACACCAATTACGATGACCTTTCATCATTTTTTGCAGACGCGCAGCTTCCGCAGGTCGAGATTGCGACGGTGTGGTTCGACAGGCTGGTGCTACTCGATCCGGTCGGCGCAAGCTGGGATACCATCGGCGCAGAACATGTTGCCCGCGACGCAGTGAAATTGCTCACGGGTGCTGGCATTCTGGAAATCGTGAGACCGGCTGCGATGCTTTCTGTATTCGCCGCACCTTTTGCACCGATGGCGCTTGCCAAGGCAGTGTTGGGTGTTGTCCGGCACGGTAATTCTGGTGTTGAATGGCTGCTCGGCTGGCGCGCTGGAAGGAAAAGCATGCAAGAAAGTGGCTTGCATTACTTTGTTGAGAACCTGAACATGAGCAATGTTTTAGCGAGCTTCGTTACTTTAGTAACTGCACTACTGATTGAGAACGTCAACATATACCCTGGCCTGAATGGCTGCAAAGGTGTATCGCTATGAACACAATCACTTTTCCATTGAAACGACAAATGCAAGGCCCCCAAGTGGCCGACCTGCAGGAGGCGCTCAAGCTTTTGCTCGAACGGGGCCTTATACTCGCCAAAGACGCAGACAGGCGTAAGAAACTACTGACCGCGCTGCCACCCGAACGTGACAAGCAAAGCTACGGCAAGATCACGGCAGAGCTGGTCGCTGTATTTCAAAGTGAACGCAACCTGCAACCCACCGGCGAGGTGGACGAGCCCACGGCCAACGCGCTCAATGCGCTTCTTCGGGAGTTGGGGCTGCTGAAGGACGAACCACACACAGAGCAACCCATCTATGAGGTAAAAGGTACGGTTCGGCTCGCCGATGGCTCTCCTGCCGCCAGTGTAAAGGTTGTTGCCTTTGACCGTGATTTACGCAGTGAACAACTACTGGGTGAGAGCCAAACCAACAAGGAGGGCTACTACCACATCCGCTATTCCCCACGCCAGTTTCGCAAGAGGGAAAAAGGCAGCGCAGACCTGGTTGTCAAGGCCTTTGCTGCCGATGGTTCTTTGCTGGTCACATCGCCGATATTGTTCAATGCTCCGCCGATTGCCGAAGTAGATCTCACGATTCCGGCAGAAAAAGAACGCCCGCTGACACTGTTTGAGCGGATTGGCCAGGACATAAAGCCTTTGCTCGAAGGCTTGAGCGTGGAGCAACTGGAGGAAGATGGGCAATATCAGGATCTGACTTTCCTTTCCGGCGAAACGGGGTTTGAAAAATCTGTCCTTGCCCGCTTTGCTATGGCCCACAGGCTGGCCAAGCAGCGGATCCAGCCGGAATTCTGGTTTGCCGTGCTGAGAGCGCCGTTTTACGAGTACACCGACCAGCAAAGCCTCACCGAACAGATGAAGAATGTATTGGCGGCGCTTCCTTCCCTCGATGCGGTCGCCATCCGCAAGGCGCTCACCGTCAGTTTTAACCAAAGAGAAATTCCGGAAGTTCTTTGGAAGAAGGTTGACAGTTGGATAGAGGTGTTCTTGCGATATACCGCTAGACTGGTGGCAAGCCGGAAGTCGGGGCCCGCATTCGTCGGGTTGGCCCTCGACCATGCGGGTATAGCAGACGCAAGAAAACGACAGAAATTCGCCTGCCTGTTCAACGAGCATAAGGCGCTGACACCGGATTTGCTGGCCGCGCTGGAGCGAGACAAGTCTTTTACAAAGGAAGAGATTGCGGATCTACGCACCTCGTATGCGTTGGCAGACTTGACGCGGGGCGACTTCTCAGTGGTCAGGATGCTCAAGGAGGAGTTCAAAATCCGCCGGCCGGAGGACATTCGCAAACTGGCGAAGCTCAGCACACGTGAATGGGTGGATCTCCTCCAGCGTAAGCACAAGGCGGGTGAAGTGGCACTGCCACTTGGTCTCAAAGATCCGACCGGCGCGATGGAGGCTCCGGAAGCCGAGCTGTACGCGAACATGCTGGAACGCCAATTTCGCGAGGCGTTCCCCACGGCGGCTTTCGCCGGTAGGCTGGAGCGGGCGCTTGCCGCTGGCGGTGCGTCAGGCGTCAAGCACGCCAAGGAGTTGTGGCAATTGGTCGAGCGGTTTCCCGAGTTTGACCTGTTGCACACGTCGGTGGACGAGTTCCTCGAAAAACGCGGGAGTGAACTTGGTGCACTGGCGAAGGACCCTTCGTTCCGAACCGAGCTCAAGGCCGTCCAGCGCGTCTTCAAGCTGGCTCCCACCTTCGAGGCGACCGATGCGCTGCTGGCGGACGGATTGCACTCGGCGCAGATGGTCTATCGGCTGGGTGAGAGCGAGTTCGTCCGGCGCTATGGCGAGCGCCAGGGGTTCACGCCAGAGCTTGCGCGAGCAGCTTGGAACCGTGCCGCCGATACGCACGCTGCGGTGCTCATCATCGTCGGCGATCTGGCATCTTTTGACTCTGGCGTGCTGCCGGGCGTGCTAAAGAGCAGCCACCCCGACCTTGCAAGGTTCCCGAACTGGAACAACCTCTTCCAGACTGGCGACATCTGTCACTGCGAGCACTGCCGGTCAGCCCTCAGTCCCGCCGCCTACTTCACCGACCTGCTCATGTACCTGCGAGACCGCTCAAGCCTGAGGCCCAAGGCCGGTGGCGGATACCATTCGGTTCGCGACATCCTTTTCGACCGACGCCCTGATCTGGGTTATATCGAACTCAATTGCGAGAATGCGCTCACAACCTTGCCATACGTGGACCTGGTGTGTGAGGTGCTCGAACGCGCCGTTGATGCAGCTGGGGACAACGACGTGGAGCTGCCGGGACTAATCGCGATCCCAGCCGACCCTGTGGAGGCGAAGGCCGCGGTCAAAGCAGCACTGGATACCAAAAACGTTGCTTATGGGAGCGACTTCACCTTGTCGCAGGTCAACCCGTCTGACCCCAACCGCTGGGTGGTGCACGGCACCGATGCGACGTACCTGCTCAAGAAGAAGGCTACAACCAATTTCTTCGCCCAACTCCTGCCGAACACCAAGGCGACCAGCACCGAACTCCGGGCCTATCCCGCTTACGTGAACAGCGAGGCCTACAACAAGCTCCGTGCGGCGAGATATCCGCTGGCCGTGCCGCTCGATCTCTTCCCCGAAGGGGATGCAAGGCGCCATGCGCAGCGCAATCGGGCGTTTTCGCTGCCTTTCGATCTCTTCGCCGAAGAGGTTCGTGCCGGCTTTCGTACGTGCAATCTGCAGCGCTGGGATCTAATGCGCACACTCAGGGGTACCTCCGCGCCCAATAACCCCACGGACGGCGAAATTGCCGCAGAGTACTTCGGCATCAGCGCAGACCCGGCTGCTGAGTTCGACGAAAAGCGTCTGATTCTGGTGGCGGACACCACGACGGCGGGTCAGCAGGCGGTCTGGGGCGAAACGGGCAATGCGGACTGGCTGCGTGAGGATTCCGACAAGTCGGTCGCGAACGTCAAGACGTTTCTTCGCAAAACCGGCCTGGAGTACGAAGAGCTGTTGGCACTGCTCGATCTGCCGTTCATCAACCCAGATGGCGACATCACCATTCGACATCTCGATGCCTCGTGCGACCTGAATAAGAAGGTCATTCAGGGGTTGGACGTGCAGAAGCTCGACCGCATACACCGCTTTCTGCGGTTGTGGCGGAAACTGAGCGGCTGGAAGCTCTGGGAGCTCGATCTCGCAATCCGCTGTCCCGGCATCGGCGACGGAGCGCTCAATGAGCGGTTCCTGATCAACCTCTATTACCTAGACCGGCTCAAGGCCCGCCTCGGCGCGAAGACGACCGTCGAGCAGTTGTGCGGCCTCTTCGACAATTTGAACACCAGAACGCACTTCACCAAGCCACACGAGCGGCGGGCGGACGGGCTTTACCAGAGCCTGTTCCTCAACAAGCAACTCATCCAGCCGCTCGATCCGGCCTTCGCGGTGGCAGCGGTCGATGTCCCCGAGTCGGCGGAGAAGATCTCCGACCATCGGCCGGTGATTCTCGCGGCGCTCGGGATCCGCGAGGCCGATCTCGAAGTGTTTGCTGCTCTCTCTCGCGCCTCGGACGGGGCGCCGTACATCACCGATGACTTGACTCTCAACAATCTGTCCTTCCTCTGGCGACATGCATGGCTGGCGAAGCTGCTCAAGTTCAAGGCCGAGGAGTGGAAGCTTGTGCTGAAGCTGCTTCAGCAGGACATCGTGCGGCCCGTCGGCACAGGTGTTGTCCCTTGCTTCCAGGATCCGAAGACGGCCCTGGAGTTTGTCGAGAAGATAGATCACCTGCGCAACACCGGCTTCACGCCGGACCAACTCAACTGGCTCCTCACCGCCGACCGTTCGGCGAAGGCAGCCGTCAAGGAAGCCGACGCTGCGCGGTTCCTTCGGGCACTCCGCACAGACCTTCAGGCCATCCGCGCCGAGTTCGACCCGGCGCAGTACGAATTCCTCGAGCCGGCATCAGACGTCGAGCGCCTGGAGGGCCTCTTGACCGGCTTGTTGCGGCAGTTGCACCGGACCGAGGCTGAGGCGCGGTTCTTCCTCGAGACGCTCCGCGACGAAGTCGTCCAAGAGATGACCGTCGTGGGTTTGCCTGCGCGCTTCAGATTCCCTGAAGCGATCACGGGTGCGCCGAACAATATACGGATCGAATACAGGCCCGTCCTGCGGTTTGCCGGGACGATGACGGCCGCGCAGCGCGACGTGTTGCTCAACGACCCCTCGCTTGCAGCCGTGACGGGACTCGCGTCGTACCAGGAGGGGATACGGAAGCTGTTTGATACCCCGGGATCTGCCGCGCCTGTGCCAGACCTACCCGCGGGATTCACGTTCCCCGCGACGATCACGGGCGCACCCAACAACATACCGATTCGCTACGAACCGGTGGTGCGGTTCACGGGCCTGATGACTGAGGAGCAGCGGACGACGCTCCTGACCGATGCTACTCTCGCGGCTGTCACAGACATCGTTGCGTATCAACAGGCGATTGACGAGTTCTTCCAGGCTCCTCGGCGTGCGCTCAAGTTCCTGGACCCGGTGTTTACGGCGCCGCTAGCCACACTGCCTGAGGCGGTTGATTTCGCTCACCTCGTTGATCCGGCCCTGGCTCGGCGGATCTCCTATGACGCCGAACAACGCCTCCTGCGGGTTGTCGGCATCCTCTCGCCTGCCGACAAGGCTGCGCTGGATAATCTTTCGGCAGACACACGTTACCGCGACGCCGTCGATAGCCTGTTCACCCAGCCCAGGACCGGCGTGTTTCCACGGGAGCAGCTCTGGCTGCAGGACACCGATCTCGAATTTCCGCTGCGCGCCCCCAACCCATCTTCCGACAACCTGGCGCGCAATCTTGCCACGGCCATCCGGAAGGCGCTCACCTATCTTGCGAAGACTCGGGCCGAGGGCCTGGTGATTCAGCGGGCGGCGGCGCAACTCGGTTTGACCGAAGCGCTCGCGCGACGGCTGCTTACCGAATACCCAGTGTACGCAGAGCAACCGAAGACGCTCCTCGCGCGCCTCACCGGGCCCTTCGCTGATACCGTTGACGGCTGGTTCTGGGCTACTCGCGTCGCGGCCCTGTGGTCGAAGTGGAAGATCACGCTGGCGGAGTGGGAACACCTCCGGAGCCTGACCGCAAACGCGCAGCTCGTGGATTTCGGCGCTCTGCCGCTCGACTCCCGTACTCCCATGGCGAGCGGATTAGTGGATCGAGTGCTGCGCACCAGTCGCTTGCTACGCCTGCGCGCCAGCCTGCCGGAGCGGGGCACGACCCTGCTCGAAGTGTTGGACAGGCTGAACTCGGGAGCCTATGCCACTCAGGCCGCCTTTGCCGCGGACGTCGAACGGCTCAATAACGAGTGGAGGGCGACCGACGTGCAGGCACTTGTCGCTGCCCTCGATCTCAGCTATCCCGGCGATTACCTCCTGGCAGAGAACTGGGAGCGTATGCGGCGGGCGTTCTACTTCGTCGAGAGCCTCGGGACCGATGTCGAAACGGTCAAAACCTTCGCATCCGCGGCGATGGGCGAGATCCAGACGAAGACGCTCAAGTCCCTCCTGCGGGCAAGATTCGGTGCAGAAACCTGGCTCACGTTGAGCGCAGAGATTCAGGATGTCCTCCGCAAACGCAAGCGTGACGCGCTCGTTGCATACCTCCTAGCGCAACCCAAGCCAACCGATGCCCCCACAGGCAAATGGGAGAACACGAACGACCTCTACGCCTACTACCTGCTCGACGTGGAAATGAGCTCCTGCCAACTCACCAGCCGGCTGGTCCAGGCGATCAGCTCGGTGCAGCTCTTCGTGCAGCGCTGCTTCATGGGGCTCGAACCGGAGGTCAGAGTGGAAGCCGATGGCCCCAACGGCGACAGCGCCTGGCGTTGGTGGAAGTGGATGCGTAAGTATCGGGTGTGGGAGGCCAACCGGAAGGTGTGGTTGTGGCCGGAGAACTGGATCCAGCCGGAGCTCAAACGCGATCGGTCGCCGTTCTTCAAGGAGCTGGAGAGAGAGCTCCTCCAGAACGAGATCAACCAGCACACCGTCGAGGCGGCCTTCGCCCACTACCTCGAGAAACTCGATGGCGTGGCGCAACTCGAGATCGCCGGCTTCTACCAGGAGGATGACGGCGACAACACGATCCTACACGTGTTCGGGCGAACGACGGGGGCCGAGCCGCATCAGCACTATTACCGCCGCTACGACTACCGCCAGTGGACGCCATGGGAGAAGGTGGACCTTGACATCCAGGGCGACTATCTGATTCCGGCGGTGGTGAACAAGCGGCTGTTCCTGTTCTGGCCGATGTTCACCGAGGTACCGGACGAAGCCGGAAACAGCACGGTGCCCACTCCGACCGCCGGCCAACGCAGCGTACCTGTCCAGAAAGCCAAAAAACGGCTCCGTTTGCAGATGGCTGTCAGCGAGTACCGGCAAGGCCAGTGGGCGCCCAAGAGGGTGTCCAAAGACTATGATGAAAGTGAGCCTTACGAGGGCGACATCGTTCGCCGGCACTACACCTTTTTCCCGGTAGACCGCTCGGAGATCGATGGCCGCTTCGGAGTGAAGTACAGCGGGTGGAGCGTAGACGGTGCCGGCAACACGCGAGCCCGTCTTTCTGGTACCTTTGAAATCGCCGGCTGCGCAGGCGTGCCCGTACGGGTCGACGATCTGCAGGGCGACTTCCGACATGCAATCCGTCCTGAGACAGCCTCGACCGGTTCGTACACAAGCTTTCTCAAGTGGCAGGAGTTGCCTACTCGTTATGATAAGCAGGACGACCTGTCGCTCGAAAACGCTTTGGCGATCTTCACCAGGGGTAATCACCTCACGGAAGTGCTGAGGCACACGCCGGGGCTGTTCCGCATATCCCCACCTTGGCACCTGTCGTACCTGGATCGGTTCTGGCTCGACATCCCGACGCAACCTCTTCACACGCTCACTGCCAATTGGCAGTTTACGCCGAGCGGAAGCTGGCTGCCATTTTTCTACGCCGATCAGAAACGGACCTTCTTTGTCTTGCCATCGCTTGAATTCAAACACAAAAGCGACCGAGAGAAATGGGGTGGAGTGAATCGGCTCTACTATCCGGAGATCAAGCGCGAGTTTCGCAAACTCGAGAAACACTTCGAAGGGCTGTTCCGCGCTTGGGCGAACGCTTTGGACCTGACTGCCTTGACTGTTGAGCAGCGACAGCAGGTGGAGCGGTTCCTGGCCGACCAGGTGCCAGGGGAAACGCGCCCCCCGTTTACCAATGCCGAGCTCCGCGACCGGCTTGTCCGGTTCTGGATGCATTTCGCACATTACCATTTGGGGAGAATCTCGTGGTCGTTGTTCCAGTCTCGGCAGTTCCACTTCCTGAATTTCTACCACCCATTCGTATGCGACTTCGCCAAGCTCGTCCACAACCCGGTCCAGGGCATCCCCGGGCTAATGCGCCGCGACACACAACTCAAAAACAGCGGCTTCAACTTCGCGCGCATCTATCAGCCCACCGATTGGGTAGTCCAGCCAGGGACCGAGGATTACTATCCCAAGGAGGTCGTGGACTTCTCCCCGGACGGTGCATACTCCGGCTACAACTGGGAGCTGTTCTTCCATGCCCCGTTACTGATCGCCAATGCGTTGAGCAAAAACCAGCGTTTTGAAGAAGCGCGCGACTGGTACCACTTTATATTCAATCCGATCGGGGTGGAGAGCGCGATTCCGGGCGGCTCAGTGATGAGTAAATACTGGATCACCAAGCCGTTCTTCGAAACGACCGATCCCGCCTACGTCCAACAACGGATTGAAAACATCATGCGCATGCTGGCCGGTGACACCAGCGTGCCCGGCTACTCGGTCCAGGCCAGGAAAGCGCTCGAGGATCAGGTGAGGGATTGGCGTACGAACCCGTTCGACCCTCATCGCATCGCCAACTACCGCACCGTCGCCTACCAGAAGACGGTGGTGATGAACTACCTAGATAACCTGATCGCCTGGGGGGACTACCTCTTCCGTCAGGACAGCATGGAGAGCATCAACGAGGCGACACAATTGTACATTCTTGCCGCGGAGATCCTGGGACCGCGGCCAAAGCGAGTGCCACCGAAGGACAAGCCGCCGGTGGAGACCTTCAACGAGCTGGAGCATCGGCTCGATGCTATGTCCAACGCGCTGGTCGAGATCGAGAATCTCGTGCCGGCGCCGTCTGGTGAAGGAGAGGGTGCGTCTGAAGCGCCTCCGCTGCCGATGCTCTATTTCTGCATTCCGCACAACGAGAAGATGCTGCGCTACTGGGACACGGTCGCCGATCGGCTTTACAAAATCCGCCACTGCATGAATATCGAGGGGGTAGTCCGCCAACTCCCCCTGTTCGAGCCACCCATCGATCCCGGTGCACTGGTCAAGGCCGTTGCGGCGGGCGTAGATATCAGTGCGGCCCTCGCCGACCTCGATGCGCCGCTGCCGCCCTACCGCTTCAGCGTGTTGCTGCAAAAGGCGAACGAGGTTTGCAACGACGTAAAGGCACTGGGAGCGGCGCTGCTGAGCGCGCTCGAAAAGAGGGATGCTGAAGCGTTGAGTCTGCTGCGCCAGGGCCAAGAGATCCGCGTCCTGGAAGCTGTCAAGGCGGTGCGCGAGCAGCAGATCGCGGAGGCTAAGGAATACCTCGCGGCTTTAAGAAAGAGCGCGGTGCGCTTGCTAATGTACCCGACTTTAACGTGGGAGCTTCGGGTTTCGGTGGCAGTCCTCACGCGGTAGCCAGAGTCGTCGGCGGGTCCAGTCTTAGCAAGTCTCTGGAACTTGCAGCCAGGGCTACTTATCAGATCGGGTCGATTCTCGACAAGTCGGCGTCTATCGCCAGCACGGTAGCATCCTTCCAGCGTCGCAAGGAGGAATGGGATTTCCAAAGGGACTTGGCCGCGAAGGAGATCGAGCAGCTCGAACGGTCCATTGCCGCCGCGGAAGTACGCGTCGCCATTGCGGAGAAAGAGCTCGAAAACCATATCGCACAGATCGAAAACGCTGAGGCGGTGGACGCATTTCTGCGCTCGAAATACACCAACGAAGAACTCTACCAGTGGCAGATTGGCCAGATCTCCTCAGTATTTTTCCGGAGCTACAAATTGGCCTACGACCTGGCGAAGCGGGCAGAGCGGTGCTTCCGCTTCGAGCTGGGCTTGCAAGACAGTAGCTACATCCAGTTTGGCTATTGGGACAGCCTCAAGAAAGGTCTGCTCGCCGCCGAAAAGTTGCAGTACGATTTACGGCGGTTGGAGTTTGCGTATTTGGAGCAGAACCGCCGCGAGTTCGAACTGACCAAGCATATCTCGCTTGCTCTGCTCGATCCGTTGGCGCTGGTGAAGCTGCGGGAGACGGGCCGCTGCTTCTTCCGCCTGCCGGAGGAGTTGTTCGATCTCGATTACCCCGGTCACTACTTCCGCCGTATCAAATCAGTAAGCCTGACTCTGCCCTGCGTGGCGGGTCCGTACACAACAGTGTCGTGCACGCTGCGACTTCTCAAGCACAGTATTCGTGTCACCACAGCGAATGGCGAGAGGGGCTATCCACGTAACACGGACGACGCCAGCTTTCCGGCTGAGGACACACGCTTCGTAGAGACCAACATCCCGGTCAGAGCCATCGCCACGAGCAGCGCGCAGAACGACAGCGGCGTCTTCGAATTGAGCTTTCGGGACGAGCGCTATCTGCCGTTTGAAGGGGCAGGTGTCATCAGCGAGTGGTCTCTCGAACTTTTCACGGACCCGCCGTCGAATAACCCCGATCCGGCCAATCCTGATTTCGGTTCACCGCTCCGGCAGTTCGACTACAGCACCATCGCGGACGTGGTGATTCATATCAGATACACGGCGCGGGAAGACGCCGGTGCGTTCAAGAATGGCGTTATTGCGCATCTTCGGGAGTATTTCAGCCAGGAGGGTACGACACATTCTCTGCGCATGTTCAACCTGCGGCGTGAATTCCCGACCCAGTGGCACCGCTTCTTGTACCCAACCAATCCGACGGGTAAGAACGTTTTTGAATTGGAGATGGGGCCGAATTTGTTCCCGTTCAAGGATCGTGGAAAGACTTTGAAGGTCAATACAATATGGCTACTGGCACGCTGTACTAATCGGGGAAATTACTGTGTCGTCTTGACGCCTCCGTTGCCTGAAGGACCGCCGGCTGGAAGTAATAAAATAGAACTCACCCGAGTCAATGAATATGGCGGCCTGCATTTCGGCGAAAAGGACGTCAGCGCATCAAGAATTACATTGGTATCAACAGACCCACCGGTCACATGGCAACTGAAAATGACCCACCCCGGCGGTGGGAATTTGCAGGAAGGCGAGGTGGAAGACTTGATATTGGTGTTGGGGTATGAATGGGAATAATCTCGCTTTCGCCGAACACGACCGCTTCAGCGACTATTTCGGCAGTCTGCGGTCCATCGTCACGAGTTCCGCCCAGAACGACAGCGGGCTGTTCGAGACCAACCTGCGCGACGAGCGCTATCTGCCCTTCGAGAACTCAGGTGTCACCAGCGAGTGGCAACTGGAACTGCCGGCCAATTCCAGCAAAAATGAGCCGGCGCAGTTTGATTACGACACCATCAGCGACGTGATTCTCCATATCCGTTACACCGCTCGCGAAGACGGCAGCTTGTTGCGCAACGCTGCAATGAAGGAACTCGATGAACTGATCAAAGCCGGACAGGCCACCGGCTCCGTGCGGCTCTTCTCCGTGCGCCATGAGTTCCCAAGCGAATGGCATCGCTTCAAGACCCAGACGAACGAGCTGTCTCTCACTCTACGCCCCGAACATTACCCCTTCTGGGCGCAGGGACGCGTGGCAAGGGGACGTGTGACGGCCGTGACGCTGCTGGCGCGCAGCGAGCAAATGGAGGTATCTGCGACCATTGGGTCTGATGGGATTATGCTCCAGAAGGATGCTGCTCTGGGCAATCTGCTCATTGGCAAATTCACCAACATCGCACCGCCTGCCAAGCCGACTGGAGAACTCAAGCTCTCCTTCAATACAAAGGAGCTGAGCGACCTGTGGATTGCGGTGAGCTGGAAGTGAAGAATCTACGGCATCATCTTCTCACCTGAGAGAAGAAGGGAAGATCTCTGGTCAATTTCTGCGTTCCATCTCCCGTTGCGCGTAACAGCATACCACCAGCCTCTCTCCAGCATCAGCATCACTGGAGAGGGGCTGGCAGGGAAAAAGCGTCAGGATTCCGTGAACACGCTTCGTAGCGGAAAAACGCCGCCCTTGAACGCGCCCGCCGTTCAACGGACAACCAGCGGCAGGAAAACACGGCTCTGCAACAGGCTCTGCGACACCGGGCGCCATGCCGCCTCAAGCGCCTGCCCATCTGTCGTGACCGGTCCCGTCGCACCACTGGAGACGTCGAGCCACCAGATATCGCTTCTGCCATCAAACCGTTCGAGTGTATATACCAGGTATGCGCCGTCTGGCGACCAGCTGAGACTGCTGACGCTGCGTCCGTGATCGGCGAACAGGATCATCCGCGGATTGTCGAGATTTTGACGATCATAGAGCATGATCGCAAACGTGCGCTCACTCACATCCGCCGAAGGGCTGGTCGTCAGGCGTACCACGGCGAAGCGCCGTCCATCAGGCGCCCATGCAGGCGATCGATCCGCACTATGGGCGATCAGGTGGGTCTCGGAGGGTGGTTGAGCGCCCAGATCGAGTTCCCAAACCCCGTCAGCGCGATTGCGCGGTCGTGAGAGATCAAAGCCATCGAACAACATTTTCCCGTTTCGATTGATACTCGGTGCGGTGGCACGTTGCGCCAGCGGCGATGTAACCAATGAAGGAGGGGTCAAGCTCAAAATATCAGCCGTTCCTCCCCGCCGACTCCCGTTACAAAACTCGGCGTATCCGAGCAGAGTCAGAGCGATACGATTATTGTCAGGCAACCACTGGACATCGCTAACCTTCAAGATCAGCGAGGGGGCTTCTGTTGGATTCCCCGGATCGGGAATGAATGGACAACGCGATCCCTTACGACTCTGCGTCTGGTACACCTGCCGGTTGCCACTGCCGTCGGCGTTGATCACGGTGATCGCCGAAGCGCTCACGTTGTTCTGCAGGTCAGGATCAGGCTCAGGCCAGGGCCAGGTATTGTTGTCAACAACCGCAATGCGTTGACCGTCGTGCGACCAGGCAGGGTATCGAACATCACCGAGCAGTCCGCGATAGATCAGTTGCGCATTCGTGCCATCTGTATCCATCCGGTACAGCCAGCGGTTTTGCCCCTCGGCGCGGATGACGGCCAGCGGACGGCTTCCATCGCCCCGGAGTGCTGGCGGCAATGGTGAAGCGGTTGTGCGCCCATCGGCGGCAATCACCTGAACATCATCAATCA
>Ga0272447_1000326_pt1 | contig 37355 bp, 25 predicted proteins | sample YNPCB0133_FD_194589 | JGI IMG/M metagenome (GOLD analysis project Ga0272447, IMG submission 194589) | Hot spring microbial mat communities from Yellowstone National Park, WY, United States - YNP-CB-013-3 | ecosystem: Environmental > Aquatic > Thermal springs > Hot (42-90C) > Sediment | place... | reverse complement strand
CTCGGCCACGGCTAAGCTCAGATGGAGATTGGGAAGAAAATGGAGCCGAGCGACTCGTCACCGACGATCATGGCCCCGTGGTTTACCAGAATCCGGCAGCCGATGAGCATGCATGCATGCATGCATTTGTTCCCCTCCTCCTGGGTCTGCTCCTGTTGGCAGCCGCAGGACTGAAACTGGCCGGCTCGGCTGTCTCTCCCTTCGCCCAATACGGTCCCTGGACCGCCCCGCATATCCAGGCCCTGGCGATCGTCTGGGAGGTGCTCCTGGGACTATGGCTTCTGTCCCGCGTCTATCCGTTCGGAGCCTCTCTGGCTGCTATGGTCACTTTTACCCTCTTCGCCTCCATCAGCGGCTACCTCGGCTGGATCGGACAACCGGAATGCGGCTGCTTCGGCATCATTCGTACTAGCCCCTGGACTGCCTTCATCGTTGACCTCATAGCCCTGGCCTTGCTCCTGGCTACGCGACCCCACTGGCGAACTTCCGCGTCAACACCTCAGCCATCTCGGCTCCCTGGCTTCGCCAACATTCTCGTAGGAACGATCCTGATACTGACAGCACTGGCTGCCGTAGCACTGCTCCGCTACGGTTCCTTGGCGGCCGCCTGGGCCAGACTGCACGGCCTGGCACTTTACGCCCCGCCCTACGTCGATTTCGGCTCCGCCCCACCCGGCCAGGAACTGCTCCAAGATATTCCCGTAACGAACTGGACAGACACCCCCATCCAACTCATCGGCGGAACCTCCGACTGCTCCTGTATCGTCACCCACAGCTTACCGCTGACCATCCCGCCAGGTGAAATGCGAACGATCACCGTAACCCTGCGACCACCGACCGCCGGCTCAGGGCTTTTCACCCGACGCGTCGAACTGTGGACCGATTCCCTCCGACAACCGGTCCTCCGGCTGGTCGTCGGTTGCCGATTGAATGGCAGCACGCCCAGCGTTGCGGGAGATTCCCGAGGCCACGGCCGGAGAGATGAAGAGAAGGGACACCAGAAAGAAAACTAGCTCAATCTGTATGATGTATCTCGTTACGATGACATAGGGACAGGTCATACAGTTGGTGGAGAGAAAAAGAATGATTGGTACTGAAACATATACTATGATTTTTATCAATGTGTATCATGAGGAGAACCCATGATCTGCTGGCACGATGCGGAACATAATCGGCCGGCGGAATGTGGTGACCATGCTGGGGTGGTCCCAGCGGGTCTAAAGAGGTGGTGTCTGAATGGTCAACCGGAAGGAGGATGTGTCATGACACGTTTGTATGCATGGTTGTGGCAAGGGTGCGCGTCGCTAGCCCTGGCGGTGTTGTTGGTGGGTTTGGCCGCCTGGGGCACCTCGGGTGTGTGGGCGGAGGAGGAGTTTCCTGCGGAACCGTGTCCGTGCTTGCCCGACGAAACCCCGCAGGAGTGCGCCCTCCGGTGTGGGCAGGAAAATAGGAGGTGTAATACTTTCGGGTGCACGACCCCGGCATGTTACCGGACTGGCTATCGACGGTGTAACACTACTGGCAATGAGTGTAGGCAGATGACCAATCCACCTTTGTGTGGTGGGTGCACATGCCGAGAACATGAGCCTGATCCATGTATATGCGAGCTGTGATGTTCGAATAGCGATCATCTGTTCAAAAGTATGATATGACTATGGATGTTGAGGTAATAAGATATAGGAGAATCGTTTTCAATACCTGTATAGGTAATATTAGTCGATGATAACATAAAAAATATATATCTTTTTGATATCAAGAATGTATCATCATTTGCATATATTTATACATGTTACATTGGGGGCATATAATTATGATCATTTCCATCATACATGTCGTATATATAATGACGAGCACGATTATTTATCAGCACACTCATAGTCACTCGGATGAATCGTTACGTCAAAGATTGTACACAGAGGCAATTTCAAGATGGGCTACCTACCGTGAGATAGGACGAAGGTTTCAAGCATCTCATACCACAATCGACTATGATCTCCAAGATAACGGCGATCGGACGGTTCGCATTAGGGAATATTATGAATACAAACAGAATGCTCGCTGTGCTATGGAACTCCGTCAGCTTTTACCGCCACTTCCAGGAAAACTAAGACCAGAGGGCAAATTGAGTGTTATCAATCCGAAGTATCGTTTTGAGTTGAAGCGTGAGAACTCCGAAGCCAAATGGTTGTTGGTCCACATAGACTTGAATCCAATAGATAAGATTGAAACGGGACTGTCTCCGGATTTGGTTGTCCAAGCTGCTCTTGTGGATAGGCCACTTACGTTTTCTAGTATTCATGAGCGACTACCAGATTTACTCCAGGACCCAGACTTTAAAGTCGTGACCCTTGAGCCAATAGCTGAGAGCGGGCGGATGTGGATCCGGGTTGCATTTAGTTGTCGTCCGAAAAAGACGGTGCAACGCATAGTTGGACGGAGTACGATTCGTGGAGCATGGCTGCCATTGGTAGGTGGTTGGTTTGATCTGGATCCGCAAAGTTTCTGGTTACTCCAACGATATGAGGTACGTACTAAATGGGAGGATAGCTCGACGGGGGTCATGAGTGCATCATTTGAGTATTCTCACGAGGAAGTTCCACTACTCAAGCGGATCGTTACAAGATACAATCAAATATCAGGGAGTGGTCCATTTATCAAATCCGAGACGATACAGGAATATCAGATTACTATGGGTGAACCTTCTGACGCCGAATTTACTTTGTCGGCGTTTGGATTGCCGGAGCCGGTGGGTGTGGAGTGGGAGAAGAAGACGCCGGTGTATGTGTGGTTGCTCCTGGCAGCGGGAGTGTTGGGACTGCTGGCACTGGTGCTACGATGGCTAGCCAAACGACGACGGGCCACGGGCGAGAGCTAGACCTAGGAATGATGGGCTTGGAAACGGCAGGCACGGGAATGAAGGGCAAGGGAATGAATGTGATGGCGTACCAGGTGGATCGAATGGTATGCCATCATAGTTTGTTCTGTATGTTATAGAGTTCAGGTATTATGAACAGATCCGATCATATCGATCGTTTGTCTAAGATAAGGGGGTTTACACATGCGATGGGGAGTGGGTGTGGTGGGTCTTGTGGTGTTGTGGGGCGGGTTCTTGAGGTTGTCGGGGCAGGAGTTGCGTGGGGTGGAGGGGGTGGAATTGTTGCGGCAGGAGGCGTTGCCCCGCTGGCGGGAGTATCAGCGGCTGACCGAACGGTGGGTGGGGTCAGCCGTGTTGGAGGAGGATATTCAACGGGGTGATGGCAAGCGAATCAAAGGCCGGAGTCGGTATGTGGTGCGGCAGTCAGAAGCAGGCGGGGTGTATGAGCATTATTTGGAGCATTATGAGCCGCGGGAGCCGGTGCGTGGGGATTATGTGTATGGGGTCAATTCTCGGTATGCCTTTTGGTTGGAGAAGGGGGTGATGGAGGAGTTTGAGCCTCAGACTCAGAAGGGATGGCAACTGCGGTCGTTGGATCTGGGGGGAGACGGGAAGGTTTTTTTCCAGGGGGAGCATCCGACGACGGTGTGGGATATGGTACGTGGGATCAAGTTGAGAGGTCTCGATGTTGTTGGGAAGAATTTGCCGGAGTTATTGGAGTATGAGCCGTTTCGGGTGGTGAGGATACGTGAGGTGGTGGAGGGTGGTCGGGGGTTGTGGGAGGTGGAGTTTGAGTGTCCCCATGCGGTGGATAGGCCGCCGTATTATGCGGCTCAAGGAGGTGTGATGAGGTTGGATGCTGAGGCGTATTGGACATTGGTGTGGGGTCGTTTTCGGACTCAGGACATTATAGCTACAGGGGTATGTGAGATTAGTATCGAGTATAAGGTAGATAATGGTGTGCCGATACCGGTGCGTAGGCGAGAGGTTGGGTCTCGTTCCAATGGTACGAAAAGTAGGTATGAGGTGACGTACGATTTTTTTGTACCGAGTCGTGGGTTGGATGAGCAGGAGTTCACGTTATCGTCGTATGGTTTGCCGGAGCCGATGGGGGTGGAGTGGGGGAGGAAGACGCCGGTGTATGTGTGGTTGCTCCTGGCAGCGGGAGTGTTGGGACTGCTGGCACTGGTGCTGCGATGGCTAGCCCACCGACGACGCACCACGGGGTGAATCATTCGGTTACGTGATGGCGGTCATCGGGTGAGTGAACAGAATCGGTTACGAGACGGTGGGGTCAGACGGTTGGGTGCCATCGGTTCGGTGAGTGGTAGGGACATCGATATTTGGGTGCCATCGGTTCGGTGAGTGGTAGGGACACATCCATTGTTGGTGGCCTTCCCTGGTGGGATGAGGTGATGGGAATATTTTCCCCTATCCGGTAAGTTTTCCAGTTGAGCAGGTTGATCCGGTCAACGGAACTGGTCGAGGAATCAACCGGGCCAGCGGAAGTGGGGGTGCTGTTCTCGCCAGTGGTTGAGGCGGTCGGCAACCGCTCCGGGTGAGAGGGCAGCGTGGAGTGTGTGCTCGAGGAAACGTACCGCTTCCACGAGGCGTTCGTCCGGCTCGGCACAACTGAGGCGGAGAAACCCCAGTCCGGACGGTCCAAAGCATTCACCGCCGAGGCAGGCAACGCCACGGTGCGGGTCGGCTTGTTCCAGCAGGAACATAGCCAGGCCGTGGGAGGTGAGGCCGAGACGCTGGCACCAGGGGCGCAGGTCCGGGAAGACGTAGAAAGTGCCGGCGGGTGGATGAACCGTAACTCCTTCGATGCGGCGGAGGTGTTCGACGAGGAGTTCGACTTTGGAGCGGAAACGTTGCATGTATTCGGTGCGTGTGGGGAGGTCGTGTTCGAGTGCAGCTTGGGCCGCTTTTTGCACAAACGGCGGAACGCACGACAGCGAGGTGTTGAGGAGTTTGCCAAAGACATGGATGACAGGTGGGGGAGCGACGGCGAAGCCGCAACGCCAGCCGCTCATGCTGTAACTTTTGGAGAAGGTGTAGGCGGCGACGGTACGGGATTGCAGTTGGGGAATCTGCAAGGGCGAGAGGTGCTGCCCGTCCCAGACCATGTGGCAGTAGGGTTCGTCGGAGAAGAGCCAGACGGGGGTATCGTGGAGGAGGTCAGCGAAGGCACGGAGGTCATCGGCGGTGATGACACTGCCGGTGGGGTTGTGGGGAGAATTGAGGAAGACGGCTTTGGGGCGGGGATGTTCGCGGAGAAAGCGGGCCAGGTCGGCGGGGTCCGGGCGAAAGTGGCGTTCCGGTCGCAGCGGGGCGAAGATAGGGATGGCTCCGCGACGGAGAATGTTGGGGACATAGGTGGGGAAGGCGGGCTCGAACACGAGGACGGCGTCGCCGGCTTCCAGAAAGGCTTCGCAGAAGAAGGTCTGGAAGATTTTGGCACCGGCACCGACGGCGATGTGTTCTGCGGTGAGGTTCAGGCCGAATTCCTGGTTGAGCGTGCGGGCAATGGTGGTGCGGAACTCTGGCAAACCCAGAGAGGGGCCGTAGTGGGTCAGATCGGCGTCCAGGGCAGCGTGGGCAGCGGCCAGGGCATGGGGCGGGGTCGGAAAAGGACTATCGCCAATTTGCAAATGGATGACATCTTTGCCGGCAGCTTGGAGACGGCGGGCCACGGCCAGCACATCGAAGGCGGTCTCGGTCGTCAAACTGGCGGCAAAGGTGGAGAACGGGGCACTCATGGAGAAACCTTCCTGCGGGGCTGAATCCGGCGAGGTGGTCGGCTCGGTAGGCAGCCGGTGGTCTGAACCGGTTCGGCTTACTGTTGCCACTTGGGTTACTGTTGCAGGTTGATCGCCTGTGCCAGAGGTCGAAGCACCTGAGGCAGTACAGCCGCGTGCATCAGTTCCTCCAGTACCCGACGCTGATTATAGTAGGAATCGAGGTAGCTGGCGTAGGGTTGCTTGTGCCAGAACTGCCGTACGGTCAGGTACACCGAGATCGGCGCATCGGGCGGAGGCTGACTGTTGCGGAGACTATAGGCGTTGAGGCGGGTTTCGATGTTCAAGCGTGCTTGCAACTGGAACGTCTCATCCAGGGCGAATTGCAACACCGGCTGGTAATGCATGACAGAAACCCCCGGCATATGGCTCATCGCTTCCAGAGGCGTGCCGCTGCCCAGGGCTTCGAGAACCAACTGATCGTGATTGCCTTGATAGATCAGGTCGAAGTGATACATGACATCGAGGGATTCCGTCTGGAGTCCCGAGAGGTCCAGATGGAACGGCGCCAGTTCCAGGATGCGGGTGAGGTGTTCATCGGCGGCCTCCAGGGAGGGAGGGTTGACGAAGCCACAGCATAGGCGGCGGCGGTCCAGCGAGACCCAACGGTAGCTGCCGCTGTCCCGATCCTCCTGAAGGAAGTAGTCCTCCTCGGCCCGTTTTTCAAATTCGATGAGGCTGGGTTGGGCCTTCTGGATCGTCTCGAAGAAGTGCAGGATCGTTTCCCGTTGGGTGGGCATATCCAACTTGGAGTGCAGATAGAGAGTGACCCCCCACTCATCGCACCAGGAAGCGTAGGGATGCATAAGAAGCCCTCCAGGATGATGAACCGAGACGAACCGCACACCCTCTCGGGAGGCCCCCGCGTCTGCCGTTACCGTTACCGGACCGCAAGCCCCACAGTTTTCGCCTGCCTGGGAGGTTTGAGCCTCGGTTTCCGACCGAGTTCGGGTAGCCCTCGGCTCGCTACAACGGCGTTGGTCAAGAACGCTTGCCGGTGTTATTTCGGTTCCCAACCCTTGCCGGTGTTATTTCGATTCCCAACCTCTGCAGTTGTTGTTCAGGTTCCCAACCCTTGCCGGTGTTATTATTGTTCGTCCTGGAGTGTCCACGAGCAAGGTGAGCAGGAGATGCCGGAGCGAGGCCAGAAGACAGGAGGTGGTTGTGGGAAGCACCAGCCCCGCGCGAGGGGGAGGGGGTGGCAGGAGAGGGGATAGTCCGGCCGGGGACAAATTTCAGGGACATACAGGAATGGCACGAGGTGGGGTGGGATGTCAGAGCCGTGTCAGCAATGTCAGAGGTTCACCGGATCGGGGGGAGGGGTTGGTCGTGCGCGGTGGGGAAGGTGCGGTATCGTCGGTGGGGACAGCCGGTGATTCCGGCGCTATCTTGCCCAAAGCGGTGAGCAACTGGCCGGCCCAACGGTAGATGTTGTGTTCCAGAACGACGCTCCGCAGACGACGCATGCGGCGTTCTTGTTCCTCCACGGGCATGGTGAGGGCTTGATACAATCCTTGGGCCAACTCCTCGATGTCGAAGGGGTTGACCAGGATGGCCTCGGTCAGCTCGCGGGCCGCTCCGGTGAAGCGCGACAGGATCAACACACCGCGTTCATCCTCGCGGGTCGCGACGAATTCCTTGGCCACCAGATTCATGCCGTCGTGGAGGGAACTGACCACACACCCCGTGGCCATGCGATACAGCAGAGTGATTTCCTCCGGTCCGAAATGCTCTTGCAGCAAGACCACCGGTTGCCAGGAGGAGGTGCCGTGTTCCCAATTGATCCGGTCGGCCAGTTCTTGGACTTCCTCGCTCAGGTCGCGATAGGCGGCCAGATGGGTGCGGCTAGGTGCTCCCACCTGGAGGAAGTGGAAGGAACCTCGCAGCTGGGGGTACTGCCGCAATAGACGGTCCAAGGCATGGAGGCGTTCCGGGATGCCTTTGGTGTAATCGAGGCGGTCCACACCGATGAGCAGCGGACGCTGACCGAGGCGGAACTTCTTGCGCAAGCGGGCTGCCCGACTTTCCCACTGATTGCCCAGGTAACGGCGGGGAAGATCCGTATCGACACTGATGGGAAACGGACGCACCTGGGTTTCGTGTCCCGCGCGAATGATGGAAAAAGTTTCCCGATTCCAACGGCACTCCAAGGTGCGGTCCACACATTCTAGGAAATTGTTGCAGTCGTGCTGAGTGTGGAAGCCGAGCAGATCGTTGCCCAGAAGCCCTTCCAGGATGTCACGCGCCCAGGGGCAGACCAGGAACTTATCGACATTGGGCCAGGGGATGTGCCAGAAATGAGCGATGGTCAGGTCGGGTCGGACCTCTTTGAGCAAACGGGGCAGCAGGGCGAAGTGATAATCCTGCACGAAGACCAGGGCCGGGTCGTTCTGCGCTTCCTCTAGAACGGCCGCAGCGAACAGTTCATTGACCTGACGGTAGGTTCGCCAATGCTGGGGGTCGAAGGTGGGCCGACAGAAGACCTCATGGCAAAGGGGCCACAGACAGCTGTTGGCCAGGCCGTAGTAGTAGCCTTCCTCCTGCTCGCGACTCAGCCAGATCCGGCGCAGGGTATAGCGGGGATCATCGGGGGGCACACCGACGCGGCCGGCTTCATCCGATACTTCCCGGTCTGCTTCACCGGAGCCGTGGGCTACCCAGACGCCACCACACGCCTGCATCACCGGGTCCAATGCGGTGGTCAAACCCCCGGCCGGACGAACCCACTCGATCTCTCCATCCCGATAACGGTGGATGTATGGCTCGCGGTTGGCCACCACGATCAACCGCGCTCCACCCAGACGCGTCTGCGCCACTTCAACCAGACGTTGCTTGTCCCAAGCCATATGGCCCTCCTCTCGGTGTCATCGGACAAAAGCGACGTCCCTCAAGCGACGTCATCAGCTCCGGGTAAAACTGAGCGACAGCCCCACGATACCCCATCCCAAAATCTAGTTACATGAAGCAAACCGGGTGCCGTAGATCATCTCCAGTCTCCCACTCGGCTTGTTGATTGCCTGTGAAGCGGAACAGGATACGGCTGGCCCGAGGTTTGCAGACTAGGACCTCTGCCGACAGCATAAAATGCTATACCGCAGCGGGTTGGATGATGACCGACGAAGCCATAACTGGTCGAAGGGTGTACCCCAGGCGGCACTGTTAGGGGCCTTCTCCTGCCTTCCCCTCCGCTAGGGGGTCGGTAATCATGACTGTCCAGACATCAGCAACTTGGGATTGGTTTGGATCTTCGTGAATTGTTCAGAAACTGACCGGCATTTGTCCAGAAACTGGACAGCAAGGATGAGATGAAAAGCGGAAGAAGACGGAAGAGAAGACGGAATGGCCCGGAGAGGTTCGAGGAGAATGAAACTCCGTATGTGCGGCTAGGTAGATTGCAGGGTCAAGGATGCATGCAAATAGGGAGAATTGCAGGGTCAAGGACCGGTTAGAGTTCCCAAGGGGGTGAAGGCCAACGACTCCAGGTACGTACACTTGGCACACACCCGTCAAGGACCGGTTGGGGATCCCAGGGTGGGTGAAGGAGTGGAAAGGTGGGAAGGTGTCCGAGGGATGGTGCTGCATTCGATGCTGATGCTTTCCTAATCAGAGGGAGTGAAGAAGTGGGAGGGTAAGTAAGGTGTCGGAAGCGGTTCGGCTTGGGGGATTGCAATCAGGGGATGCCCCTGTCATGGTGGACGGTAGGAGCAACAGGACTCAAGGACAGAGCTCACCCGATGCGGAGATTGACTCACCCGATGCGGAGATGGAAGAGGAGGAGCGGGGATGCGAACCTACATGATGGCTCAATTGACCGCTCCCGTGGCAGGTTTGAGTGTGCTGCTATTGGGACTGGCAGTGGTAGCGGCCTGGTACGTCCAGGACATGCAAGCGCGGGCCTCCGGGCCGATTGCCAGCAGTGTAGCCAGTGTCACGGCGGCGCAGGAGTTTGAGATCGTCATCCGGGAGGTGGCCGATGTCCTCTACCGGGCGATCATCCACCTGCAGGACCGGGAGCTAGAGGAGCGGTTGCCACGCTTGCGTCGTCGGGCCGATGAGGCTTTGGCCCATGCCGAGGAGGCCGCCCGCAGCGATACCGAACAGCAACTCATCCTCCGCGTCCGGGAGGGATACCAGCATTTCTTTGCGGAGTATGATCGCATTCGGCTCCACCCCCCGCCCCAAGGACGGTATCCGGAGATCAGCAAGTTGATGGACACGGTTTTGAGCGAAGAGATCCTCAAGCCGATCCACGAGTATTTGCGGCATAACGAAGCGATGCTCAAGCAGGCGAGTGCGACGAATCAACAGCTGGCCCAGCGCTTGAGCATCGGGCTGTTGGCGGTGGGTCTGTTCGGTTGCATTGGTGGGTTGCTGGGGGGGTGGGTCATTGCCGGTGCGGTCCGCCGTGCCCTGCTGGAGAATGAAATCCAGTGGTTGTTGACGGTGGAGCGGCTCGAGGAGGTGTTGCATCAATCGGGTCAGGCGGTGGCGTTGCCGGCAGAGAGCGACGATCTACGGGCACGATTTCAGGCATCCCTGGCTGCGGTCCTGCAGCGGTTGCGTCAGACGCAGCAGGATGCTCTGCGTGCGGAACAACTGGCCTGGATGGGGCGGATGGCGGCCAGCATCGCCCACGAAATCCGCAATCCGCTCATGACGATCAAACTGCTGATCCAGAAGGCCGGGGAACGGCCCGACGGCCCGTACCTGCGTCCCCGCGACTTCCAGGTTCTGGAAGAAGAGATCGCCCGCCTGGAGCAGATCGTCGCCGGCTTTCTGGACTTTGCCCGTCCACCACGACCGCATCCCCAAACGGTCGATGTGGTCGCAGCTACGATGGCCGTTGTGGAGAGCATCCGTCCCAAGGCTGAGAGTCAGAATGTTTCTGTACGTCTGGACAGTGGGGAACTGCCCTTGGTGGTTCAGGTGGACCCGCATCAGTTCCGTCAGGTTCTGCTGAATCTGCTGTTGAATGCCCTGGAAGCCCAGCCCGAGGGAGGGGAGATTCTGATCAGCCTCCGTCTGGACCGCCTCACACCTGCTCAGCCCCACTGGTGCCTCAATGTAGCGGATCGGGGACCGGGATTACCAGACGTGGGTGACCGCATTTTTGAACCGTTTGTCAGTACCAAGGAGTCCGGCTTGGGTCTGGGATTGTCGATCTGCCGGCGGATCGCCGAAATGCATGGTGGAACCCTGACTGCGGCCAACCGACCCGGAGGCGGAGCGATTTTCACCTTACGCCTGCCGTGCCAACCGCTCGCTTCGGCTTCGCCTGAAGCTCCGTCCGCCAAAGAATTGACCCCCATCCGTCGTCTGGAGCCGTCCCAACCGCCCTGCCCGAGCGGGGCTGAAGCCGGCCATTCGGACCCGGCCTGGCCTACCCAAAGCCGTTCCTTGACCCAGGAAGTCTGAAACCCGGAGGGATTACTGTGGCGAAACTGCTGATCATCGATGACGAAACCAATATCCTCTACTCGTTGCAAGAAGGTCTGGCCAGCGAGGAGTTGAGCGTGGTAACCGCCAAGACGGCCCGACGGGGTCTGACCCTGCTGGCCCGCGAACTGCCCGATGTGGTCATCCTGGACGTGCGATTGCCTGACATGACCGGCCTGGAACTGTTCGACCGGATCAAGGAGCAGGCCCCCCGTGTGCCGGTGATCATGATCACGGCCTACGCCACCACGGAAACCGCTATCGAAGCGATGAAACGTGGCGCCTTCGATTATCTGCTCAAGCCGGTCGATTTGCATCATCTGCGGGATGTGGTACACAAGGCCCTGGAATTGCGACGGATGCAGTCGGTGCGAGCCGTCTTTGATCAACCGGAAAAGCCCGGAGAGGATCCGATCATCGGCCACTCCCCCGCTATGCAGGAGGTGTACAAAGCCATCGGCCGCATTGCCCCGCAGGATGTCAACGTCTTGATTTTGGGGGAAAGCGGCACGGGAAAGGAATTGGTGGCCCGCGCCCTGTACCAGCACTCCCGTCGGGCGGACCGGCCCTTTCTGGCCATCAACTGCGCCGCCATTCCCGATTCCCTACTGGAAAGCGAGTTGTTCGGTCACGAAAAGGGAGCCTTCACCGGGGCGGACCGTCAGCGGATCGGGAAATTCGAACAGGCCCACGGGGGCACTCTCTTTCTCGATGAAATCGGGGACATGTCCCCGGCCACGCAAGCCAAGGTGCTCCGCGTGCTCCAGGATCAGCAATTCGAACGGGTCGGTGGCAGCGAAACCATCGCCGTCGATGTGCGGGTGATCGCCGCAACCAATCAGAAACTGGAAGCCCTGGTCGAACAGGGCCGCTTCCGCAGTGATCTCTACTATCGCCTCAATGGCGTGACTATTTACCTACCTCCCCTGCGGGAACGCAAGGAGGATATCCCCTTGCTTGTGGACCACTTCCTCCGCCTGGCGAACCGCAAACTGGAAAAGAATGTCCGCGGTGTCGCCCCGGATGCCTTGCGTGTTCTGGAAGCCCATGACTGGCCGGGAAATGTCCGTGAATTGCAGAATGTGATTCGTTATGCGGTGATTCAAGCGGTGGGGGAAGTGTTGACCGTCGATTGCCTGCCCGCTTCGGTCCGCGGGGGGCCAGCGCCCCAGACCGGTCGTTCCGCCGAAGACCCTCTGGATGTGCGTCGCCTGGTCCGCGACATGCTCGCCTTCGGTACCCCGGACATCTACCGCCGCGTCATCGCCGAAGTGGACCGTGTGGTGCTCGAAGAAGTGTTGCGACACGTAGGAGGCAACCAGGTCCACGCGAGCGAATTGCTGGGCATTTCCCGGACCACCTTGCGTGCCAAACTGGCTGCTGACAAAGCCTCTGTCCTGCATGGACCACCGCCCGAAAACCTCTGAACTCCTCCGATCATTTCTCCAAGCCGATGAGGACTTCCCGAAAACGATGAGGACGATCCTGGATTACACGGGCTTATGGTCCATTCTCGGGATTTGGTACCACGCCTTGACGCCTATCCGTGTTCCTCCAAGGGTGGCCCGCGGTTTTTTTGCGTATCCCCTGTTTCTTAGCAATTGCTTCTTGAGCAGGAGACCATGAGCATGGCACCTTCCGGTTGCGTGGGGGAGGGGAAAATTTTTGTTGTAGGAAGGCAGAATGTGCTTGCAGGATCGCCAGAAGCGTTTATAGTGATGAGAATGGCAGAACGATCCATGCCGTGATGACGTGCTAGCTCTCCCCTACGGTGGGTACCTGCTCCAGCGGTCGGAGGGGGCCGAAGGTGACGACGGGCAGCACAGCATGAGACCGAAGGGTTTTGCGAAGGTTGGTTGGGGTATGGCTACGAACATCTATGTCGGCAACCTGCCGTGGAGCACCACCACTGAGGACCTCTACGCTTTGTTCCAGCAGTACGGGGTCGTAAGCCGAGCACAAGTGATCATCGACCGAGAGACCGGACGATCGCGGGGCTTTGGTTTTGTGGAAATGCCCAACGAGGAAGAGGCCCAGGCAGCGATCGCTGCCCTCAATGAGTACCCTCTCAATGGCCGACCGTTGACGGTGAACGTGGCCCGACCTCGTGACACCAGCTCCGGTGGTGCCCCACGCGGAGCCTACCGCCGAGGCGGCGGTTACGGTGAACGCCAGGGTGGCGGTGGCCAGAACTATGGCCGGGAACGGTACTGATCCCCACCACTCCTGATATTCCTGGAATCTTTCGCCTCTGCCGTTCCATCACTATGTATGATAAATAGGGCAGCCTCCGGTCATCCCTGGTTACCGGAGGCCAGCCGCTTTTGTATGTTCCCTGCAAAATACCAGGGTTTGAAGCGAGGGTGTACTTATGGCGAAAGAAGAGGGGATCGAAGTCGAAGGCCGTGTCAAAGAGGCCTTGGCCAACACCCAGTTCCGCGTGGAGCTGGACATCGGCGGCGAGGTCATTGCCCACGTCTCCGGGAAAATGCGCAAAAACTTCATCCGCATTATTCCGGGGGATCGGGTCAAGGTGGAACTTTCCCCGTATGATCTCAAACGCGGGCGGATTACCTACCGAGCCAAACAGTAACGGCGCAACAGGTCAAAGTTCGCTGAATAAGTTACCTCCTTCCTTACGGGCGAGCCAGGCTGAAGCACGTGAACTGTCCATCGCCACTCCTGCCAGGGTGAACGCCGAAACTGTTGCTGGAGTGCACGCCGAGACTGTCTGTTTTGGCAGACCGTGTACTCCGTGGGAGCCGGAATGGACCGCGGATGGCGACCAGGTCTTCCGATCGTGGCCAGCCACACTCCAGGCACTTGGAGAGATCACCACTTGGGAGATTTTGTACGACCGCGGCATTTTTTGCTTGACGCAGGCTGCTGATTTTGCCAAACTGTCATAAGTCGCCGTTCTCAGGATGAACGAAGGACTTCCTCGAAGCATCGTAGCCATGGAGGGCTTGAGCATGTTGTTCACAGCCGAAGCGAAAGCACAGGGTTGGCGAGCGGTGGCCGTCTTTGACGATGGTCGGCCCGAGGGGTTGATTTTCGTCGGTCGTTCCTCCACCCATGTCCGTCAGGAGTACGCCGCCGCGTTCCTGGAACTTTACGACGAGGAAGACCGTGCCCACGTGGTAGCCATCGAGCTGCAGCAGTGGGTTGGTGCCCCGGACGCCGGTTATTGGACCAAGAAGAACACGCTCAAGATTCCGATGCCGAGCAAAACAGCGTCTAAGGTAAAAGCAGCGGCTTGAAAGCTGGGCTTTTCACGCCTTCCTTGCTCACACCCCATGTCTTCCCGGTGTCCCTGTAGGCCCCAGGGTCAGAAAGGGGTGGGTCTCCTATCCCGCTCCCTCCTTTCCATTTCGGCCGGTTTCCCTCGGCGGGGCGATTGTTACAATATGAGTGTATGTCCCATCTGGTGCCCTTGCGAGTCAGTCAATTCCGACTGCCGGTGGAAGAGCCGGAAGAGGCGCTGCCCGAACAAGTGGCGGAGGCACTGGGACTGACTTTGTCGGACCTGGTGCACTGGCGTGTGGTACGCAAAGCATTGGATGTGCGGGACAAGCAACGCCTGCGTTTTGTGTACACCCTGGAGATCGAGACGACGGCCGAGGCGGCAGAGCAGGCCCAGCGCTGGGTGGAGCTATCCCATCGTCCGCTGATCGTCGGGGTACGAAGCGAGCCACCCTTCAGTATGCCCACGCCCGGCTCTCATCCGTTGCGGCACCGTCCCGTGGTGGTCGGTTCCGGACCGGCGGGCTTGGTCTGTGCGTATTTCTTAGCTCTGCATGGTTATGCCCCCCTGGTTCTGGAGCGCGGTGCCCCGGTTCAGGAACGTATCCGCCACGTGCGTGCCTTCGACGCCGGTGGACCGCTGCATCCTGAGAGCAACTATCTCTTCGGCGAAGGTGGGGCGGGAACCTTCTCTGATGGCAAACTGACCTGTCGCAATTTCGGGCCGGATGCCCTACGTGTTCTCGAACTGCTGGCGGAGTGCAAAGGGCAGCAGCCGGGCAAGCCGAACATCCTCTACTACCACCGTCCGCATCTAGGGAGCAATCGGTTGCCTGCGGTGGTCAAGGCGTTGCGCCAACGGATCGAACGACTCGGCGGAGAGGTGCGCTTCTACACCCGGGTCGAAGACCTGCACTATGACGGGCAGGGAATCTGCGGCCTGAGCACATCCGGCGGTTACCTTCCCGCTCAGGTGGTGGTGCTGGCGATCGGCCACAGCGCTCGGGACACCTTCCGCATGCTGATGGAACGCGGTGTGCCTCTGTCTCCCAAGCCGTTCCAGTTCGGGGTGCGCATTGAGCATCCCCAGGAGTTGGTCAATGCCGTGCAGTACGGCCCACGTTGCACCTATTACGTCCAACGCTTGGGCAATGCGGACTATAGCCTCGTTGTGAACGACAACCAGCAATCGTTGTATTCCTTCTGCATGTGTGCCGGTGGTTACATCATTCCCAGCGTCTCCGACCCCGGCTACTTTTGCACCAATGGGATGAGTTTGAGTCGGCGGGATTCCCCCTATGCCAATAGCGGTCTGGTCACCACGGTGCCGGTGTCGGCATTCGCCGGCAGCGGAGCCCTGGCCGGGGTACACCTGCAACAGCAATACGAAAAGCGTGCCTATGAACTCGGGGGTGGACCGGCTTATCGCTGCCCCGCCCAGCGAGCCGGGGATTTTCTCCGACGCCGTCGCTCGGGGAGCTTGCCCTCCTGCAGTTATCCCCGGGGGTTGGTGAGTGTGGAATTGCGTGAAGTTTTGCCGCCGGTGGTCATCGCCGCACTAGAACAAGGATTGCCGGTGATGGATCGGTTCTGGCGGGGACGATTCCTTCAGGAGGGCTTGCTGGTCGGACCGGAAGCGCGGGGGAGTTCACCGGTGCGTATCGACCGCGATCCGCAGACCCGCCAGTCCCCTGCGATTCCCGGTCTTTATCCGGTGGGGGAAGGCGCGGGCTATGCCGGTGGTATCGTCTCGGCTGCCGTCGACGGTTTGCGCACCGCCCGGGCTATCATCGCCACCTATGCTCCCTTGCAAACGCCGGCCCTTGTCGGCTGAACCCCACTCGGCCCATTTCCCTCTCGCGAACCGTTCGGCCTACCTGATCTGAAAGCTGGTTTCCTAGTGCGAACCGTTCGGCAAACTTGCTCCGAAACGTGGGCTTACGGTTGGTTCGTTCTCCCTGTCTCGAAGATGGGAATTCACTCGCATTTCACGCAGTTTTTATTTGCAACTCTTTCCGGGTCGATAGTACAGTACCATGTTAGTCCCTGTCCTGGGACTGTATTGGTCCCTGCCCTTGGACCAAGGGGTTCCCGCAATCTTCGTTTCGCCCTCGGGGGATGCTCCCATGCGTTCGGTACTGCTGCTTGCAATGACAACGACCCTGCTGGGAGGTGCTGTTTGGCTGGCTCAGACCCAAACAGCCACCGGCCTCAACCCGGTTACCTCGGCAGATCCCAACCAGATTCAGGTCGAAAAAGGGGAAAAGAATCCCTGGACCCATTTGCAGCTCAACAATGATCCGGAGCAGTTTCAGTTTGCCGTGGTGTCGGACCGCACCGGAGGACACCGCCCCAAGGTTTTCTCCCAAGCTGTCCATCGGATCAACCTGTTGCAGCCACAATTCGTCATGTCCGTCGGAGACCTGATCGAAGGCTATACCCTCAAGGAGGATGTGGTCACCGAAGAGTGGCAGGAATTTGATGGGTATGTCCGCCACTTTGCCATGCCCTTCTTTTATGTGCCGGGAAATCACGATATCACCAATCCGATGCAGGTGCGTGTGTGGGACGAACGGTACGGCCGACGTTATTACTCCTTCCTTTACAAGAACGTTCTGTTTGTTTGTCTCAGCTCGGAGTCGCCGCCCAAGGGGATGGGAACGATCGATCCTGAGCAGCAGAAGTGGGTTGCACGGGTGCTGGCTGCCCATCCTCACGTCCGCTGGACCTTCGTCTTCCTGCACAAGCCGCTCTGGACCGACCGGGACCTGGAGAAGAACGGTTGGGCCGCCGTGGAGCAAGCCCTGGCGGGTCGTCGCTACACGGTGTTCTGCGGCCATGTTCACCGCTATCAACTCTTCCGCCGCCACGGGATGGACTACTACCAGTTGGCTACGACCGGAGGCGGCAGCCGCATGCGAGGGACAGACTACGGCGAATTCGACCATATCGCCTGGGTAACGATGAAAAAGGATCGCCCAGTGATCGCTCAAGTGCTCCTGGAAGGCATCTTGCCGCCCGACTTGCGTATCCCGGATAGCGATGAAAAAGGTGTGCCCGTCAAGAAAGTAACCACTTATCCCGCCGGCGGTATGGTGACACTCGATGGTCAGCCACTACCCCGGGCGGATGTGACTCTGTATCGTTACATGGAAATCACGAAGACCTACCGCGCCATCAGTGACGGTTGGACTGATGAATCCGGCCGCTTCCAACTGAGCACCTATACCCGCTTCGACGGCGCACCGGAGGGAGAATATGTCGTCACGGTCCGTCCTGCCCCCAAACTCATCCAACTCGGCGAACCGGCTGAGAAATCTTCCATTCCCGAACGCTATACGGCCCCAGCTCGTTCCCCCTTACGGGTCAAAATCACACCGGCCACCAACGACCTGAAACTGGACTTGACGAGCCACTGATCCTCGGCCAGGGTATGATGGGAATGAGACGTCCCTATCCCTGGGAACGAGACATCCCATCTACCTTCACGATGAGGCAGCGGCTAGGTTATGACCCTCTGGGCACGCGTGCTGGAAGGGCTCACTCTGCTGGTGATCCTTTACAGTGTCCTGATTTTACCCGTCGAGTTGGAATGGACTCACAACACGGAGGAGTTGCACCCCTTCTTCGTCTATTCCGAATGGGTGATCACCATCTACTTCACGGTGGAGTACCTGGTCCGCTGGGTTGCTTCCCGGAGCTGGCGTTATCCGCTGAGGCCGATCGCTATTGTGGATCTCCTCGCCTTGTTGCCGTTTTATCTGGCTTTCCTAGTCGATATCCGTGTCTTGCGACTGATCCGTCTGGTCCGCCTGCTCAAACTCTACCGCTATACCACGGCCTTGCAGAGCATTCGCAACGCCTTCTACCGGGTCCGCTACGAATTCGGTGTCATCGGCTTTGCCCTGTTCACACTCTGCTGGATCTGTGCGGTGGTTATCTACGATTGCGAACGGAAAGCCCAACCGGAAACGATGCAGCACTTTTCCGATGCGGTCTGGTATGTCATCGTGACCCTGACCACCGTGGGCTATGGGGACAAAGTGCCGGTGACACCGGAAGGGAAGCTGACCGCTGTGGCCCTGATGCTTGGTGGACTCGGATTGTTCGGCACCTTCGTCAGCCTGATCGGCGGGGCCTTCGTCGAGGAGTTGCGTCTCCGCCGCCTCCGCCATCATCATCATTTTCCCCTCTTGGTGTTGCCCCCGCTGCGGCCCGGAGAACCGCCTCGTCCATTCCACCCCCGGGAAATCATCCAATCCATCCAGCAGGGCGAGTTCACCCTCAAAGGCCACGCCGCTCTCGAAGAACTCAGCCAACTCCTGCTCGTTGCCTGTCAGTGGATTGTCCATCAGCACCAGCATCCCCATCCTGATCAATATCCCCATCATGATCAAATACATCATTGAATCTGCACTACGTCCCGCATCACCTGCTTCAAGACTTCGCGGATTCGCGGTCAAATTTCATTCAACAACTCAATTTCGACGGCGGTAGATTTCTGTATCACATCACTATTATTGTCAGATAAAAACTCTTTCATCTCTCAGAGCCATTATTCTCTTCCCAACAAAATCAGGCCCATTCTAAATCATCTATTTTATAGCTCGGAAGTCAGGAAAAATTGTAGAATTGGATGCTTGCTGAGATGATTCGGGGCAGGGAGGCACCGGAATCCAGAATAAGGAGAGTTGAGGGAAACGGAAGTGAAGATGCAATGACACCAACACGCCAGGATGAAAGCCATGATACATCGCCCAGAAGCCATGGTGCATTACCCAAAACATAGAGGGTGGGTTGAAGAGGTGATGTTGGTCCACCCAAGAGGCTTGGCCCGGTGTCAGGGCGGGAAGCGGTCCGAAGCGAGAAGTTCAGCGGGACACCGTCGTGGTTTCACGCTGATCGAGCTGCTGGTGGTCATTGCGATCATTGCAATTCTGATCGGGCTGCTTCTGCCGGCGGTCCAGAAGGTGCGGGAGGCGGCAGCTCGAATCCGCTGCAGCAATAACCTCAAGCAAATAGCGTTGGCAGCTCACAATGCCCATGATGCGCAGAACTCATTTCCGCCGGGGTTAGGATACTGGGGCAGCAATGCCTACGGTACCTTTCACTTTCATCTGCTCCCTTATCTGGAACAGCAGGTTTTGTATCAACGCTCGTTTTACGCGGGCTATTATTTTGCCGGTAATTATGGGGTCTATTCTCAGCCGGTGGGGATTTACATCTGTCCCTCCGATCCTAGTGTGCCGGGCACCCAGCAAGCCTTGTGTTCCATGGGGAACACCTGGGGTGTGGCCAGCTACGCGGTCAATGTTCAGGTTGTCTGCCGGGTGGATGGGAACGGTCGGCTCCGCTCCCCACAGCACTATGCACGTTTGCCGGCCTCGATTCCCGATGGAACGTCCCAGACCTTGCTTTTCGCCGAGAAGTATGCCCAATGTTTCAACACCAACTATCCGTATGGGGGGAACTACTGGGCCTACTACTTCACCGACGGAGTTAACCTGCAGCCGTACCATCCGGGGTTCGCCGTGTCGTGGAATGGCTGGAGTATCGGGCCAATGTCCAAATTTCAGACGCAGCCCCGACCTTACAACGGCAACTGCGATCCCACCCTGGCCAGTACCCCCCACAGCGGTGGGATGCAGGTAGCCATGGCCGATGGGAGTGTCCGGACTCTTTCCTCCTCCATTACGATGTACACCTGGTGGTACCTTTGCACCCCTTCCGGAGGGGAAGTCCTCCCGGCAGATGCCTACTGAACCTGTGAGGTACAATCGCAGCAATCGAACTCGCCGAATGGCCGGGACAATAGCCACGATAATTCAGGAGAAATCGCACAAGATGAAAACCTCAGGGAGTGAAACCATGACCGCAAGAGTGCATTGCCTGGGGATTCTGTCGATCTTCTGCTTCGCGGCGGCAGGTTGTTCAGCACCGGTGGCGACGGTGGAAGGGCAGGTGCGTCTGGGTGGTCAGCCCCTACCGGGGGGATCGATCATCTTATTCTGCGAGGATGGGCAGATCGTGCGGGGAATGATCGATCAGCAGGGGCATTATCAGGTGGTCAATGTGCCGTACGGCACGGCGCGTGTGGCGATTCAGGTCCATCGGCCTCAGCCGGAGGGCTTGTATTTGTCGCAGCAGTTGCCGCCGGTTATCGAGGGGCCGGTGACTCCGGGAAGGTTGCCGCCGAATCTTTCGCGGTTCGTTTCCCTGCCACCGCGGTATTCCATCCCGGAGGAATCCGGCTTGAGTGTGCAGGTAGGCCGAAAGATGGTCCACTGCGACTGGGATTTATCTTTCTGACCGGTGCGGATACGCGTTGCTATCCCTGGTCGTAATGCCTGGATGTAGAAATGCCAGCGACTGTGTCAACATCCGCTGATGTGAATGTCGGCCACACTTCTGCAACAACTGCCGGGCAACAGGTCCGAGGGGCCGGATACCGCACAGGGCTGTTCCCCGCCCTGATCGCTTTAGCAGGTCTGGCGTTGACCGTGTTCTGGTGGTGGCGTCTGGATCGGGAACAGGTCCTGCGGATTCAACGGCAGGTCCAATACGAGGCAGCTCAAATCCAGCGAGCCTTTCAACAGTACACTCAGGAACAACGTAACCAAGTGCGGGAGTTTGCTCAGCGCTGGCCGCACCTTTCTCCCGAGCAGCGGCAGCGGGAGGTCGGTTTGTATGTCGGCCAGACACCGTCGTGTCTCGGTGTGTGGCTGGTCGATAGCGAATGGTCGATCATCCCCTTGGAGACTCGGGGAGCGGTTGCGATCGATTGGACTGGGTTACTGAGTAGCGAGAAAGTCCAAGCAGCTTTGCGAGAGAGGGAGCTACGGGAACTGGTCAAGCTGCGATCCATAGGGGATGGCCGGCGTATATTCTTCGTGTCGGTATTACCTCTGCCAGAGCCGTCCGAGCCGGGACATCTCCTGGCCATCTACTCCTCGGAAGGTTTGCTGGAGCAGTGGGCAGCTTATTCGGTGACCGAGGGTTTTGCGATCGTGGTAGAGGATGAGGAGAAAGTGGTGTTCCAATGGCGGCGGGGGAAGACACGGCCCGAGTGGCAACAGAGCCTGGTGCTCCAGTGGGGGGAGGCTCGTTGGCGGCTGACGGTCTGGCCCACGGCGGAGCGGTTGGCCCAGGAGGAACTGGCTCTGCCATCTTGGACTTTGGGAGTGGGTCTGCTGGGAACGCTGCTGCTGACCCTGGTGACCCACCTGGCGTTGACAGCTCGTGCGCGGGCGCGGGCCTTGGAGCGCGAGATTGGCCAACGCCAGATAGCGGAAGCGGCTCTGCAGCGGAGCGAGCGGACCTACCGCACCCTGGTTGAGAACCTGGGGCAGGGGGTGTTCTTGCAGAATCAGCAGGGGCGGTACGTGGCGGTCAATGGCACCTTTGCCCGCTGGTTGGGTCGATCCCCCGAATCCATCCTCCAGAGGACCAATGCCCAACTGTTTCCCGAGGAACGGGCCGGCCGGTTTGATCGGGAGTTCCGCCAGGTCCTTCAGGAAGGAGGAGCAGTGGAAAGCGAAGAAGCCTGGGAGACTCCCCAGGGTCGGCGGATGATTCGTCGCATGCTGACACCGGTGCGGGAGGAAGGGAATACACCTAGTGGAGTGCTCGGCATCTGTTGGGATGTGACAGAATTACGCCGGCTGGAAATGCAGTTGCGTCAGAGCAGCAAAATGGATGCGATCGGGCAACTGGCCGGCGGAATCGCCCACGACTTCAACAACTTGCTGACAGTGATCATCGGCAACTTGGACCTGGCCTTGGCAACCCCCTCGTCGGAGGAAAAACGACAGGAGCAATTGCAGTTGGCCTTGCAAGCAGCCAAGCGTGCCGCCGCTTTGACCCAACGCTTGCTGACCTTTGCCCGTAATCATCAATTGGACTGGCGGCCGGTGTCCCTCAATCCCCTTGTGGCCGACGTGGTGGAGATACTCCGGCGTACCATCGATCCCCGCATCCGCATCGAAACGGTCTGCGATCCGGAGCTTTGGCTGGTCCGCTCCGATCCCAATCAGTTGCATCAGGTGCTGATGAATCTGTGTCTGAATGCCCGCGATGCCATCACACCGCCGGGGGTCATCCGGATTGAAACCCGGCGCTTGCCCGCGGGCACACGGCCCCGTGCGTCCGGCCTTCAGGTGGTAGCGGGGGATCTCATCTGTCTGTCGGTCAGCGATACCGGGTGCGGCATGAGCGAGGAGGTGCAGGCCCGCATCTTCGAGCCGTTCTTCACCACGAAGGAGCTGGGCAAAGGGACGGGACTGGGTCTGGCGATGGTCTTCGCCATCGTACGACAACATGGGGGCTGGATCGAATGCCACTCCCAAGTAGGCCAAGGTACCCGCTTCGACATTTACCTGCCGCGTGCTCCCGTGACAGAAGAATCCACGACGACTTCCGAAGAAGTCGAGTCGCTCACGGAGGATACTCCCCTGCCACCTGTCCGCCACTCTCCGATGATTCTGGTGGTCGATGATGAAGAGATGGTGCGGAGCTTAGCCAAGGCGGCTTTGCAAGCCCAAGGCTGGCAAGTGCTGGAAGCTGCCGATGGTCAGCAGGCCGTGGAGATTTTCCTCCAAAACCAGAAGACGATCGATGTCGTCCTCCTGGACCTGACCATGCCGGTATTGTCCGGCCACGAGACCTTCCGCCGGTTACGGGAGATCGATCCGCAGGTCAAGGTCATCTTTGCCAGCGGTTATGCCGAAGAGCAGCTGGAAGAAACCGAGCGACAAGCAATGGCCGGCTTCATCAAAAAGCCGTATCGACCTCAGGAAGTCGTGCGGGTCGTCAAGGCGGTCTTGAAACGGCGAACCCCTGAGGAAACGAAAATCCACACCCGAACCTTTCCCGATCTGAGTGTAGCTGTTCCCGCCTCCGTCTCCACATACCACGTTTGAGAGTCCCTGAGCAGAGAAGGGCCTCAGGGTGGGTGGTGTCCATGCCTGACAAGTGAGCCACCATCCCAGGGTGAGTCTGTTTTCGGCTTTGGAGTGAGTGCCTGAGTCGGTTTCTCTGGGTCGGTTCCTCTGGAAGTGAAGCAGGGCAGACGTTATGTCGAAAAGCGGTCGGGGCACTCGGGTTCGCATCTGAGGCATGACCATCGCGAATAGTTGGAAGGTGAGGGTTCCCGGAGGAGGAAGGTTTATGGAGAGAAGAGCGAAGCGGAAGAGATGGTGGCTTGTCGGTCTCGGAGGACTCGTTGTTGGCCCAGCGTGGTGTCAGAGTCCGACGCCGTTAGAGAATCCGACGCCGTTCCCGGCAGCCGGTGTGGGTGGAACGAGGGATCAGGCTACACCGGCAGAAGTGCCTGGAGGGAGTACTCCCCGGACCGCTACGGCGACCGCCCCTACAGCCTCTTCGACAACCCTGGCGGAGCTGGAGCTGCACACCGCGTTGCCTGCTGATCACCCTTGGCGGTTGCAACCGAGCACGGGGCCGTGGTTCATCCTGGTCAAGAGCTACTCCCGTCCCAGTCGCCACACTAAGGCCGCGGGGGAAAATGGACCGACGGCGTTGGAACTGGCAGAAGCCCTGGCCCGTGAAATCCGCGAGACGCACCGAGTTCAGACCTGGCTGTTCGAGTACATCTCCGAGGAGCGCAAGCAGCAGATGGAAGCCATCGCTGCCGCCCGCGAACGGGCGCGGCTTTACGCCCAGCACCTGGACAAGATCCGTCAGCAAGCTCTGCTCAACGGCATGGAGTTTCTCGAACCGGATCGTAAGTTGCGGTTGCCGGCGATCCAGTATAACGATCAGATCGGCGTGTTTATCGGTCCGTTCCAGACGGAAGAGGACGCCAGCAAGGCTCTGGCTGTGGTGAAAAAGTGGCCGGCTCCCCGGACCCAAGTGCGCGGCACATCCTTGATGGATTGGGGCAGTATCATCCGTCCGGGACCCGACGGCAAGCCGGTGCTGGAGCAGGGATATCTCAATCCGTATGTGACAGCGATCGTGGCTCCCAACCCCACGATACGTCGAAAGCCGGCGGTTTCAGGGGGGCTGGACCCGTTCATTGTGCAACTGAATGCCGGCCGGCCGTATAACCTGTTGCAAGCTACCAAGGGGTGGACCTTAGCGATCAAGTCATTCAGCGCACCGGTGCAAATCCTCACCCCAGGCAGCGACAATGTGGTGCGCAAACCGAACACGTCTGCCTCAGCCGCGGATGTGCTCCAGGCGGCGGCGGAGCAAGCCGAGTCCCTGGCTCGGACCCTGCGGGAATTGAAATATCCCGATGGCCGCCCGATGGGTCTGGAAGCCTTCGTGCTGCATACCCGCACGTCCAGTATCGTCACGGTCGGGCAATTCGACAGTCCCAACGATCCCGAACTGCTCCGCGTGCAGCGCATCCTCAACAGCCTGAAGGTGACTGAAGATCGGCAGGGACTCAAACCGGCTGTGCAGGCCCCCTCGCTCTTCGACACGATGATCCCGATCCCGATTCCCAAGGCCGCCCCGGTGCGTGAGTCTCACGGATTTGCTCCGCCGCTGGGTCATTCATCGCCGAGCCGGGATGGACGCTGATCCTCCCGTGCCGCTATGAAAGCCGGTTCATCATCCACTTCCTCACCGTGGCAGCCGTGAGCCAGGATCAATAGCGCCGCGGTGATCAGCAGACCCACCCCCCATCTCCACGACCGTGTCAGAAAGAGTTTCCCCTTGCCGTTCGGGGGAAGTGATCCCGGTCCGACCCGCCGTAGGGCTCTCCGAACGGTTCCCCACACAAGGGGTGGTGTCAGGTCAGGCCAGGGCTTCTTCAATGACTTCTCCTCCCACATCGGTGAGGCGTTCGTCCCGGCCATTGTGGCGGAAGGTGAGCTTTTCATGGTCCAGACCGAGCAGGTGGAGGATGGTAGCATGGAAATCATTCACGGAGATGGGGCGTTCCACGGCGTGCAGACCGAATTCATCGGTGGCCCCAACGACGGTCCCTCCGCGGACTCCCCCACCGGCCAGCCACATGGTATATCCTAAAGGATTGTGATCTCGTCCCCGACTACCCTGGCTGTTGGGGGTGCGACCGAATTCGCTGCACCAGACGACCAGGGTCTGTTGCAACAGGCCGCGCTGCTTCAGATCGGTCAGCAAGGCAGCGATAGGCTGGTCCACATGACCGCACATCTTCTCGTGATTGGCGTTGACATCATCATGGGCATCCCATTGGGTGATGAGGGGTCCACCACCGGAATAGACGGTGACGAAGCGGACGCCCCGCTCGATGAGTCGCCGAGCCAGAAGCAGTCGCGTGCCGAAGTCGGCTGTATGAGGCTGATCGGTGCCGTAGAGCCGGTGGGTTGCCGTAGTCTCGCGGGAGAGATCGACCGCTTCCGGAGCATGAGCCTGCATGCGGAAGGCCAATTCATAGCTAGCCGCACGAGCTTCCAGTTCCAAATCCTCAGAGGAAGGCGTCTGCAAAGCATTGAGGCGGCGGACCAGGTCGAAGGAGCGTCGATTCTCCTCTCCAGCCACACCCGCTGGCGGACGCAAATTCTGGATGGGGCTGGAGCCGCGACGCAAAAGCGTCCCCTGATAGATCGCCGGCAGATACCCCGCTCCCCAGCAGGGAGCACCTCCTTCCGGCACGCCCTCCGGCTGGGTCATCACACAGTAGGCCGGCAAATTGTCGCTGACGCTACCCAGACCATAGGTGACCCAGCTGCCCAGACTGGGATGCCCCATCTGCGTCCGTCCACTGTGCAATTCATACATGGCCGGTGCGTGGACCGTGGAATGACACCAACAGGACCGCAAAAAGCAGATGTCATCCACACAGCGGGACAGATGCGGAAGCAAATCGGATATCTCGATGCCGCTCTGACCGCACTTCTTCCACTTCCGGGTACTGGGGAGGATGACTTCTTGACCGGTCGTAAACTGGCTCTTGGGCCGGCCGGTGGATTCCGGCAAAGGCTTGCCCGCCCAACGCTGCAAGGCCGGCTTGGGATCGAACAGGTCCATTTGGCTGGGACCACCGACCATGAACAGGAAGATAACGCTCTGGGCCTTGGCCGGAAAATGAGGCGGTTTGGCCGCCAGGGGGTTCTTCTGCGCTGTGGTTGATCCAGCAGCGGCACGATCCCGGGCCAGAAGCCAATTCAGAGCAATGCCGCCCAGGCCTCCGCCGGCTTGGAACAGCCATTCCCGCCGTGTCAGAGCGATGGGAAAGTGTCCCTCGATCGTTGCGCTTTGTCGCCGAGGTCCGGCCATCGTCTGCCTCCTTTTTTCCTCCCCGGAGGAGCACCCTCTGCGGGTTGCCCCCCTATCGGGCAATCTCTCTGAAATTTAGCCTAAGCATCGGGATTAGGGAACGCAAGCGTCTCGACGAGGAAAGAGACCACAAGCGTCTCGACGAGGAAAGAGGCGGCAGTCCCGTCACCGAGGGGTGTGGACCACCGCAGGTTCGGATTGCTGTTTGTTGCAACGGACGGGATTGGCCAGGACCAGCAGCTGCTTCAGCGGCGGAGCACTTCGATGAGCCGCTCGAAGTCATCGTTGGAGTTGAAAGCCAGAACGATCTGCCCCTTGTCCTTGGCCTTGACCCGGATTTCGACTTTGACCGCCAGACGCTGACGCAATTCATCCTCGATGGCCTGGACATGAGGGGTCTTTTCTGCCGCGGAACTGGTGGAACGTACCTCAGCCGGCGAGGTGGAAATCATCCCTTCGTTCCGCTGCTGACGCACGAGCAGCTCCAGGGCATGCACGGAGAGGTTCTTCATGATCACTTCCTTGCACAGGCTGATCTGCCGCTGGGGATCCGGGATGCCCTTGAGGACCTTGGCGTGGCCGAGGCTGATCTGACCCAACCGGATCGCCTCCTGCACTTCCGCGGGCAGGTGGAGCAGCCCCAGGAGGTTGCAGATGGTGGTGCGATCGAGGCAAAGCCGGGCGGCGAGTTGCTCCTGAGTCAAGCCGAAGCGTTCCAGGTAATCTTTGAAGCTGTGGGCTTTTTCCAGCGGGTTGAGGTCGCTGCGATGGAGGTTTTCTACCAGGGCCGCCTCGAAGAGTTGCTGGTCATCCAGGCGGACGATATGGACGGGTACTTCCCGCAGTCCAGCCGCCTGAGCGGCTCGTAAACGTCGCTCGCCGGCGATGAGTTGGTAGCCCTCTCCCTGTTCTCGCACCAGCAGGGGTTGGAGCACCCCATGCGTGCGAATGCTTTCAGACAGGGCTTGCAGTTGCTCTTCGTCGAACTGTTTGCGGGGCTGGTAAGGGTTGCGTGCGATCCGCTCGATGGGTACCATCAACGTTGTGGCACTCCTGGCGACCTGGCTACTATCCCCCAGCAACGCTTCCAAACCTCGGCCGAGACGTGGTCGGGTCAGCACATCCATGCTCATTCCCCCTCTCAGACAACGGGTGTTTCCGGGAACGCACCCCCGAATCTGCGGCGTTCGCCGGTGGGCAACGGCCGAGGCACCATAGCGTCTGCTCCCGACAGATAAAGAGCACTTTGCCAGAGCCGGGACGCACGAGTCTCAATCACCCGAGCCCACCCCGTTACTGCCGGAGCAGGTACAGGTCTGGCAGAGGTTTCCCGTAGGACGTGGGGTCGGGTAAATGTCGGCTGAGTTTGTTCCCGGGTTCAACGTTCCACGTGGAACATGGGGTCAGGCAAAGTGGGTTCAACGTTCCACGTGGAACATGGTGGGTCGAAAAAAGTCGGCTTGAGCGCGGCGCGGATTTGTGATTAGGATTCGGCCGCACGCTGACGGTCCGGAACCCGTCAGTGCGCCTGAGCTGTCATGGTCCGGAACCCATGGCAGAGCAGCGGGGATCGGTGGAACGGTCCCCACCGGAGAAGAGGTGTCGAAGTGCGGTGCAGTCCACCGCAGTCCCAAGGATGCCGGCAGATCGTGTCGGTCGCCTGTCCTTCTTCGCACCTACCGGTTGGTGAATCGCCTGCGTTCGGTCCGCTGAGGTGGTGAGGGTCGGTGCTTGGCCGGTCTTCACCCCCTAGGGGGACGGAGGTTCTGAGCGCTCGTGGTCTGGTCCACGGGGAGAGGGGCCTTGCCGTCGCCTGGGAGGCGGCTCCGGAACAGGGCGGTGGTTCCCCCTGGAATCTAAGTACCGTTTGCGGAGGAGTGCTGCGCATGGATGCGAGTCGCGGTCCGATTCTGTTTCGCTGTGATGGGACAGTGGCTCTGGGTTGGGAAGCGTTGTATCAGTGTCTGTCGTTAGCAGCAGCGTTGCAGCGGCGACGGCGGGGTACGCATTTCTTCAGCTATCTGGAACCGCTTTCGCTCGCCACCACGATCCAACGGGGAAACAATGAGTGGCACGCCGCGGAACAACCATTGGGTGCCGACCGAGATCTGGAAGCCACGATTGCGAAAGCCCGATCCTTGGGAGCAGCGGCGATCGTGGTCGCCGGTGCCGGCATGACCCGCGACTACCTGATGCACTTGCGGCAGGAAACCGGCGCGCTGATTCTGGTGTTCGACTCGACGGCGGCCATCGAGTTGCCGGTGGATATTCTGGTCAATCCGCTGCTGGCACCCGGGAAGAAGGCGTTTCGGATCGGACCGGGTTGTCAGCGTCTGCTGGGGGCACGCTTTGCTCTGTGCCGAGGGGTATTCCGCCGACAGCGGGCCCTGCGAGCGACCGAACCACCGCTTCCTTTCCGGGCCTTACTGGCCTGGGGTGACCACGACGCCTCCGACGAAGTGCTCCGCCGTGCTCAGCAGTTGCTGGCCATCGACCGGCTGGCCAAGGTTTCCGTGGCTACTCGCAGTCACCATCCCTGCTACGATGCCCTTCGGGAACTGGCGGAGCAGTCCCACGGACGCCTGGAGGTGATCACGGAGAATAAGGAGCTGCTCACCCGTCTGGTACGGGTCCATTTCGCTCTGACCGCCGGGGACGCCTGGGCACCGGAACTGTGTGTGGTCGGCATCCCGCAGTTGATCATCAGCACGACGCCTCGCCATGCCCTCAACGGCCGGAAGATGGATGAAGAAGGTGTGGCAACCTATCTGGGGGGTGCCTCGGAAGTCGGAGCGGAGCAACTCCAGGCCGCCATCGATGTGCTTCTGGAGGACCCGATGGAACGCAAAGGGATGACCCGCTGTGCCCGCAATATGTTCGATGGTCGCGGACCGGATCGGATCGTCAACGGCCTGGAAATTCTCCTGCACAGCCCCGCCCGGCGTCGGGCTGCTCTGCGACTGCCGGCTGCAGCCTAACGGGCATCTTCGCCCCGCTCTCCCTGCACCACAGCTCCCCTAGGATGGATCCCCTCTCCTGGCCGGCGACTGGATCTTTCTCTCTGGCCGGTACGGGACTTCCCCTTAGCTATGTCTGGGTGGGAAGCCCTCCCTGCCATTGTCTGAATCACCTTGGTATGTCGGAAGGGAGGCCCGCCCGGTGCGGTGGAATCCCAACGGAACAGCCCTGAGTCCAACGGGTCTGTCCCCGTGGGGTTTGTTGGGGAACCTGTACGGGCAGTTGCGACAGATGGATCCCGAGGAGGAGCCGATATGGTGACACTGCGGGAAGTGATCCAGGTACTCGAGCAGATCGCTCCCTTGGAGCAAGCGGCGGAGTGGGACAATGTGGGGTTGCTCCTCGGTGACCCCGCCGCAGATGTGCAGCGGATCATGACCTGTCTGACCGTGACTACGGCGACGATTCAGGAAGCGGTCCGCGAACACGCTGATCTGATCGTGTCCCATCATCCGGTGCTGTTTCGTCCGGCTCAGCGGATCACAGCAGAAACCTCCGAGGGAGCCCTGCTGCTTTCTCTGGGACGAGCAGGGATCGCCGTCTATTCCCCGCACACGGCTTATGATGATGCCGCGGGTGGGATCAACGAGCAGCTTTGTGCCCGCCTGGGGATCGAAAGGGCTCAGCCCTTACGGCTCCGTCCGGCCCCGGCGTTGTACAAACTGGTCGTCTTCGTTCCGGAAGGGGATTTGGGGCGGGTCAGCGACGCCGTCTTTGCTGCGGGTGCGGGAATCATCGGTCAATATCGGGAGTGCAGCTTCCGTCTGGCCGGCACCGGGACGTTTTTCGGTACGGAAGGCACATCCCCGACGGTGGGACAGAAAGGCCGGCGGGAAGAAGTTCCGGAGTGGCGTTGGGAGGTCGTGGTACCGGCGGATCGTCTGGAGGCGGTCGTGGCAGCGATGCGTTCGGCCCACAGTTACGAAGAACCCGCCTATGATATCTACCCCCTTCATGTCCTGCCCCGTTGCGGATCGGGACGGATCGGAATGCTGACCGCTCCCTGCACCTTGCGGGCGTTGGCCGAACGTGTTCAGCACCAGTTGGGCGGCCCAGTGCAGTACGTGGGTCCTGCCGATCGACTGGTGCAGCGGGTAGCCGTGGCCTGTGGTGCCGGCGGAGAGTTGCTTAGCGAGGCTGTGCGGCAGCGGACGGACGTCTTCCTCACCGGGGAAGTGCGTTTCCACGAAGCCTTACGGGCCGAGCATGCCGGAGTGGCTCTCATCCTCGCCGGCCACTACGCCACGGAACGTCCGGGTGTCGAACATCTGGCACAGCGCTTACAAGCCGCCTTCCCTCAACTACAAATCTGGGCTAGTCGGGAGGAAGCCGACCCTTTCCGGAACCTCCTGTGAGCGGCTTGATCCCGTGAGACAATCGCCTTGCCTGGAAAACGCCCCGTTGACATGCATGCAGACTTGCCTTGCTTCCTTCTACGGAGCACGGTATGGAAATCGGGCGGACAGGGAAGGTCCGCGGCGGTTCTGCTCCGGACATGAGAGAGGGGCGAATCGATCCGAGGCCAGGGATGCCGGGAGAGATCATGAAGCTCCGTTGCTGGAGAAGTTTGGTTCTGATCGCGGCTGGAGGGCTGATGGCCTGGTTCTGGGTCCGCTGCCTGATGCCCCGGACAGATACCGGGGAAGTTTTCGCCGATCCACCACCGGCCTGCTGGCTACAAACTCGCGGCGGCAATTATGTGGACGCCTTCTTCCGCTACCGCACCAATCAGCCCACCCATTGGCGGTACATCATGCTGCAGCATTGAATCGCTGCCACATACCATCCCATCGATCGACATTCCCACCTGTCCGACGCTCAAGGCACTCGGCGGGAAAGACCCAATTGCTCCCGTAACCAACCCGGTCGATCCGTGGTGATGCTCTGCACCCCGACGCGGATCATCTGCCGGGCCAGATTCACATCGTTGACCGTCCAGACCGACAGGAACAACCCGGCTTGCCGGATGGCACGGGCATACTCGGCGGTCAACACCCGCTCTTCGGCCGACAGATCCACTCCATCGGCGCCGATCCGCCGAGCCGTGGCAATCACCTCGTCCACCTTACGCGGCTGGCCCTGGTTCTGCCGCGGAGTCAACACCGCGATCCAGTACGCCGGACGATGGGCGAACCGCTTCTTGGCAGCGGCGATCACCTCCTCGGAAAAGGAAATGATCACCGTCTGCTCGGGTTTCAAGTCGGAGGCTTTCAGGACGCGTTCCAATTCCGGCAGGATTTCCACTCCACATTTGATCTCGATGAAAGCCCGCTTGCCCGGCGGGACGGTCTGGAGCACCTCCGCCAGGGTCGGAATCCGTTCGCCAGCAAAACGTGGATCCTTCCACCGTCCCACATCCAGCCGCCGGAGTTGCTCGAAGGTCAGCTCGGCCACTTTGCCCTGGACCCCTGCGGTCCGTCGGGTGTCGGCATCATGAATCACGACGATCTGGCCATCCCGACTCAGGAAGCAATCCATTTCGATGGCATCCGCCTGTTGTTCCCAGGCCAGACGCATGCTCGCCAGTGTGTTCTCGGGGGCATCCCAGGAAGCCCCACGATGCGCGACGATTTCCACAGTTCCCGCTCCGTTGGCTTTTCCGCTGTCGGTTTTCAGGTTCTGTCCTGTTCCATCTGCCGTGGCGTTGGCTTTTCCGCTGTCGGTTTTCAGGTTATTGGTGGTCACTGCTCCTGGTCGCTGCCCCTCATCTTGTGCCGGCTCAGGCCGACCTCCCAGGATCACCCCGGGGATTCCCAGCAGGGCGAAAACGAGGGCAACCCGCCAGCCCTGTCCCATGTGTCTGCTACCCATCGTTCTACTCCCTTGTCCCTGGCAAAGAGTCTGTCGGTGCATGGAATCACCACACACGAGGAAGCGAGCCTTCCTCTCAGGAAAGGAATAAGGATCGTCACGGCTCCGGCTGCGAAAAGAGTATGAAATCCAGGTGAAACGGTCCGGGTCGGGCACTAACGAAGGGGACTGCACAGAATGGTGGCGGAGCGTTTAGGAGTGGGATGGTGGTGGAGCGTTCAAGAGTGGGGTGGATTCACGGGCTTGGAGGGGTCTGAGGTTGTGTCGGTCGGTTCGCGATGGTATTTCCGCAGGAGTTTGCGCAGGGTGGCTCGGGCCAGGCCGAGATAGCGGGCGGCGAGCAGACGGTTCCCTTGAGTGTGCTGAAGCACTTCGTCCAACAATACCGGTTCCACCAGTTGCAGCAGTTGATGGTACAGATCATGCGGGGGCTGCTGGGAGGTGCCAGCGGAGAAGTGCTGGCGGACCCACTGGGCGATCAGCTCTTGCAGCCGCTGGCTCCAGGAGCCGGCCTGGTTGAGCAGCAGCGGGGGAGGGAAGTGCTCCGGCAGGATTGGTCCCCCGCGGGCTTCGATGGCGGCGTGTTCCAGGGCGTTACGCAATTCCCGCACATTTCCTGGCCACGGGCGGGATTGCAGATAGTGGAGTGTTTCATCCGGCAGTCGGCGTTGCGGGTCCCGAACTCCCAGACGCCGGAGGAAGTACTCGGCCAGGAGGGGGATGTCTTCCCGTCGCTCCCGCAAGGGGGGCAGATGGATGGGATAGACATGCAGGCGGTAGTACAAGTCGTGCCGGAAACGCCCCGCTGCTACTTCCGCGGCCAGGTCCGCATGGGTAGCCGATATGATCCGGACATCGACTTGCACCGGTTCGCTGCCCCCCACCGGCAGCAATTCCTGCCGTTCCAGAACGCGGAGCAATTTGACCTGAACGGACAGGGGAATGTCGGCCAGTTCATCCAGGAAGACGGTGCCGCCGTGAGCCAGTTGCAGCAATCCTTCGCGGTGGCGGTCTGCACCGGTGAAAGCGCCCCGCACATGTCCGAACAGTTCGCTTTCGACCAGTTGCGGATTGAGGGCGGCGATATGGACGGGCAGAAAAGGCTTATGCCGCCGGGGACTATGAGCATGAATGACCCGAGCGACCACTTCTTTACCTGTGCCGCTTTCTCCTGTGATTAGGACACAGGTGGAGGTGGAAGCGACCCGAGCGATCCGCTTGAAGACGGTCTGCATGGCCGGGCTGCGTCCCACCAGACTTTCCCCACTGCCCGTGTCCTCCGCTCGGTCATCCTCGGCAGAGAGCTGCTCGACGGTGGGGATCACCGCTGTCGGAACCAATCGGGTCAAAGCCCGCCGAGCTGCCTCCAACGCCTGGTGCAGCTCGAAGGGTTTGGTCAGGTAGTCGAAAGCGCCGCCTTGCACGGCCCGGACCGCCGTGGGCAGGTCCCCATGCGCGGTGATGACGATGATGGCCGACTCGGGAGCCAGCCGCCGCAGATGCTCCAGCGCGGTCAGGCCGTCCATCCCGGGCAGACGCACGTCCAGAAAGACCACTTCCGGTTTCTGCTGCTGGACCAGCTTGAGACCCGCTTCCGCCGACGCGGCCACCCTGACCTGATAATGTTCCCGCTCGAAGGCCCGACGCAGGGCCCAGGCGATCGTCTCCTCATCATCAATGATCAAGACCTGCGGCATGCCGTCATTGTAGCAGAGTCGGCAGGTGGGACTTTACCGACCGTCCGACCCGCGGGGAGGAGAAACGCTCTTGGTGTGCGAGATGTCAGGGGAACCGGCGGTCGAGACCTCGTGGGACGAAGAATCGTTGGGGGCCAGGTTATTGTTCTGCCCCGATCCCCCGGGTTCAAGCGACGAGTCTCCCAGTCCGAGCAACGGTTTATTCCGGTAGGGCAGAAACAGCAGGAGCAAGGTGGTTCCAGCCAGGACGCTCAGGAGCGAACCCATAAAGGTGCCGATCTTGCCGCTGGCCAATCGATGGGGGTCGTTACCGAAAGCCAGGCCGGTGACAAACAACGACATGGTGAAGCCGATGCCGGCCAGGCTCCCCCCTCCCAACAAAACCTTCCAATCGACGCCTTGGGGTAAGCGGGCCAAACCGACACGCACCGCCAGGTAGCCGAACAGGAAAATGCCGATCGGTTTACCGAATAGCAGGCCCAAGGCCACGGCCACGGCGATCGAATTGGTGATTTCGTCCAGCTCGATGTGCACCCCAGCATTAGCCAGAGCAAACAACGGCATAATGGCAAACCCGACCCAAGGGTGCAGGGCCAGTTCCAGCCGTTCCAGGGGGGAAATGCATTCCCGGGCCGTAAAACCCACCTCGCGCAGAACCTGGTATCGTTCGGGGCCAGGTCCCGGCGCTCGCAGCAGGGCATCCTGCAACACCTCGCGCAGCGTGGCGTCCCCCACCCAGGCGCTCGCCGGTGTCAGCAGCCCCAGCAGCACACCCGCTATCGTCGGATGGACTCCGGACTTGTAAAAGGCCAGCCAGATGAAGGCGCCCACCACCACATATGTGGGCACCGCCCGCACCCCGAGCCGATTGAGGGTGTAGGTGACCAAAAAGCCGACCCCGGCCAGGATCAGCATCAAGCCGTTCAAATCCGCGGTGTAGAAGACGGCAATAACGATGACGGCCCCGATGTCATCCACGATCGCCAGCGATAGGAGCAGGATTTTCAGACCGAAGGGGATGCGGTGGCCTAACAGAACCATGATGCCAACCACAAAAGCGATATCGGTGGCCATGGGAATGCCCCAGCCGCGGAACCCTGGTTGGCCCCATTGCAAAGCCATGTAGATCGCTGCCGGTACCACCATACCTCCCAGGGCAGCGGCGACTGGCAAGGCCGCCTTCTTCGGGTCCCGTAGTTCCCCGGCTACCAGCTCCCGCTTGATCTCCAGACCCACCACGAAGAAGAAGATGGTCATGAGCACGTCGTTGATGAAAAAGTGCCCCAACTCTCCTCCAAGGGTGAAGCTGCCCAGTTGCAGACCCACGTACGTGTGCCAGAGGCTGTGATACCACTGTTGCGTCGCTTCCAGATTGGCCAGGATCAGGGCGATGACCGTGCACACCAGCAGAATCACTCCGCTGGCCGACTCAATCTGCAAAAAGTGCAGCAAAGGTCGCATGAGCCGCCGCACCGGCGGCTTGGGGAGAGACGGATGCATGGGAACATTGCTCAGTTTGGCCATGGCTCTTCCACGTGTCTCAACCACAGTGAACCCGGATGATTACTACCAACTCTCGCACCTGGGCCGGGGTTCCGGCCTGGCTGGGTCGTCCCTGAACTTCGCCAACAGATGAACCATACCTTATCACTACTCAGAATTGGACAGGGGATTGGCCAGATGGGCTGGCGATGCGAGGATTTTCAACCGGGGTTTGCGGTGGTTGCCATGCCGTTATTGCGCCACCGTTGGAACCGGCCGACCACGTACTGGATCACCAGGAAAAACAAAGGCGTAAGAAAGATGCCGAAGAGAGTGACCCCCAGCATACCAGCAAAGACAGCCACACCCAGGTCCCGACGCATTTCCGCACCGGCCCCTTCTGCCAGCACCAGAGGCAGCGCGCCGATGATGAAGGCCAGGCTGGTCATGATGATCGGCCGCAGGCGCAGTCGGCAGGCTTCTAAGGCGGCTTGACGCAGGTGGTCGGGTTGCTCCAAGGCATGACGGCGGGCAAACTCGACAATCAGGATGGCATTCTTGGAAGCCAGGCCCACCAGGACGATCAGACCCACCTGGGTGAAGATGTTGATTTCCCGACCAGCCCAGCCGACTCCCCAGGCCGCGCTCAGAAGGCAGAGCGGGACCACAAGAATCACTGCCAGGGGCAAGGCCCAGCTTTCATACTGGGCGGCCAGGACTAGAAAGACCAGCACCACACTGAGCACGAAAGCCCGCACGACGGTGTCCTGCGTCTGGAGTTGGAGCAAGGCCAATTCCGTCCAGGCCGTGCGATACTGCTGGGGCAGCTGGGCACTTGCCTGTTCCAGAGCAGCGATGGCTTCCCCCGAGCTGACCCCCGCCGCCGGCAGGGCATTGATGGCCGCACTGTTGTACAGATTGTAGCGCTGGATCATCACCGGGCCGCTGCTGTCTCGCACCTTCAGAAAATTGGCCAGTGGAACCATGACCCCACTCTGGCTGCGCACCCAGATGGTCCGGAATCCGGAGAGTCGATCCCGGAAGGGGGCATCCGCCTGGACATTCACCTGCCAGGTGCGGCCGAAAAGATTGAAATCGTTGATGTAGTAGGAGCCGAAATACACTTGTAAGGCGTGGAGGATTTCGGCAGTTGGTACGCCCAGGGTGTAAGCGGCATCGCGGTCGATGTCCAGGTATAGCCACGGGGTATCGGTGCGTAAGCCGGTGAAGACCTCTTGCCACTGGGGTTGCTGGCGGGCGTGGTGGACCACTGAGCGGGCCGCCTCTTCCAAAGCGCGGGCCGGACCAGCGGCGGGATCGAGGAGGACCAGTTTGAAACCGCCGGCGGTCCCCAAACCATCCACAGGGGGAGCACCCAACACGCTGATTTCTGCACCCACAGCAGCTTCGGCCAATGCCACTCGCAGTCGTTGAGCAATCGCCTCCGCTCTCAGCTCCGGCCGGCGACGTTGCTCAAACGGCTCTAGCATCACGTAAAGCGTCCCCAGATTCGGCGCGTTGGTTCCCAGGAGGACCGATTGACCGGCCACGCTGACGGTATGCTTGACCCCCGCGGTTTGTAAGGCGATTTGCTCCAGGCGGGCCATTTCCGCTTCGGTTCGTCCCAGCGCTGCCGCGTCCGGCAGGATCACGTTGACCAGCAAGTAGCCTTTGTCCTGAGGAGGAATGAAACCGCTGGGTGTATGCTGCAAGGTGGACCACGTCAGATAAACCAGACCAGCATAGACAAGAAGCCCCACCAGG